>Ga0247608_10001105_pt1 | contig 39040 bp, 43 predicted proteins | sample 176DNAGHGlowgp2_FD_193490 | JGI IMG/M metagenome (GOLD analysis project Ga0247608, IMG submission 193490) | Sheep rumen microbial communities from Palmerston North, Manawatu-Wanganui, New Zealand - 1766 DNA GHGlow gp2 | ecosystem: Host-associated > Mammals > Digestive system > Stomach > Rumen ...
TACGGCACGTCCGGCTACTCGGGCGAGTTCGGCCACTTCCCGCTCCTGGACAACGACCAGATCTGCCGGTGCGGCAAGATCGGCTGCCTGGAAACGGGCGCCTCCGGTTCAGCCATCGTCCGGATGATCACCGACCAGCTCCGCGCCGGCAGGGCCTCCTCCCTCTCGGCCAACTTCAAGCAGCAGGGCAAGGTCACCCTCAACGACGTCATCAAGGCCATCCGCGAGGAGGACATCCTCACGATCGAGGCCATCGAGAAGGTGGGAAGCAACCTGGGCCGCGGCCTGGCGGGCCTGATCAACGTGTTCAACCCGCAGCTCGTCGTGATCGGCGGCAAGATGTCCCTCGCCGGAGACTACCTCCTCCTCCCGATCCGCAGCGCCGTGAAGCGCCACGCCCAGACGATCGCCAACCAGGACACCGCCATCCGCTTCACCAAACTCCGCAGCGAGGCCGCCCCGATCGGCGACTGCATGCTTTCCAGAAGTCATCTCCTCGGCATTATCTAAGACAGCCATGCCTACCATTTCCGAACGGGGACTGCAGATGCCGTCCTCCCCGATCCGCAAACTCGCCCCCCTCGCCCGCGCGGCGAAACAGGAGGGCGTGAAAGTGTATCGCCTGAACATCGGCCAGCCGGACCTTCCCACCCCGCAGAAGGGCCTGGACGCCCTCAAGACCATTGACAGGAAAACCCTCGAATACAGCCCCAGCGAAGGTCTCGAGTCCTTCCGGAACACGCTCACGGGCTATTACGCCAAGTTCGGCCTGGACGTCCATCCGGACGAGATCATCGTCACGGCGGGCGGTTCCGAGGCCATCCTCCTGACGTTCCTCGCCTGCATGAACCCGGGCGACGAGATGATCATGACCGAGCCGGGCTACGCGAACTACATCTCCTTCGCCGTCACGGCGGGCATCCATGTGAAGGCGGTCACCTCGCACATCGAGGACGGCTTCGCCCTGCCGCCCGTGGAGGCCTTCGAGGAGGCCATCACGCCCCGCACTCGCGCCATCCTCCTGTGCAACCCGAACAACCCCACGGGCTATGTCTATTCCCGCGAGGAGCTGCAGAAAATCAAGGAAATCGTCCGGAAATACGACCTGTACCTTTTCTCCGACGAGGTGTACCGCGAATTCGTCTATACCGACGAGCCGTATCTCTCCGCCCTGAACCTCGGGCTGGACCAGAACGTCATCCTCATCGACTCCGTGTCCAAGCGCTATTCCGAGTGCGGCATCCGGATAGGCATGCTCGTCACCCGGAACCGGCTGGTGCGGGACACCGTGATGAAGTACTGCCAGGCCCGCCTGAGCCCGCCCCTGCTGGGCCAGATCGTCGCCGAGGCGTCCACCGTGGGCACCGAGGCGTATTCCAAGGCCTGTTTCGAAGAGTACAAGGCCCGCCGGGACTTCTTCATCAAACGCCTGAACCAGATCCCCGGGGTTTTCTCGCCCATGCCCCACGGCGCCTTCTACACCGTCGCCTCGCTGCCCGTGGCCGACGCGGAGGAGTTCTGCCGATGGTGCCTCACCGACTTCCGCTATGAGAACCAGACCATCATGATGGCCCCGGCGGCCGGCTTCTACCGCGACCCGGACCTGGGCCGCAACCAGGTCCGCATGGCCTACGTCCTGAAAATCGAAGACCTCGATCGGGCCCTCACCGTCCTGGAGAAAGCCCTCGAGGTCTATAACAGCCGGTAACCACTTCGCCGTCAGGCGATTTGATTACCGGTGAAAAGTTCGTAATACTTTCCCTTCTGTTCCAGGAGTTCGAAGTGCTTGCCGCGTTCGATGATGCGGCCATGGTCCATGACGGCGATGTAGTCGGCGTTCTGGACCGTGGAGAGGCGGTGCGCGATGACGAAGGTCGTGCGGCCCTTCATCAGGGAATCCATGCCCTGCTGGATGAGCCGTTCCGTACGCGTGTCGATGGAGGAGGTCGCCTCGTCCAGGATGAGCACCGGCGGGTCCGCGACAGCCGCGCGGGCGATGGCCAGAAGCTGCCGTTCGCCTTGTGAGAGGTTGCCGCCATCGGCATCCAGCATGGTATTGTAGCCGTCCGGAAGACGGCGGATGAAGGAATCGGCATGGACCAGGCGGGCGGCGTTCCGGCACTCCTCGTCCGTGGCATCCAGCCGGCCGTACCGGATGTTGTCCAGCACGGAGCCGCTGAATAGTTTCGTTTCCTGCAGGACGATGCCCAGCGAACGGCGGAGATCCGCTTTCTTGATGCCCGAGACGCTGAAACCATCGACCATGATGCTTCCGTCCTGGATCTCGTAGAAGCGGTTGATGAGGTTCGTGATGGTGGTCTTCCCCGCCCCGGTTCCGCCCACAAAGGCGATCTTCTGGCCGGGATAGGCCGTGAGGGTAATGTCGAAAAGCACCTGTTTCTCAGGGACATAGCTAAAGTCCACGTCCTTCAGCTCCACCAGGCCTTCCAGTTTCCTCGATGTCCCGTTCGCTTCCTTCCAGGCCCATTCGTTCTTTCCTTCCTTCTCGAGGACGACCGTGCCGGCGTCCACTTCGGAGGCCTCGTCCAGGAGTGCGTAGAGACGGTCCGTACCGGCCGCGGCCATGACGATGGAGTTGATCTCGTTGGATATCTGGGTGACCGGGCGGGTGAAGTTGCGCTGGAGGGTGAGGAAAGAGACCAGGGTACCCAGGGTAAGGGCGACGCCCGGAACATGGCCCAACGCGATCAGGGAGCCCAGGATGGCCAGCAGGACATACATGAAGTTGCCGATGTTGGAGTTGATGGGCATGATGATGTTGCCGATCTTGTTGGCGTTATAGACGCTGGCGCGGAGTTCCTCGTTGAGCCCGGCGAACTGCTCCATGGCCTTTTCCTCGTGGCAATACACCTTCACAACCTTCTGGCCGGAAACCATCTCCTCGATGAATCCGTTCACCCGGCCCAGGTTCCGCTGCCGCTCCACGAAATACTTCCGGGACAGTTTCCCGAGGCGCGTCGTCACCTTGTACATCAGGAAAGCCATCAGGGCCGCCACGATAGCTAGCGGGACGCTCATGACGACCATGCTCACGAAGGTGGCGGTAATGGTCACGAGCGACCGGAACAGGCTCGGAACGGAGTTTCCGACCACCTGCCGGAGCGTGTCCACATCGTTCGTATAGACGGACATGATGTCGCCATGCGAATGATTGTCAAAGTATTGCAGGGGAAGCGTCTCCATGTGCGCGAACAGGTCCTTCCGGATCCTGAGCATGGTTCCCTGCCCCACATGGATCATGATGAGCGACTGGGCATAGCCGGCGATGATGCCCACGAGGATGATGGCGCCGAGCTTGGTGAGCGCCACGGCCAGCGGTGCATAGTCCGGCGCCGCCGCGGCAGTCATGGGCGTAATGTAATCGTCGATGAGCGTGCGTGTAAAGAGCGACGAGGCGAGCGAAGTCAGGGACGCCACCAGGATGCACAGGAGCACCACGATGAAGTTCACCTTGTAGTGCTTGAAGATGTACCTGAACAGGCGGAAGACCGTGGAGTCTTTCTTCAGGTCCTTCAGGGAGGCCCCGGCCCGGGGTCCCCTGTCCTGCGGTCCACGCATATTTCCGAATCCGGGAGGCATGGCGTCAGTCGTTAGGATGGTCAAAGTCGCCCGAGCCGCCGCCGGACTGCATTTCATGGATTTCCTGGTAGATGCCGCAGGTACGCAGGAGGTTCTCATGCGTATCGAAGGCAACCACGCGGCCGTTGTCCATCACGATGATGCGGTCCGCTTCCTGGATGGACAGGATGCGCTGGGAGATAATGAGTTTGGTCGTCCCGGGGATGCGCGCGTTGAAGGTTGCCCGGATGGCGGCGTCCGTCGCCGTATCCACGGCCGAGGTGGAATCGTCCAGGATCAGCACCTTCGGGTGCTTCAGGAGCGCCCGGGCGATGCACAGGCGCTGCCGCTGGCCGCCGGAGACATTGGTTCCGCCCTGGTCGATCACGGTGTCGTATCCGTCCGGGAAGCCCTGGATGAACTCATCGGCACAGGCCTGCCGGCAGGCTTCCTGGCATTCCTCCAGGGTGGCGTCCTCCTTTCCCCAGCGGAGGTTTTCCAGGATGGTCCCGGAGAAGAGCGTGCTCTTCTGGAGCACCATGGCGACCTCGTTCCGGAGGACCTGCATGTCGTATTTCCGGACATCGATGCCGCCCACTTCCACCGATCCCTCGGACACGTCATAGAGGCGCGCCACCAGGTTCGCGAGGGAGGATTTACCGGAGCCGGTACCACCGATGAGTCCGATGGTCTCCCCCGCCCGGATATGCAGGTCGATGTCCTCCAGGGCATAATCGCCGCCCTGCTTGTAGGAGAAATAGACGTGATTGAAGTCGATACTGCCGTCGGGGACGGTCGCAATCGGCTGCGCGGGATTGTCCATATCCGGCTCTTCGTCAATCACTTCCGCGATACGGGAGGCGCTCGCTGCGCTCTGGGTAAGCTGGACGAAGATCATGGACAGCATCATGAGGGAACTCAGGACCGTCATGATGTAGCTGAAAAGCGAAGTAAGCTGGCCGGTGGTAAGACTCCCCTCCACGATGAAATGCGCGCCATACCAGCTCAGGGCGATGATGCAGGCATTCACGATGAGGTTCATCACCGGGCCGTTCAAGGCCATGAGCGTCTCCGCCTTCACGTTCAGATTGAACAGGCCGAGCGCCGCCTTGTCGAACTTGCTCATCTCGTGATGTTCCCGGACGAAGGCCTTCACGACGCGGATGGCATCGACATTCTCCTGCACCACGCCGTTCACGGCATCCACCTGGAGGAGGATCTGCTTGAAAAGCTTCGCCGCGCGGCTGATGAGGACGCTCAGGAACACGCTCAGGATGACCATCGCCACCAGGAAAATGATACTCAGCTTCTTATGGATGAGGAAGCACATCGCCAGGGCGGAGACCATGTTCAGCGGTGCGCGGAATGAGGTACGCAGCAGCATCTGGAAAGCGTTCTGGATGCTGGATACATCCGTGGTCATCCGCGTCACCAGGCCGGCGGTGGAAAACTTGTCGATGTCCGAGAAGGAGAAGCGCTGGATGTTCCGGTACATCGCCAGGCGCAGGTTCGCAGCGAGGCCGGTGCTGCTGTAGGCAGCGAACCGGCCCGCAAGAATACCGAAAATCAGGCTCAGGATGGCAATCCCGATCATCATCCCGCCGTACTTGTACACGTCGGGAAGACTCCCCGCCCCGATTCCCTTGTCGATGATGGACGCCGTCACATACGGGATCAGCACGCCCATGATCACCTCCAGGGTGGTCCAAAGCGGAGTAAGCAGCGAAGCGGTCTTGTACTGCTTGACTTGTCTTAAGATGGTCTTGAACATGTCTTCCCGAGCGGAGCGAAGGATCTAGAGGATCGCCAGCGCCTCCTCGGCCGCCTCGCGGTCCGTCCGCTTGATCACGAAGGAAATCGTGAGCTCATCCCCTCCCTGCGCGGCGGAAATGATGTTCACACCGTACACGCCCAGGGCGGAATAGATGCGGCCGGAAGTGCCCGGAACGTTCTTCATGCCATTGCCGCACACGGACAGCAGGCACACGTCCTCCACGACCTCCACGGCATCGTCCATGGACACCTGGCCATCGTTGTACAGGGCGCTGAGGGCGCTGAGGGCGGCCTTCAGGTCCGCCTGCGCCACCGCGACGGTGATGCAGAACTCGGAAGAAGGCTGGGAGATGTAGCGGATGTTCACGCCTCCGCGCGCAAGGGCGCCGAAGATGGACGAGGTCACGCCCACCTTGCCCACGAGACCAATCCCGCGGACATTGATCAGGGCGAATCCGTCTTCGATCACATAGCCCGTAACCGCGTGCTCCGAGGCCGGTTTGGTCGCGGAGACGACGCTCCTGCGGGAAGGATCGGCCAGGTCATGGAAGATGATGGGGAGATTGGCCTTCATCATGGGCAGAAGGGCCGCAGGGGCAAGGGCGCCATCTTCCACGGAACAGAATACGGCGGCCTCCTCATAGGTCATCGCGGGGATGTCCAGGATCTTGTCACCGAGGACATAGTATTCGGCAGGCGTACCGGCCTCCGCCGCGATGGTGAGGGCCATGAGGTCCTCGCCCCGGCGTCCGAGCCGGATGGAATAGCCTAGGGAATTGTGTCCATACCCGCTGGAAATCACATACAAACCGGGCTCGGCCGTGCGCTCCTTGAGGCGCTGCATGGAGGTTGCCCAGTCCACCCGGAGGGCGCCCTGGTCCTCTTCGCAGACCATGACCTCGGCCCCATCGACAAAGGTGCCGCCCACGACCGCATGGACCGTCTCCGCGCAAAGGCGGGCGCACTTGCCCAGGACATAGTCGCGGATGGTCGCGAAGGCGGGACGATACACCACGCCCTCATCCACATAGTGGCGGAGGGCCTTGAGCTCGGCATCCACCTTCTCCCCGAAGGCGGGATCCGGCACCATGGACTTGAAATATTCGCCGATGGCGGCAAAGGCTGCCCGGGTGTCCGTCCGCTCATAGAGGGCCTGTTCCAGGACATCGATGAACATCTTCCGGACCTTGTGTTCGGATTTCACGACCAGGACGGCATCCTCCCGGGGAAGGGCGTCCAGGTATTTCGCCGAAGCGGCGGTAAGTTTGAATATGCGTGTTGCCATAATTATTCTTCGTCAGCGTAGAAGGTTATCGTGTATTTGTCGTAATCCGCAGCGGATAGGAGTCCTCTTTGAGATCGTCGATGTCCGGAGCCGCGTTGCACCCCGCCAGCAGCAGGAGCGCCAAGGGAAACAGATAGAAATGTTTCATAGTAAATGGTTTATTTCATGGACTTTCCTACAAATTTAAAGAAATTTTCCAGTTCCTAAACATCCAGCTGGAAGATTTTGTCCATCAGTTGCCACTTCGCGGTGGAGGGGGCGGAGGGGTCGCAGCCCTGGAACTGGGCGACGTAGGCCTCCCATTCAGCCTGGCGCGGGAGGGTGGCGAGACGGGCGTTGTCGGCCACGAAGTCGAAGTCATCGACCGTGTCCATGATCATGAAGAGGCGGGTTCCGAGCCGATAGATCTGCATGTCCAGGATGCCCACCTCGCGGATGCCGGCCTGGATTTCCGGCCAGACATGGGCATGGGCCTCACAGTACTTTTCAATCATCTCCGGGTCGTTCCGGAGGTCGAGGGTTTGGCAGTAACGTTTCATGGCTCAATCATTTACATTCCAGGGCGACGGATCGTCAACGGAATGGCGCCCTCCGGGAAGGCGTCGGGACCGGAGCAGACAAGGGCGAGATAACCGCCACCGCCGGCGCCGGGCATCTTCCAGGCAAGGACACCGGGCATAGCGGAGTACTTGTCGATATACTCCTGCACGCCGGGCTGGATCATCGCCGGGAACATGGCGATCTGGGCCTCGAAAGAGGCCTTGTACGCGGCTGCAAAGGCGTCTAAGTCACGGGCAAGGATGGCATTCCAACAGGTATCGGCAGCCGCCGCGAGGGCTTCGACCTTGGGCTTCGTAATGTCCTTTCCTTCAACCACGGAGCAACCGGGACGGCGCGGGAACATGGGGATGAGGCACAGGTGGCTTTCCAGCCACTTCAGGACGGCCTCGTCCCGGCAGGACTCGATCTTCTCCGGCCAGAACCGGCCGTTGTAGTAATGGCGGCAAAGGCCCGGGATGCAGATTCCGATGCTGTCCTGCGCACCGGAGATGATCCCGTCCGTACGCTCCGGATCGTTCTCGAAGCAGAAGACCAGTTTCGCCAGCATCTCCGGGTCCATGTTGGGCAGCTGGTACGGCCAGATCTTCCGGATCATGTTCCGGGTCGATGTGCTCAGCCCGCACCGGTCCCGGATCTCGAAGGTCGGCTCCAGGGAAATGGTCAGGGCCCACCCCGGGGCGAATCGGCTTACATCCGGCTGGTCGATCCAGGTCCCGGCGAGATCCAGGCGCGTCGGAATCTGGCTCTCCGTCTTCTTGAGCGAGGTGCTGGACCGGGCCTGCAGCCCCTCCTGCGGCGTACGCTGCAGGACCACGTACTCGATCCCCCGCTCCTCGCAGAAGCGCCGCTTCTCGTCGTTCCCACCGTCCTCGTTGACCACCAGGATATCCGGCTTCACGATGTCCACGGTCGGGATGAAATCCATGATTCCGTGTCCCGCATTGATATACGCATCCTTCACGTACCGGATACTCTTCACCATGAACAGCCGCTCCTGCTCCGTGTACACCGTCTTGTGGTGTTTATAATCCAGGATCGTGGCGTCTGAACCGATGCCCACATACAAGTCGCCATACTGCGCGGCCTGCCGGAAAAACTCCACATGACCGCTGTGCAGCAGGTCATAGCAGCCGGAAACGAATACTTTTTTTGCCATTTGTTCAAGTCATCCGTCCAATGGTTCAATAGTTTCCGGACGGACTCCTAGTGTAAAAGTACAAAAATTTTCCCGAAATGGTTATACTGATACAACCTTTTTAGCGACTTTTCATGCCACCGGGACCTTCATGACGACCTTCTTCACCGGAGCACAGACGCCGCCGGGGGCGAGGCCGGGCTCGTGGGCATCCTCCGGGAAGACCAGGAGGAAGTAACCGTCGCCGATGACGGTGTCGATGCCCGGGCAGTCGGCATACCGCGCGGCATCCTTCGCCTCATCGTAAGGGATGGTCTCGACAACCTGCGGAAGGGGCTTGCAGCGAATGAGTTCCGTACCCTGGAGGGCGAGCTGGATGTCGATATACCGCCGATGGGCCTCATACCCTTTCGCGTTCACAAGGCTGGTGGTGTACTCGCTGACAACGGCCTTGACGCCCAGGTCCAACGGATGCGAGCCGACCTCCACGTCCGGCGTGATGGTCGCGATATAGTCCAATGCCAGGTCGATCGCCGGCGTCAGGCCCTTATACAGGCCGATGTTCTTGATGTGGTCGTAAATCATAGGATAAATCGATGTTGTTTTGTGAAAGGGTTCAAAATACCTGAATCTGGTAGCAGAAGTCAAAGGCTTCCCCCGGAAGAAGATGATGGTTGCAATCGCGCTCGGCAATGTCGCCGTTAAAGTTATCGCGGTCGGCAATGCCGCACCAAGGTTCCAGGCACACAAAGGGGCAACCGGGTTTTGCCGGGGCCCAAAGGCCGAAGGCTTCCGCCTGCGGACACGAGACAGAGAGGACCTTCCGCCCCTGCTTGTCGAACAGGATGGTCGTGGCTACCTGTCCACGCTCGATGATGAAGGCATCGTGGGCAAAGGTCCGATCCGTAATCGGGAGAAGACCGTCCTGAGTGGGCAGGGATTCCGGAGTCTTGAAAGGATGGCGGAGGCCGTCGATCAGATAATGGTCCAGGGTGGGCGCAATCGTCTTTCCTTCCCGGTCCAGGCACTGGATGTAACCATGGACCTCATCGGCTGGATCATAGTCGGGCAGGAGGAAGGCCGGATGCGCACCGATCTGAAAGTCCATCGGCCGATTACCGCGGTTGATCACGGTCCATTGGCAGGTCAGGATGTCACCATCGGCCCGATAGGTGGCGGTCAAGTCGAAAGAGAAAGGATAATTCGGGCGGCCTTCGGGGGCATGCAGGACATAGTGGGCACCCTCGCTTCCAGGACAAAGATCGAAGTCCGCATCCCGCGCGAATCCATGTTGCTTCATGGTATATTCCTGCCCGGCTATCCGCAGCGTGTCATGAGCCACCTTCCCCACGATCGGGAAGAGAATCGGCGCCCGTCGGCCCCAGAAGGCAGGATCCCCCTGCCAAAGATATTCGCGCTCCCCCATCCGCAGGCTGCTCAGCTCCGCGCCATGGGGATTGATGTCAAAGGTAATGGTATTCATCGTATTCGTTTATTAATCACCCGGATTACATCTTCAACGACGCCGGCTTCATCAGATGTGCCTTAAGTTGTACGAGGAAGGTCCGGAGCATAGATTCGGGATAGACCAGCCGATGCTTCCAATCATTGTGCTTCCAACTTCCACTCATGGGCCTGGATCACCCTCGCAATCCACTGCTTCTTCACCTGCTTATCCATGTCCACCGTCACCATCCCCGCCTCATACAGCCGAGAATACCCATCCCACGCAATGGCTACTACCCCTTGCTCTCCAGCAAGGTCAATGACTTTTTGCCAGTCGATTCCGGCCGGTGGCAATTCTAATTCCGCCTCGGGATGGATGCCCAGGCGGATGAGGGTTAGGAGGAAGGTGGATTCTTGGGTCACGGAATGATATTAAAACTCGGAAAAATCAATGGAGTGCTGGGACGAGCACTGGAAAGAAAACATCGTCTGGTCAGCAGGGTGAGTGATTGCCAAATCCATCTGTGAAATCACATCCATTCCTATCGTGACATCATCCGGTCCATCTGCCCGAACGACTCGTATGGATGAATACCGTACTCCATTAGGCAAAACCAAGTCAATAGCATACTCTTCTGTCTCAATCTCGCCGATGGCCAATTGCAAACTCGTATTCCGCAACGGAATCAAGTTTAAATCATCGATAACCCTTGCTGACACACAGGTAATCGTTGCGCCCGTATCCCACATCGCAGAATAAGTCAAAAGATTCTCTTGCCTGGTAGAACCTTTAAACGGATCATATGGGACCACGACCTGACACTCCGTAACAATACGTAAGACCCGAGTATCAAAAACCTTTGTAAAGAACAACCGCCTCATTTCCATCTCACACAGAATCAGCTTCCAACACGAACCAAGCCAGACACATGCATCGGTTCCTCTTCCACACAATGAATCAGCGTAAAGAAGCCGAGCCCATAATTATGCACTCCATACCAATACGCCTCGGCGAAAGATTCAAACGGAATTACCGTCTGCTCATCAGCCATCACAATATACTGTCCATCGAATCTGGCGATGAACTCCTCTTTATGCTCCCGGTAATACGGGCTCAATACTTTCACGGCATCCTTCATAGCACGAATCTTTCCTATTAGTTGTTACCCATTTGGGTGCAGTGAACAAAAGTAATCAGAAATACAGAGAATCGCAAAAGTTATCGCTAATAAAAGATTCAGTCAGGGATGACAGGAGTGCGTCAAGATGTGTTATTTTTGTACGAGTGGAGTAATAGTCTTATCCGATTTCCAGTGTTTATCGTTTATTACTTTTGCAATTCTCTCACATTTATTGAAGGCAAGGACAAATCTATTATATTATTCCTTGCAAATAAAAGATACTATTAATACAATGCCTTATCATCTAACGCCGAATGAAAGACATCCTTATTAAGTCCGTACTTCTTCAACACATCCGCCACAACCTCTTTGAACCACGTTCCAGCCATTGGTGATACAAAGACTGATTCAATCAATTCGTCCAGATTGACAGGAAGCAACATAAACTCGGGCGGCGTCGGAGACAAACCTCCTTCAGTAATAATCCTAACCCTTACTTCGTGTTCATACTCAAACGATAGTCTCTTTCTCCAAAGAGCCTCGTTGGCATTTGGCCACTCCTTAGAATAATCAATGTAAGCAATTCTACCGACCTCAACATTTCTGCCGATAGCTTTTTTAAGCCGACCCACACTCGTTTTAACAGCAACACCTTTCGCATCTTTTCCAGAGGCATATAGCTTCCACATTGCAATGGATTCGTAGGAGCCCTCAAACCAACAACTCAAGAACGAGTTCTTCCTGATCATCTGGATGGCATAATGCTCATTTTGAATCAACTGCTCACTCACAGGCTTGCCATCAAGACACTCGGAATAATAGTCCGTCAAAGCATCATCGTATTTTTCCGAATCCTTAAGCGAGCACACAGCTCCCTCAAACTGATCTTCGAATCTGTCCGCCCGAGTCATGTACAAAGCCTTATCCTTCAGCAAGGAAATGAACTTAGCTAAATCGAGAAAACGCCAGATGACAGATCCATCATCAGGAATATCGTAATCTGTATAGAATATTTTTCCTTCGATTACTACTTCGTTCTTCATTATGACACCCAAACGAGTTTAAAACGTGCTATTCACCTTCATCCTCCTCAAAGCCTCATATTTTCCATCCTTCACCCACAGAATCACCGTACTGCTTTCAAGGACACGCACGTATGCCACTGAACGACAGGGACATTCAAGCCAACGACAGAACCATTGGACTTCAGATCAATGGAATCTGTAAGCCGCCCATCTTCGCCATAAGACAGTTCCTGAAGATAACCGCGAAAACAATCCACAGCCTCGGCACAGTATCGATTCCGACGAATCGGGAACGGACTGGCTATTTCAATCCACCCTCGTCACCAACTCCCCTACCGATTTCCTTTCGCTATGCATGGCCGAAGGCTTGCTGGCGGGAGAGGGGTATCCCACGTTAATCATGGCGAGCAGTTCATACCCTTCGGCGGCAGGGAGGAGGTTGCGCAGCAGGGAGGGGTCGAAGGAGCCGACCCAAAGGGTGGAGAGGCCTTCGTTCTCGGCAGCGAGCATCAGGTAGGTGGAGACGATGGCGGCATCGACCTCGGCGCCGTTCTTGCCATCGTAACGACGGACCCAGGCATCGGCAGGACGGCAACCCACGACCAGGATCAGCGGGGCGCCATAGTTGGACCGGGTAACGCCCTTGACGGCCTCCAGCGTATCCGGATCGGAGAGGGCCCAGATATGGACCGGCTGCTTATTCACCGCCGTCGGCGCAATCCGACCGGCTTCCAAGATCCGGTCCACGATTTCCTGTTCCACACCACGCGAAGCAAACGCACGGCAGGAGTATCTTCGGTTCAGTACTTCATCGAATTCCATATGCAAAGCTGTCTATTGAAGGATATCCTCTTCCCCCAGTGGTGCCCATGGACCATCCTTGCACTCCAGCAGCACCGTGCCACTTTCCAGGGAGCGCAGGGAATGCCATTGGCCGGCGGGGATGTTAATGAGCGTGCCGCCGGGGACCATGTCGATCACCGCGGTCAGGGCGCCGGAATCGTCATAGAAATACTCCTCGAAATGCCCCCGCAGGCACACCACCGTCTCGGATGTGGTCCGATGCCGATGGATGGGCAGCACCGTCCCCGGCTCGATGGCATTGAGCATCCGTTGCGACTGATCCTCCGGCGAATTCCGCAGGTCCAGGTTCATCCGGAGACGCGGCGATGCCTTGGCCTGGGCGGTCAAGGCATCGAGGGTATGCTGGTCGATAATTATTCCCTGCATCTTCCGGGCTTACTTCTCAATCGCCTCCTTGATGCACTCCACGATATACCTCACATCGTCATCCTTCACATACGGGCCGGCAGGGAGGCAGAAGCCAACCTTGAAGAGATCTTCCTCGAGGTCGTTCGTATATACCGGAGCGCCAGCATACACAGGCTGTTTGTGCATGGGCTTCCAGAGGGGGCGGCATTCCACCTTGCGGTCCAGCATGAACACGCGGAGAGCCTCCACATTTTCGTTCGGCTGACAGTCGGTCGTGGCACTATCCACAGCATGGATCACACCCGCAGCACCGCCAACGGCCGTTTTCACGACCTCCTTGTAGGCATTCTCCTGGCCTTTCACCCGCACCGACGGGTCAATCGTAGCAGCGCAGAGCCAGAAATTCGCGTCGTAACGCGGGTCCGCCGGCTGCTTATGCATCTTCACACCCGGGACATCGGCAAGCAATTCCTCATACAGCGCCTGCACATGCTTATGATGGGCGATGTGCTCCTCCAGGACCGTCATCTGTCCACGGCCGATGCCGGCACAGACATTGCTCATCCGGTAGTTGAAGCCGATGGCAGAGTGCTGATAGTACGGATACGCGTCCCGCGCCTGGGTGGCGTACCACATGATCTCATTGGCAGCCTCCTTGGTGCGGCAAATCAGCGCGCCGCCGCCGGAGGTCGTAATCATCTTGTTGCCGTTGAACGACAGGATACCGTACTCGCCAAACGTGCCCAGCACCTGCCCATCGAAACGGGAGCCCATGCCCTCGGCCGCATCCTCGATCACCGGAATCCCATACTTTGCGCCGATGGCCATGATCTCGTCGATTCGGTATGGCATCCCGTACAGCGCCACCGGCACAATCGCCTTCGGGTACCTCCCGGTCTTCTCCTTCCGGTCGATGATTGCCGCCTCCAGCAGCTTCGGGTCCATATTCCACGTCTCCCCTTCCGAGCCCACGAACACCGGTTTGGCACCCAGATACGTAATCGGATGAGACGAAGCACAGAACGTGAAACTCTGCACCAGCACCTCATCCCCAGCCTTCACACCACAGGCAATCAGCGCCAGATGCACCGAAGCCGTTCCGGACGCAAGGCAAACCACCTCACGGTCGAGATTGCCCTCGGCCTTCCCGTTTACGAACTTCTCGAGATCATCCTCGAACGCATTCACATTCGGTCCCATCGGCACCACCCAATTCGTGTCGAATGCTTCCTTCACATACTTCTGTTCCATACCATCCTCGCTCATGTGAGCAAGGCACAGGTAAATCATTTTTCTTTCAATCATAATGCTCTACCATTTCTTGTTCTCTATCGGATTTTCTTTTGTATCCCACCTCTTTGTATAAGTACCAGGGGCGACCTTGAAATATCGTTCCTCGTACTTTTTCATCGCACTTAAATACTGAGACAGCACTATCACCACATCGCTGTTAGTTGGCAACGAATCCTCTTCCAACAAATCAAGAAACATCGCGGTCGGTTGATCTTTCAGAAGCTCTTTGAGTGGTTTCAGTACGCGATTCAAACTCTTTATCTTAAACTCGTTAAGAGTTTCCTTCGAGGATTTCTTGGTTAAATCCTTCATTTCATCATACAGTCCCGTCACCAATTCCCTCAACATCAGGAATTGGTTCACATCTTCATTTGTCGGTAAATTCTGTTCCGTTTTTTTCATACTATCCGTCATCTTCTGTATTCCAAACTCTTTCCGTATGCTCCCAATCTAAGCCAACGACTTTCTCTGTCGAATTGTGCTTTCGATATCTTTCCAGACCGTTCAGATATAGGTTGATTATCATTAAAGCATCACTATTTGTTGGAAGAGCCACCTCGTCAAACACATCAAAATCGTCGTAGGGTTTATCCTCTCCTATGAGTGTATTAACTTTAGCTATTACATCATTAATATACTTGATTTTGAATTTATTCAGTTGGTCGCTTGGCTTCTTTGATGATAAGTGAGCGACATCGTTTTTAATTGACACAAGCTTTGACCAAAGTTCTTCGAATCTTTCTATATCTTCTGGCTTCATAATCATAATGCATCAAGATAAAGGCTTAACATCATCAATACATCGCTATTTGTGGGTAAATCCTCTTCTCTAAATGATTCAAACTCAGAATAGGGTTTCCTTCCCTCTAGAAGTTCATTTGCTTCCTTGATAGACTGGTTGACGTATTTTAACTTAAACGGATTAACCTGGTCGTTTGGCTTTTTTGACGAAAGTTCACGAAATTCATTTCTTAATGTGCGAATCAAGCTCAGCACATGGTCACTCTGCTCTTTTTTCATATATAAATAATTATGATGGACAGATCCGCATAAATTCAGCGTATTTCTTTCTAATCACCTCGTACGGAAACCGCTGTTTGTTATCAAAAATATCAACCATCATCTGCAAGTCGGTATCATCCAGCACGAGAATACATTTACGCTGTCCAGACCATAGGTCAACGAGATGCTTTTTGATAGATTTAGATGGTTGATGCCTTGTTACAAACACGCCGAACTTTCCCAAATTCTCACTAAGATACCTGTTCAGCTGGTTTACATTGTCTCTATCCAAAGAATCCACATTCTTTAATTCAAAAACTATCTGTTTTGATCCGAAAGTATCATGTATATCCTTGAAAAAAGGGATAGACTGATTATTGTAGAATATCAGGTCTCTTATCTGTGTTCCTGATTCGGTTCTACTTTGTGCTTGGGCAAAATCTAAGTGTGGATAGAGTAGAGATGCTAGCAATTGCACTACAAAGTCTTCATACTTTTTGTCTGCATTATCTGTCTTTCCTGTAGGTAACTTGCTAATACTGCTCATTTTCCGCTTGGCAGAAGTTATAGGAATTTGCATGAATAACGGATCATTCTGGCAATCCTTAAAAGAACGCTCCCGTTCTTCTACATAACCCTTTACCAACTCATAGTTGGATCTGTTATACATCAGCACCTTTATGCGATCTTTGAAGAAATCGCCTCGGTCCACTTTCTCCGGATAATAGTTTGAATAGTAATCATCCTGACTAATCCAAGGCGAGAACCGCAACCATCGTTTTGGCACCAGCCAAATAGGTTCGTGGGTGACGGGGTTTACGGGCAGTTCCACATCTTCTTCCGCAAAGCAATGCCTCCTGGTATCATACACCACGACCTTCTTAACCATCTCCATAGGTATTCCGACATCTAAACAGTTTTGTTGCGTATAGTCTATGAGGAACGATGAGATGAAGTTGCATGCCAGATCGCTAATTCTGTCCTTCGCAACCTTATCAACGAGCATCTGAATTTCTTCTATATGGGTAAAGCCAGAAGATTTCAATTGCGGTATTGCCTCAAATAACGACACAATCTCATTTGCTACGGATTGCCCAATCCGTCGTCCTTTCCGAGTTCTTGAAGACCCCATTCCCACCGCGTCACATTCTGATGCCAATACGAGTTGATTAATGGCCTCAGTCTTGTCCCCTTTATTGGCAAGATACCCAATATAGTTAAAGGAATCGATAATCGTAGCATGAAGGCCATTATCCATTTGCGATGGTGACTTCCACAGTAAAAAAGGATCCACATAAAGGGGTATATCCTCGTCAAGGAACGGAATAGCGTAATCCACCTTATCTTGTAGAAGCAAGATTCCATGATAGTCATTCAGCCTTGGTCTAACTATCGTCTCGTTAGAATCATCATCTCGTCTCATGGTCTTATTCCATTCATTCCTTAACCCGTTGGGCATATTTCACAAATTCCTCATCTTTGGATGTTATCTACAAAATTGAAATGGATGTTGTGCCCAATGTTGCCCGCCTTGAGGAGTAGGCGACTGATGCGGTCGACCTTGCTGTGCAACGCAAGTACACGATATACTCCTGATGTGATTGATTATCTTTAACCACTCTTACTTCCTTCCATATTTCTCCTAAACGCCACCACAAACTGGTATGTTCCGTAAGCGACAATTACCTTAATAACGAAGTAGATAATCTGCCCCCAACACGTTCAGTCCGTAATCATTAATAGTATCTTCTAAACAAAGGAATAAAGAAACAATTCAACAACTAAAGATCCGCAAGCAACGACTAAAACGACACTGGCGCCTTATTTCACGCCACCCATTATATTCAAAGAACCTCTCTAAATCTTACCATGAAACCAGTGGTACAGCAGAAACGTCTTCCAGTACTCGTCTTTCATGAACTTAGTCAGAATATTAGAATCCTGCTCCATCAAATTCTGCTTTTTAAACAACACTGTAATCAGCATCTTGTTCCGGAGGTCTTTATCATTCAAACAAGACACCAGCACTCTCTGATCCTCACCATTAAACAGATGCCACAGTCTTCTGATATCACGCAGATTATTACAGTTCAGTCTTACCTTACCTATCGTGTCTCTGTACTCCTCCTGATGCGAGCACTGCGAATTAGGCTGCATACTCCCGTCTTCCATATAGGAAATCTCATCACCTACGCTCACAACATAGAATAGAGGATAGATATCTTCCTGACCTCTCTTGTGATTACAGCATTGCGAAGATCCTTTCCGGTCAGGAAACGTTCCGTCACACGAAACCACCAGATTTTCAAACGTCACCGTATGAGGTCTCGGAGGAACAGTCATGTTTGACACACCGGTGAAGTCGACGGTCCTCACAACACTATCTGCCGTAAGTGGCGTCACATGCAAGCCTACATAGTAATTGAACTTCGCCCTGTCACAGCTCTGAGGGATGATATGCTCCAATGTTACTTCCTGATTTTGCATATTCAAGTCACGCATACAATAGCAGCAGTAATTTTCTTGATTATCTAGCGCCAATTGAACCATATCATCCTTTGCACCAGTCCGACCAAAAGTGCCGTCATAATCAACATTCTGATAATGATAGCCGCCATTACCGTCGACAATCCGACAGCAATGGTTCAGATAATGGTCTGTGATGACATGACCTTCTTCCAGGTGTACGCTTTTATCTATGTATTTCATCTCCCATCTCCTCTGCGCGTCTGTCCAACAACTTGTTCAGGTGGACTTCGTCGCCTTTCAACTTAGTCAGAAGGAGCGTTCTGATATTCTGGGCCTGCTCCACCTGATCGTTCTTTTCCATAAATGCCAATGTGCCCAGCAGGTTGTCAATCTCAACATTCCTTGCATCCACTCCCATCACATCCTCTACGCCCGTATTATAGTCAAGCCCATACACATCATCAACATCCACTGGCTGCGCTTTTCCTATTTCCATACGCATAATCTTGCTGTCGCCAGGCTGCAAGTTGGTCAGCACCATCGGAGAGTGGCTCGAAACGATAAACTGAACATCCGGGAAGGTCCTATGAAACACGTTCAGCACCTCTTTTTCCAACTCAGGATGTAAGTGCAAATCAATCTCGTCAATGAAAACAATCCCTTTCGGCTCTGAATTCCCATTCAAGATAAATGAGCGATATGCCATATCAAACACAATTGAATACAATCGACGATAGCCTGCAGGCAAGTCCTGTAGCAACGAACTACTGCCATCTTTAAAGTGCAATGACAATTGGAAACCGTCCGGGGTCTGTTCTGGAGAAAGCACGTCTATTTCCTTTTTGTATTCAGGGTCTCCTGGGAGCAATTCAGTAAAAGTCTTAAGCCTTTCTTCAACAAAAGACATTTCAGCAACAGGTTCTGAGACAATTCTGTTTATCCTCTCCTCCTCAGCCTTCAAACGCTGATAGTCCAAGTTGTTCACCAACTCTTCATTCTTCAGATTCTCTTCCAACTCCATCTTTGCCGACAACGTTCGCATCATAAGCGTATTATACGGCAGTACCTTGTTCAGACAGTTGCTCATACGAGTCTCCCATATCGATGTACACGACGCCTCGTCGTCCCACTGATAGTACCCGAAGTTTCGTGGCATCACCCCATTGTTCACGATGTCTAGCGCATACTTCACGGTCTTAACGTATTTGTGAGGATAAGAATCCGAGTAATAGGCGAGCAGTGGCAGTTCAGCATCATTTCTCTTCCACTCTTGCATAAACTCTGTAAATGCCTTCTTATACCTCGACTGATACAAGGCAGCATTCGTCTGGTTCCTCCTGAACAACTCCCATGATAAATCTCTCCCATTATAAGTGGCCTTAGCCTTGATACTGACCGTCTGTACGGGTTCTCGCGATTCAATATCAAAGCGGTAGTCCGACTCCTTGAAACTTCGTACGTTCAGTGTATTATTACCTTTCGAAAGGAACTCCTTCCCAAGTGAACGGTCGTTGGAAAAGATAAAACTCAACGCTTTATGTAAAGCGTGAATCAGCGTTGACTTACCAGCGCCATTCAGGCCAAACAACACATTAACGCCAGGCTCAAGAAGGCATTTGAACGTGCTGAAGCACCTGAAATCTCTTATTTCTATTTCCTTTATAGTCATAGGCGTACCATATTGTTTTCACAAAAATAGCGAAACTTTCCCAACTTTATTGTATTCCTTCACAAGATTTATCGTCTTTTAACTCGTAACTCAAAATACCCACTCCCGCATTCCCAAAAGAAACCTTCACCTCTTCCAAGCCATCGTCGCCTTAGTTCTTCTAAACAAATAGGTAGCCCAAAACCCCGCGGCATTCTCCGGAAAAATAACCATCAGCCGCGCAAACTCCCCCAGGCGGCGGAAGAAGGTGATCGTTTTCGCGACCAAACCCGGGTACTTCGAGCGGTAGGCCTGGTCGATGTAGTGGCCCATGTTGCCCGTCCGAAGGATGAGGCGGCAGATGCGGTCGGCCTTACGGCGATACTTAGGGGTGTTCGTGTATAGCAGCATCGCATCAACAGGCATTCCCAGGTAGCCGACCGCCAAAGCGGCGAACCCCTTCCATTCCGATATCATGCACCTGCCCCGCAATCGGGATTCCAGCAGCGGCACATCGATCCGCTCCCCATCGGTCCATACCAACGGACCCTGTCAATGAGATACATTCACCTCAAACTTACAATAAAACTGATGACCGATACAAATGCTGCGGCAATGGCAACAATCAGCATCAACCAATTTAGCCGTATCGACTGCCTTGTAAGGGTCATCGTCATTTCATTCAATTTACGAGCCTGCATGTTGAACAATGCGGATTGTGCAATACTTGAAAAGGACTGTTGGCGAAGAGCCTCATACCCCAGTTCTGTTATCGCAAAAACAGGATTCATCTCATCTTCCTCCTTAATCTCAAGCAGAGACAACACACACAATTTTGCAATGCACCCATAGTATTCGGTTATCGGAAGAGAATCAACAAATGAATGATCAGAATTGTTGAAAACAAATTTCGTTATGCTCCGGAAGTCCTGACAGGCATTTGAAACGAAGGATTCGAGAATCGCCGAAAGAATCATGTTTTCCTGATAAAAAGACTCAGCAATATCATCCGGTTCGCGACCACTATCAAGAGTGATGCCCTCTGTCAATCCGCAGAGATACTTTACCCTTTTCTTAATTTCTTGGATAACATCATTAATAGCGTCGATCTCTTTTGGATTCGCCATTTCAGGGTGTTCGGACAGTTCTTTTAGCGTCATCATTCAAAGCAATTAAAAACTAAAAAAGCCCGATTTCAATCCATCTTCCAACTCGTGGAGCCAATGATCGAAACGAGGGCACCTGGCCCGAATGGCATCAATCGGGATTGCTCTCAAAGCCATAAGACTATCGACCCCTTTTTCATAATTAAAAATATGCCCTATACGCTTAGAGGGAGCTGTCTCAGCGCCGCCGTCAATGTCTTCCGGGTTCGGGTACCCTTTCACAATATGCTCCAACGCACGAAGTGCTTTGCTATCATCAATAATAGATGCAAAGCCATCCATACTGGCAAAAAGAAGCGTCTCGAATTCATGGCGTTGAATGTAAGGTAAGAAAACAGACGGCGAAATGACTGATGAGAGAGCATCTCGGACAGCCCTCTCAATCGAATCAATCTTTTTGCTATCAGTTGTATAACCCGGGAAATCTGTAGGCAAGCGGAAAAAGTCAATCATTGTCGTAACCAAGACATCCCCAGAATGGGCAACATTCCGAACATCATTGGAGAACTTTCCAAAACTCATGCTCCCCCCATGTATTATCTTTTTCCGATTAGAAACCAACTGTTGAGCATGCATAGGTATTCCCTGCAAGCCATCTTTGCTCGACAAATAAGGGATCAACAGTTGATTGACAAACTGTACCTCCGACTTCCCTTCCACAATGAACACCAAACGCCTCATACCTAATTCTACCTAAGGATTTCCACCAAACACATTCTTTTCCCAAAGTTCACCAAGTGTATATTCCTTCTGCCAATCTTCCAGTGAAGATTCAGAGAGGCGCCGGAAAACCGTCTCCTCTCCCGTATTATCACAAACGATAATATCATCAGCAGTGAACTGGTTAACGACATCAATCGACTGAGTAGAGATAATGATCTGGCTATCCGAAGAAGCCTTTTTAACAAGTGAACAAAAAAGGGACAGTGCGGCAGGGTGCAGTCCAAGTTCCGGCTCATCAATCAACACGACTCCTGGCAAGTCAGGTTGCATCAACAAGGTCACAAGACATATCATACGCAAGGTCCCATCAGAGAAGTCCTCGGCATCCATGTACTCGTCGTACATCCCCTTCTGCTTCCACTCCAATCTGATTAACGACGGATTACCGCGCAACGGCTCTAATTTAAACCCATCAAAAGAGGGGGCAATACTACGAATAACATCTTCAATTCTGGCGAACTGCCGGGGATACTGGACAGAGATATAATACAATACAGATGCTAAATTTGAGCCATTTCCGCGCAGAAAACGGTTATCATATACCTTGCACGTCTCTGTAATCGGAGAAGTTCTGCCTGTATCCACAAAATGGTAGACCCGAAGTGGAAGGAAATAACGGGCAATCTCGTCGTTAATACTATCGAAGGAAAAACGCTTGGATTCCGCATATGTATCCACGATCGAGAGGGAAAGACGATTCAAGGCCTCCCGGAACTCCAATTCAATGGCAGACAAACCTCCCCGCCCAGACTCGTTCAGACCAAATTCAAAAGAAATCCGGCCCGTATTTCTTCGGCCCATATAGAGTAAAGGATTCGCACCTCCATAATCCTCAACAAATCGTTCGAGATCACCATTACAAACGATTCTCATAAAATTGAACACCGACATGAAATTGCTCTTGCCAGCACCATTTCCTCCGATGAGAATATTCACCCGGCCCAAGTCCACGTTTTGAGATTTGATGGATTTATAGCCTCGTATGCCAATACTCTTAAACATACTTCAAAAATACGATTTAGTTTTCAGAATACCAAGTTGCTCCTTCTATAGAGACAGATAGTTCGACTTGTATTGTCCATACCTCGTTGATTGTGAACTCGGTGCCTCCAAAATGCTCACACAATCCCCGCCTTCCCCCTCCTCCCCACATACCTCGCCCAAAAAACCGCAGCATTCTCCGGAAAGATAACCATCAACCGCGCAAAATCCCCCAACCTGCGGAAGAAAGAAATCGCTTTCGCCACCAAGGTGGGATACTTCGTACGATAACTCAGGTATATGATATGGCCCATCTTGCCCGTCTGGAGGATGAGGTGGCAGATGCAGTCGGCCTTGCGCCGTACTCGGGGGTGTCCGCGTACAGCGGCATTGAATCGACAGGCATTCCCAGTACTTGACCGCCAAAGCGGCGATCTTCTTTCATCCCAGCACCTTGAGGATCGATGCGAACTGTACCCAGACTCTAAATCACCTCCCAACATACTTCTTCTTCCCAACTCCGCGCAAAAAATCCTCTGCATGTCCTTCACAAAGGAGTCATGCCAATTGTAATAGCCGCTCAGTCACAACTTGCCGGTGGAGATGACCCGGTCGCTGTACTCTCCGGCAATCGCCTGAGATGTCCCAGACACCCCCTACACCCCCTCACCACCACAAACCCCATCACACACCCCACCACATTATGCACCACATCGTCAATTTCCGTCAGGCCGCGCTTGAGGACAAGCTGGAGCAGTTCGATCAGCATGGAGAAGCAGAGACCGATCAGCAGGACGTGCCACCACTTCATGCCTTTGAAGGTGCCGAGTAAAAGGCCGATGGGAATGAAGGCAAGGACATTCATGATCACCTGGACCAGGATATCATCCCGTCCTTCCCGGATCGCCTGGTAGCTCCAGAAGGGAGAGAGGTTGTAGGTCCATTCCGCCTGAGCGCTTCGGACAAAGACCGTCAGGTACAGGAGCAAGAACAGATACTCCACCAGCAGCCACCCTGCCGACCACTTCATCCCCTTCTTCCATCCCAGGACGGTCACAAACAAGATCGATCCTAGAATGAATGCCAATACAAGTCCTACGATAAAACTCGCCGGAACGTTGCGGAACGAATATGAAATGAAGTCCCGGAACTTGTCAAACACACTCAAATCTCCTCACCTGCATACCTCATCTTCCGCCCCAGCACCGTGCAAAGAATCATCTGGATGTCCTTAACGAAAGAATAATGCCGATAATAGTAGCAGTTCAGCCGAACCTTATCTGGATAGATTACCGTATCGTTATATTCTTCAGCAATCGTCTGCGCATCTCGCGAATCCCCGGCAGCCTGTTTCCTAGCCACATACTCCGCAATCATTTCATCCTCGAGCCGATACTTCAGTGTCGCCGGCCCCGTGATGCCCGGTCGAAGCTTCAGTACATCCCTGTCATCGCCCGTCAATTTGTCCGCATATCCCGGCACATCCGGCCGAGGGCCCACGAAACTCATCTTGCCGACAAGCACGTCCCATAACCCAGGCAACTCATCCAACTTATAATGCCTCAGCTTCGCCCCCAATGGTGTGATACGGCTATCACCCGCAACACTGACTGTCGATCCGTTATGCTTCACCGTCATCGTGCGGAACTTATGGCAATTGAACAGCTTCCCATCTTTCCCAACACGCTTTTGCACAAAGAAAACCGGACCGCCAGGCATCTTAACCTTAATCAAAATCGCCACCACTATCAGCACCGGCCACAGAATCAGTAGCCCCAGCAGGGAAACGACCCTGTCAAATACCCATTTCAAAACCATATTACACGGCTTTCTTTACATATTTCATCTTTTTATAGAACCCGCAGAGTAGATTCACCCCGGTATGCCACAGCGAAGCCACAACGCCCATCTTCTCTGCTTCACGGAATAGCTTATAATGCCATTTGATCATCGTCGAAATACCATGAGTACTGATAGACCCTGACCGCCCACGTCGATACTTAGCTAAAATCTCAGGTAAAAGATAACAGTCAGCTTTTTTGCAAACTTTCAGCCACATAGCGTAGTCATTGTTCTTCTTGATATCTTCTATCTGAATTAGTCCCACAGCAGTAGCATCGTACATTACCGTCAAGCATCCCGGCCAGCAGAAGGCATACATTCCTGTCTTTGTCACGTGATTAGGTCCAGAAACCTCTACTCCGGTCAAGTTTCCGTCAGTATCCATCTCAGAATAACAGGTATAAGAGAACTTGTACCCATTCTCCTCCATAAACCGCACCTGTTTCTCCAGTTTGGTCGGTTCCCACAAATCATCACTATCCAGGAAAGCGACCCACCGCCCCTTGGCTTCTCGCAGTGCATAATTACGCGATACTGCTGCTCCTGAATTTCGATGATTCTGAAACAGCTTTATCCGTGGATCTCTCTCCAATAGATATGAAACCCGTCTAACAGTATCATCCGAGGAACAGTCATCCACAAAAATGATTTCCCAGTTCTGATACGTTTGTTCTTGTACGCTGCGGATGGTATCTTCTACATACTTCCCGCAGTTGTACGACGGCATGATGATGGATACCAAATCGTTATTCATCTCAAACTAATTGTTTGTACTCCTCCAGTGCCTTCTCTAGCAGGAACAAGGCTCTCTGAATGTCTTTCTTGTTCAACACATACGCTAGTCGCACCTGGTTCATCCCCATTCCAGGCGTAGAGTAGAATCCCGCAGCAGGTGCCATCATAATGGTCTCACCGGCCTTGTCAGCTGGTGTCTGCTCATCTTTCCAGCAGAACTCGCTCAGGCACCAGGCACAGAACTTCTCGGTGTCGTCCACCGGCAACTGTGCCACGGTATAGAATGCCCCCATCGGTACGGGCGTATAGCATCCGGGAATCCTGTTCACCCCGTCAATCAGGCACTTCCTGCGCTCCACATATTCATCATACATCTCGCGTGAGTACTGTTCTGTACCCTCAATGGATGCTTCAGCGATAATCTGTCCTATCAGCGGTGGCGACAGCCTCGCCTGACAGAACTTCATCACGGTCTTCCGCACCTGCTCGTTCTTGGTAATCAAAGCTCCAATACGGATGCCGCACTCCGAATACCGCTTGCTCACAGAGTCAATCAGCACCACGTTCTGCTCTATCCCCTCCAAGTGCATGGCAGAGATATAAGGTGAACCGGTATAGATAAATTCCCTATAGACCTCGTCCGAGAACAGATACAGGTTATACTTCTTCACCAAATCCCTGATCTGGTTCATCTCTTTCTGCGTATAGAGATAACCCGTCGGGTTGTTTGGATTGCATATCAGAATGGCCTTTGTACGCTCGTTAATCAGTTCCTCAAACTTCTCCACCTTGGGCAGACAGAACCCTTCTTCTATTGTTGTAGCCACCGTCCTGATGACCGCTCCGGCAGACACGGCAAACGACATATAGTTGGCGTAGGCCGGTTCTGGCACAATAATCTCGTCGCCCGGGTTCAGACAACTCATAAAGGCAAACAGTACCGCCTCACTGCCGCCACAGGTGATGATAATCTCATCCGCATCCAGTTTTATCTGGTAGCGGTCATAGTAGTTCACCAGTGCCTTCCGCAGCGAGCGATAGCCCTGCGAAGGGCTGTATTCCAGCGTCTTCCTGTCAATATGCTTCAGTACATCCAGCGCCTTCTGTGGCGTGGGCAGGTCCGGCTGACCGATGTTCAGCCGGTATATCTTCACCCCTCTGTCTTCCGCCGCGTATGCCAAGGGTGCCAATTTGCGGATTGGCGAAGCAGGCATATCGATGCCACGCTGGGAGATTTGCAGTTTGTCGTTCATACACTATATTGCGTTACGCGCCATTGCTTCCATGTTCATGAGAGATTGTACCTGTCGAATCTTAATAACCTTCCTAAAGGGATACATGGTTTTCACTATCAACCCCAACCACCATTTGTATTGGATATCGAAGTGGCAATATGCCTTCCTAAAATTAAACTTTTCAATCAGAAAAGGTTGAATGTTACTATGATTGGTGATAGACCTCCCTCCGTCATTCACATACTTCAGTTTACGCTCCTCTAAGTAGTATCTATTCATTTCATAGATTAGTCCATAGTAAGCGTATTGTTTCTGATAGGTAGGTATGGCTTTCATCGTCCTGTATTCACAACTCTCATCCGTTACCGCATTCATGCTGAAAGCCACCAATTGATTAGTTTCTATATCAAAGCATCCCCAGAATTCATTTTCTTCCGCATTGTTTATTCGCGCGTCAAACTCCTCTTTTGTCGGAGGTATAGATTCTATTTTATAGTTACTCGAAGCCGCCACAAAAACTGGATAACCTTGCTCTTTCACTACGTCAGCAGAAAGATGGGCCACTCTCATTGTTTTGAAGCATTTCTTCACTTGATTGCGCATCTTTGCCGAGAGTTCCTCCATACCTCCAAATGAGTCCTTGATCACATACCAAAAGGACGTTTCCTGCCCGCAGTCAAAGTCATAGGCATTACGAATCATCAATCCACCATCTGAGAAAAGAGCTTTAGCTTCCTCTGAGGTTAATTTCTTTTCTTTATGCGGATCTTTTTCGAAAATCCAGGCTCCTTTATATAGTCTGTATCCTTTGTTCATCTTATTGTTTTTACTCCAGTCAAATCAATCTGGCTTCCAGCTATCAACTGGAACTCGTCAGTATAGAAGTCCTGCAAACCGCCATAACTCGTGAATGTCAGTTCGCCAAAATAGATTTTGCCGTCAATATTGTATAAGTCCACTCGAACACACGGGAACGGTTTTGCCAGCTTTTCAGCCACTTCAATCATTCTTTCTAGATTCTTTGGCTTAGGCAGAATCTCCCCATGCCGGTAGTCATTTTCAAAAATAGAATATTCAGGATGTGCATTCCATTCCGTGTCGTAGGTCATCACCTCCGTCGTATGCTCATCCCTGTTGGCACAAGCCCACAACCAGTGAACCTTGCCGTTAAAGCACCATATCTTGTAGTCTATAATTGACGTGGATATCTTAGCCGTCTCAGGGTCATTGTGTATCAACTCTTCTGCAATCATCCTTGGATGAATCCTCATATAATGGTGACCGCTCTCCAGTGCTCCATACTGATGCTTTAAATCATCTTCAAACTCCGCAACAATCTTGGGGATGTCGAGCATGGTTTTATCCGTCACCACCTTGATGTCACCAGAACCGTGGGTGGCTTTTAACACAAATTCATCAGGTAACTTGTCGAAATCAATATCCGTTGCGTGTTCCCATACGCCCACTAAAGGTATAAGGATATCCTCCAGTCCACACTCCTTCACATAATCGCGCACCTCATATTTATCAGCACACTTAGTCCAAAGACTTGTGTCTGTCTTCAGTGACAGAAACAGAATCTTCTCATTCAGCGTCTTGGGATTCTTCAGATGCAACGGTTTCTTGAACCTGGCGAAATATCGAATCCTTGCTAACAGAATCGGATGATGAACACCCAGCCACTCACAAAACTTAATCACCGGCTTGAATATCTTATTCAGTTTCGGATTTGTTCTTATATGCATACTTTATCTCTTGATTTTTCTTTTTACGAAGTCTTTCATTATCTCACAGAAGAAGCCAGGATGCTTCACAGCTGATGCCATCAACTGCCTCCTGTTTGCTTTTCGATATACCAGATAACCCTTTCTTATCTCCTGATGATACTCTTCCGAGTTATCGTCTATTTTCAGTCTTTCGTTCAGGTAGTCAAAATGCCACTGCTGCTGTATTTCTTTTTCATTCACCACATGTGGGCAGCATTCTTCATCTATCTTTAAATATTGCTCAGTATAAATTGATTCTCCTTTCGAGAAGTCCACACCTACCAAACCCCCTATCTTACACTGCTCGCTTGGCATGTCAAACACACAGTTCCCCAACGAGTAGTATATCCGTCCGCCGTTATAATCCTCATATCCTTGAAGCACATGTGGATGCATTCCAATAATCAAGTCAAAGCCTATATCAATCAGCCAGTGGGCAAACTTCTTTTGTGCTGCAGAAGGTCGATTGATATATTCATTGCCCCAGTGTACGTACAGCACCTTGAAAGCATCTTTGGGTAGTGAATCTATTTCTGCTTGAATCTCCTTGTATTCTGGGTTGTGCCAATACAGCGGTTCTTCCTTCATCGCTTCTATTCGTAAGCACAGTCCCGTCAGAGATACTGTCTTACCTTGATGTTCAAAGACAACGCTCTTCCTGTCTTTCAATCCAAATACCTTTGAACCATAACTCTCCAGAGCAACTACTGTTTCTTTATATGCCTCACCGCCATGTTCCATCGCGTGGTTATTGGCAAAACCATAATAGTCCAAATGATGGAGCCCTTTAAGCGCATCTGGCTCCACCCGGAATGCTTTTGCATAGATTCCTTTGTAAGCGCTCACATTAGATGCGACCCCCTCAAAGTTGCCTATCCATATATCATTGTCTTTCCATTCCAGATATTTAAATGGGTCAAGTCCTTTGCTTATATTAGTTCCAATCCCAAACCCTACATTGAATATCCAGTCGGTAAGGTTGATGTCACCTGTAAAACAAAGCATGATTAATATATTTAAAACTCAATTCTATCAGTATATCCTGCCACATGAGCTGCACTGATAGATTCAAATCTTGAATTCTGATTAACATAGAATCCCTGAACGACCTTTATATTGCTCGAATTATGGTCAATAGTCATTACTTTTCCTCCATCTAACATAGGAGAAGCAAAAGTGGTCTGACTGATTTCAATATCCCGTGAATCTTTTATAACCCACATATCCTTTAGCATATTATCATTCCAGTCCATGTAGTTTCTCAAACCACTATTTGTGTATCTCCCAGTTTGAATGGACATCCCCCTACAATTAACGAAATAATGGCTATAACCTCCAGCCTCGTGGCCACATGAGATTTCACTAACGCCACGACATCCGAAATAATAATAATTATACCCATACTCATCGCCCCTGCCATGTGTATTTGTTGTCGTTCCCAGTGCACAATGGTCTGCCGCGCAAACCTCAAGAACGCTATAACTCATTTTTTCGATTCTATATGCATTCTTTCGAGCCCTTTCTGCAGTACACATTAGTAAATGAACCGATGTTCCTTGCCCATTCCCTCCATGAATATAGTACGCAACATCACAATTGGTAACATAGCAGTTCTCCAGTCTCGTGTTATAAGTATATAGATTTATACCATTCTCCTTACAGCCAGACGCAAACACATATTCAAGATGCAACCCTGTATAATAGTTGTCTTGCAAAGTTGCAATACAATCCTTAACAGTATAAGCATTATAGTCTCTGCTTCTGGCACCAAAAACTCCAACTCCTTTTATAGTAACATGCACGCCTGTTATTTGTAACAACACATTAAACGTCACGCCTTTTTTCGCATTAAGAGAATATTCTTGCGACCAGTCATCAACAGCATGTCCAATAATACTTTTTTTTGTTGGAACTTTTAATCCAACTTTATTTTTGACGTCACTGTAAGAACCTATCAAATAGGTTTTTGGCAACAACTCCAAAACAGATATTTTAGTGTCTATAGCTTTTTGTAATGCCTCTCTATCATCTTTGACACCATCACCGATAGCACCAAACCATTCAGCATAACATATATTATTTATCCAAGTCCCTCTTATTGACACTTCACTTGAAAATATACAGTAAGGCGCTGCATTAATATAGGAATTAGTTCCGGTCAAAGTATAAGGCCCTTCTATCATACCTCCTTCGAAAACTAACTGGCAATTAGGGGGTATTGTACAATTTGCCGAAAGCCTGCATTTTCCTTTAAAAACATAAGTTGAATTGGGAAGTTTCAACTGCTGATCAAGGGGAAGATTCTCTTTGACTTCAATATTTTTTGCGTTTAAGCCATTTGTAAGAAAAAGCAAAAAAAGAGCTATAAAAAAAATGTGCTGTATCAGAGATTTCATTTCAGAACTTTAAATCACTTGGCTTCAGATTATAATAATCCATAATGTTCTTTAGTTGAACATCATTTTGATTGTCTCCACAATTGCTTGCTGTTAAACTTGTAGCGTGTATTTTTTGGTATATAAAATCCACGGGATAAGGTTCCATTCTTTTAATTAAGACACATCTTGTCTTTGCCATAACTTCCATCATATAGAACCATAGGTCATCTGCATTTGGAGACAATTTTGAGCATAACTCATAATTGGTTATGTCTTTATAAAGAAGTTCTTTCTTATATAATATCCCACAAAAGCCAACAGGCGTAAATGGCGTCACTTCTCTCCGGGTCCTCGGACAAGGCCACTCAACAAAAGGGAGTAAGTGGCCATCTTCGCCTAAAGTTGGCACTTCGCCACCTAAAGTATATATTCGATTGGGATTCTTTCTGTATTCAGTAACAAGTATCTTAACAAGATTCTTGCTATAATACATATCATCGTCGCAGGTTATGATAATACTTTGCGGGAATGCTTCCAAAGACGGTAATAGTTTTTTGTATGATCTGAGATCTTCACAAAACCTGATTTCCAATCCAAATCTCTCAAGTTTTTTTAGCCTTTTAGGGATATCCCCCTCCGACCAGTTGTCATGGTCCAGCCACAGAACCACATGGTTTGGTTTATAGGTTTGTCTTAATAGAGAAACAATGGTATAATATACAACTTTCTCTACACGTCGCCCATAACTGGTTAGGGAAACCACCACATCCTCCTCATTGTCCTTTTTTTCCTGTACCCCTTTCTTGGGCTTTATAATGGTCAAGTCAATGAGTATCTTTACTATTTCTCCATAAATTATCTTCAATAAATAGATAAGTCTGTCTTTCATACCGCAGTTAATATCAGTTCAAAATGTCTTTTACTGTCTTTACAAAATCAACTGAATTGTAATACTCTTTGGCCCCTTCAGAATAATAGGTATAGTTATCCATTATCTCTATGATGGCATCTTTGATACCCTCAACCTTAATTGGATAAGGGATGGCTAAGCCACAATGGTATTGTAGGTAGGCATAAAACAGCCCTGGAACATCATTGGAAATCATAGGTATACCATATCTACCATATTCGAATATCTTATTAGGTGCGCAATACAATGGGTTAAGTACCGTAGCAATATTCCGGCTTATAGGGAAGTATGAAAGTACACCAATGCTCGCCAGTTGGGTTATTAACAGATGATACGGAGGTTTTATAAAGTCGATGAAGAGTATTCTTTCTGAAGAATACTTTCTTTTTAAAGATTCGTAAAGTTCTGATCCTTTACCCATCGCGATAAAGACAAATTCTTCTGGTAACAAATTGACTGCTTGTATAAATTCTTCTAACCTTCTTTCCTTATCTAAAAAGATACCTTGATACAGAACGACTTTCTTTCCTTCGACCTTCCTCCGAACATCCTCCACCTTTGTCTTTATATCTACCGGCACATCTTTCATCTCATCGTCTGAGACAAAATACTTATTCGGCAAAATAATAGGAAGTTCCTCTAACTGGAACAGACCCTTTGTAATATGAGCTCTGTTGTATTCACAGCATACCACCTTGTACGCTTTCCGACATGTCTCACCCATATCAAAACTTGGATTCAACAATCTATACTTCCAACTTATCTTAGGATTAACATACTCAAAGAAATGAAGTATCGTGTCATATTTGTTCACCAAATCACTAAGCAGGCAAATCGTTTCAGCGTGCATAATCCATACTTTGTCTCCACTTCGGTAGTTATTCTTCAAGTATGTTTCCACATCGCGCCTAAAAGCCTTCATTTGGCGAAACTTCTTAAGGGCATTCCCTCTAACATCATAGCCACTCACTTGTGGGAACTTTACACCTTGTTTTATAAAAGCAGACTTGCCTTCCTCATCACTGTAAGTACCCATAAAGACTATCTCAAAATGTCCTTCCTCCTGTATTGATTTAATAATAGATAGCACGGGAGGGAAATGGACAATGTCTTCTTTTAAAATTAAATAAACTTTATTCATGTCGTTATCGGTTTTTTCTTTTTTGTTGATTCATTCATTAACATTGGCAATAGTAAATAAAGAGCCATTGTATCTGTTAAATAAAGCGAGGATATAAAAGATAGTCCTACAAAAGTAAGTAGGATTGTCTTGCCCGCTATATTTGTTTGCTTCCATTCCTCTCTAATAACAAAGAAGAACATTATAGCGCCTACAATTCCCGTAAACAGTAAAAATGTCTGGAACGTATTAAAATACAAATCATTCTCTCTTAGGAAAAAACTCGAAACATCAGACTTTGATATACATGACAACATATACTTTTCATCATCATTCCCGATAATTTTCCGCAGGGGATCATATGCCTCATATACTCCATACCCTCTATATATACGCACAAATCCTGAACCTGCATATCCCATCTCTTCTACGCTATCACTTCTAATTGCCACTCTCCTTTGCAATAACTGTTGCCCAATGTCAGAAGATATATATACATATGCAGAAACACCTATAATTATAGCACCGATAAGAATATAGAATATAACTACAGGACCTCTAACTTTCTTAAAGAAACCAATCAAATAACAAATGAGAATTATCAATAGACCAAGCAATGCATTACCTGATTGCATCAACAATAACGATAACGTAATTACTGCTGCAAAAGGATAGTTCCTATATTTTTCGGATAGCAAACATATCGCTAATAGTGGTAGTAAGAATTGAACGAACATTGCTGGTTCGCTAAAAAAAGATGAAGATCTCTCAGCTGTATCCATTTCAGCATAATACGTTAAGACGCTATCATAATCTAATGCAAACGGCATAAAAGACAGTACACTATAAATCCTATGGTTTAGAATATGATATGAGAACTCCTGTATATAAAAAAACGCCAAACAGATAATAGCTATATTTTTATAATATTTATAAAATAAGTCCATCTCTTTTATCGAGAAGAACATTATATATGCCATGTATATTTTTAAAAGCCCTAACGGGAAAATTGTCGATAAGGAGCTACTTGATATAACATGCACAAAAACACGATAAACGAAATATATTGTTAGGATTTTAGGTAGTGTGCTCTTAAATCCGTTTTTAAATACATAAATAACAGAAAGAATAGAGGTCAAGATAAATGAAAAATCGAATTTCCCCCAACCATAAGTCTGTAAAATTGTAGACAATAGCAGGGACAATATTACTACTTTGTCCAATAGACAAACAGAAGCATTAGTTACAGCGATAGTCTTCATATTCATACTATAGCATTCTTTAATAGCCTATACAAATACAAAGGGTATCTCAGAATTCGCATCCTTACTATATTTGTTTTCAATTTTACCCAATAATATTTTTTATTAGAAGGTCTAAAAAACTCTTTTGCAATATATGGGTAGCCTTTTTTAAATAAACCATCATAAACCAATTCTCTTATCTCTGGTTTTTTAGAAGATTGAAGCAAATTCAAATTGTAAACGGCAGCCTCTTCCATTTTCGATGCATTAAACACGCACGTCTGTTTGACATTTTCCCACATTTCGACTCCTTTTGAAGAATTCAATAGCACTAAAGACACACCACAACTTTTATCGAATTTAGGCAGATAATGATGTACCCCCCAATAATCGGCCAAAGTGATGTCACCTTGACGCGGTATCTTTGCAAATTTACAACCATAACATGAATATCGATATGTATATCCACACATGAAACTGTATAAAAAAGGAGATAACTCATAGCTTGAGTTGACTACTTTTTCTTTATCTTTAAAACAAATTGTTTCACATACGCCGCCTCCTTTATAGTCCCTAAACAGATAACCAACAACATTGTCGTGATATTTCTGTTCCATATAAGCGATATGCTCATTGAACAGTTTCTGGCTGGGTACACCATGACATACTAAATCTGAGCAAAGAAGCTTTTCATAATCTTTGTGCAGGTATGCCTTTAATCCTGCCACCTGGCAACCAGTACCCGTGAAATAGCACCAACGACCTTGCTCTAACTGCGACCTTACTTCTTTGAAAATATGTCCAAGATTGCTTTGAATATATTTTGATCCACGCAACCTTTGCAAGTCTTCAAGATTATCAGCACTAATGTGATGCAATTGAAGCTTTTCATCAAACGCAGCTCCATAAACCACCCCATTTTGCTCAATTATCCATTTAGCGATAGCGTAGAACACACCACCGGACGTACTCCGCTGGCGTTCTGCCTTATCCTTTAGTATTGAAGCTAATGTTAGCGGTTCCGAGGAATTATTATACTGTGGATGTTCCCAACTACACACCTTCTGACATAGTCCACAATGAATACAGGTATTCTCATCAATGTGAGGATACAAGAACCCTTCCGAATCCTCCTGCATCGTGATAGCCGCCTTTGGACATGCATTCATGCATGCCGTGCATCCCGAGCATTCGTTTTTTTCTAATGAATCAAAGTACATCGTTATTGTAGAGCTTGGGTAAGAAAATGAAGTGCTTTATCTCTTTCAGCATCAAGAACAGCATTCGACTGACTATAATCTGTCACTTCCGAAAGCTGAGAATCTGATATCTCTTCAGTTAACAAACGACTGTTCAAATGGCACAAATCCAAAATGTTGCTTATCCTTGTTGAAAAACTCGACGGCATATAGACCCAGAATTGCTTATTCAGATTAATCGAAAAGGCCGTACCGTGAAACGAATTCGTAACGACAGCATCAGCATAATAAAACAGGGACAGTATATCACCTGGTGTGTTAAAAATAAAAGTTTTGTCTGCTTCCTTTTCCTTCAAGAAATAATCCGAATATGTTACCACTTTTAAGTCCTTTTTAGCAGCAATCTTTCTGACTGTCCTATAAATTAATGCTTTATCTACTATGTTATATGGCAGATACACAAACAGATAAGGCTCGTTCACCAAACGTTTTGAGGCATATTTCTTCCAATCGCTTTTATCCAACATAAATGTAGGATCCAAAACGAGAGTGGAATTCAATCCCCATCCCTTCAGTATGTCAACGGCAGAACTCTCTCTCACAGAAATAGCGCTGTAGCCGGAGAGCTGACTCTTCATATATTCCGCATAGTCAGCTGGCAACTCTGTCATGCCAATGGAAGAAGCGTATGCAATCTTTTTCCCCCGTATTCCATCAAAGAAATAATGTTTGTCGAGCCCTTCGTTATGCTTATAGTTCCAAAGTTGGTCACTACCCGAAACATATACATCCGCCTTAGGGCATTTACTGGTAAAATCGTCTATAGAATAGATAGGTTCAGACAAATTGCAGTATTCTTGCAAGTAACCATCATATTTGTGTTTAGAGTACAAATGAACTGGATAGAACAAAACCCGCCGTATAAAACGGACAGGACTCTGAAGAGCATCTTTCCAATATCTTTTCTCCTCAACCCTCGGTGGAATGTAATTCACGCAAACCACTTCATTGCAACCAGCTTTTTTTAGCGTTTCCTGGGTGGCAACAGCCTGCAATTTAGAACCGAAGTTAAAACCAACGTGTACTGTAATAAATGCTGCTTTTCTAATCATCTATATTAAATCTTTACAATATGACTTTGAAAGAAACACAATATGGAATGTATCACTTTTTTAATATCAGTTAAAGTTTGGACTTGTAGTCTATAAACATTTGAGATATCGTACCTTTTATTGATTACCGACGGGACAATACTATCAAATAATAAATCTATCTTCTTAAAGCATGATAAAGTCTCGAACTCATTTTCATACAGCTTGCGGCTTTTTTCTTTTCTTTTTTTAATCTCTTCATCAGATAAAAGGTAGGCTTCTTCTAATTTCTCCAAAATTGTAAAGAGTTTCCCGCTCTCAGAATATGCAAAATTACATGTATCTTCTCCAAAAAATCCAGAAGCATACTTCATTCCGTTATTTGGATCAATATTGATTGTTAAACAACCTTGAGAAATCGCATTTATGGATGCTGTACCCATCCCAACAAAAACATTTGAGATATTAAAAATGTCTTTCCCTAGTTTTTCTATGTATCCAGTATAAATAATATTAAGATTCGGCAACTTAAATCTTTCATTACTAAAATTTGAAAAAAGGAATTCTTCTCGACCTTTTGTTTTGCTCCCACCCGCAATAAGCAACACGAATTGCTGCTGAGAGTATTTCTGTGCCAGCTGGGCTGTACTTTCAACAAGTGGTTCTACGTATGTTTTGTCCAAACGAGTCACTGATGTTATTACATAATCTCCATTCTTCACCGAATAGTTAATAGGGGGTTCACATTTTTCAATCATTTCATTTTCGTCATAACCAATATTCACATAGTTAGCAGGAACAGTATTCTTCTCAAAAATCTGCTTTAGTGATGTTGATGTACAACCATAAAATGAGTTTGTTCTTAATTTATCCCAGAAAATTCGCACTCCAGGGTTAAACTTATATTTAGATACTTTGGGTTCTGCTAATGGATACGCCAAATGTTTGGCACCGCATTGACTTGCAATTAACTCACCCCATTCAATTGTCTCCAATGTATGAGTTTCTATAAGCAATTCAGTGCTGACACCAACTTTATTAAGAATATCTGAAATAAGTAAATTAACTTTTGACTTCGAAACAGTGGCTGACGGTCTCCCCATTTCGGGTATAAAGTATAAGGAGAAATCCTTGAAATTTTCTTCAAGAGGGAAATAATTTGTATGAAATGTTACGACTATATGTATATCATAACCTTTAGCCCTAAGATACTTTGCACGTCTTAGGACATAAAGTTGACCGCCACCTAAATTACAAACATTAAAGGTCAGAATAAGATATTTCTTTTTTGTCTGGTCTGCCATCAGCTTTATCTATATACATTGATTAATGAAATGATTTGCTCAACCTCTTCAGAAGAAATTGTCGGTCCCATTGGCAGACTCAACTCCATATCATGAATTTTCTCAGTGATAGGATAACAACGGTCGTTCCACTCTTTATAACACTCCTGCTTGTGAGGCGGAATAGGATAATGTATCACCGTACCGACACCATTCTCCTTCAGGTAAACCTGTAATTCGTCGCGCTTCTCACAGAGGATTGGATAGAGGTGATACACGTTCTGGGCATCTGGCAATAACTGTGGCAATGTAATCAAAGGATTCTTAATACCTTCATTGTACAATTTTGCCATCTGCTGGCGGTGAGCATTGTCTTCGTCAAGGTATTTCAACTTCACATCCAGCACAGCTGCGTGAATTTCATCCAAACGGCTATTTCGTCCAGTGTATTTGAATACATACTTCTTCTGAGAACCATAGTTTGCCAAAGCACGTACCGCAGCAGCTAATTCGGGGTCATTGGTAGTTACCGCACCGCCATCGCCCAACGCGCCAAGGTTCTTACCTGGATAGAACGAATGACCAGCAGCATCGCCAAGATTACCAGTGCGACGACCATCAGTAAAACGACATCCATGAGCCTGTGCATTATCCTCAACTAACTTCAGGTTATATTTTTTGCATAACTCTCCTATCTTTTCCGTGTAAGCAATTCGACCATAAAGGTGTACAATGCAAATAGCCTTAGTTTTACGAGTAATGGCTGCCTCAATGAGGTCATCGTCAATTTCTAAAGTGCTAATTTTAGGTTCTACCAACACCGGCACCAGCCCATTCTCCGTTATAGAGAGGATAGTAGCAATATACGTATTAGCAGGGACAATCACCTCGTCACCAGGCTGCATCACCCCCATCTCGATATACGCACGGAATATCCAGATAAGTGCATCCAATCCATTGGCGCAACCAACGGTGTATTTACTCCCAATATACTCTGAGTAATGAGCTTCGAACTGCTCATTCTCATTACCTTGGAGGTACCACCCTCCGTTCACCACGCGGTTTACCGCCTCATTAATCTCTGCCCCATGAAGAGCAGTTACATCTTTTAAAGAAAGAAATGGAATCATATTATATCAATTTGTATGTATTCAAGAACCACTCCCTATTAGCCAGATAGTCTTCTTTTGTCAATTTGAAAGTGTACTCCTCTAGTGTTTCATCAATAATTGTAGCGCCACTAATCTTGTGGAACTTCTTCACTTTATTGTTTCCAACGCTCACATTAAACAAATCATACTCAAACCCGAAATACTCAAAAATCAGGTCACGAATGATAAGAGCTGATGCTATCGTCTTGGAGGAATCCTCAATGGGTAGACAAACCCAGCTGCCTTCAGTGCAATACGTATCATGTACATCATATATACGATTTACCCCAAAAGGGATTCCGTCTATATCGTAGATGAGATAATATTCTTTTCCTTTAGATTCACGTCTCTTGTACTCTTTTATCCACGTCTTTTGATGATCTATATTATCATCTGTTTCATGGATGAAACGACTACGCTTATTATCTGAACGGAGATTGATAATAAATGCCGCATCATCTTCCGTAACCAGACGACAATGCAATCCATATTTGTTTATTTCAAAATCTTCTGGAAGTTTTTTCATTCTTATTGTATTTTCATTGCTGTCCACTAAAAGTTGTGGACGATTATTATAAGGTTTAACTTTTAAAACAAACTAAGTTCATCAAAACTATTTTGCTCTTTGACAATATTGTTGTTAGGTACTCCAAACAGTTCTTGGAGG
>Ga0247608_10001110_pt1 | contig 38883 bp, 33 predicted proteins | sample 176DNAGHGlowgp2_FD_193490 | JGI IMG/M metagenome (GOLD analysis project Ga0247608, IMG submission 193490) | Sheep rumen microbial communities from Palmerston North, Manawatu-Wanganui, New Zealand - 1766 DNA GHGlow gp2 | ecosystem: Host-associated > Mammals > Digestive system > Stomach > Rumen ...
TTGCATCATTTGCGATGACATAGTCATCTTTAGCAAATATGTGAAGGGCAATCTCCATGAGTTGGTCGGCATCATAGTCACTAAAGCGATACTTGTACGGGAAGCGTCCCATCAGTCCGGGATTCGAGTTCAGCATGGCATCCATCTCCTTCTCATAACCTGCAAAGATGATGACCATATCAGGATTGGGTTGTGAGAGCACTGTCAGTAAGCTGTCAATGACTTTGGCACCATAGTCTTTTCTGTCAACTGTACCCTCGTAGAGGTTGTATGCCTCGTCAATAAAGAGCACATTCCCTCTCGCTTCCTCCAAGACAGCCTTCATGTTCTCTTCTGTCTCACCGATAAAGCGTCCCACAAGTCTTGTGCGGTCGGCACAAATTACATCACCTTTGGAAAGCAGACCGATGGAGTGGTATATCTTGCCAAGCATTCTTGCGACTGTCGTTTTGCCAGTACCAGGATTGCCGGTGAAAATGGCATGTTGCGCAGCTTTGTTTGACGTGTGGAAACCTGCTTTGCTGCGCTCTGTGAAGAATCGGCTTTGGTTAGCCATCGTTGTGATGCTCTTCTTGATGTCATCAAGTCCCACCATCTCGTTGAGCTCGCGTATGCTATCCTCGAACTCCGATGTAGAGTTGGGCAGGAGGTCAAGAGGAATATCCTCGATGGGTAATTTCGGCAATTCTTCCTTCTCAGACATGATGTCATCAATAGCACGAGAGAGGTAGCGCGGAGCTACTTCCTCAGCAACATATCGGCGGATACTGTTCAATGACCATGTGGAGAAGCAGCCATGTTCATGATGCTCAAGTATGGCTCGGGCAAGAGCATCCATTGTCACTTCAGAAGGCTCAAGATGCTCATTATCCAACTCTTGGATAAAAGCCTGAACGAGTTCAAAGCCACTATATGGAAGTTGGCTAAGTACGTTCCCGCTCAGAAACAGATCCTTCAGGGAGGGATAAACATCCAGCACACTCTCGATTTCCTGTTTGCCACCACATAGCCAAAGCTTGTATCTCTCTCTGTCTTCGCAGATTTTCTCTACAATCTGTCGCGTGATGATCTTTCCTCCCGTGTTGAGCAAGGCTCCTGGATTTGTCAGGCAAAAGACCTGATTGGTGGTATTGTTCAGAATCTCATTCAGTGGCTCAAAAGGGTTTTGCAGGGCTCCGTTGTAGAGCGTGTTGCAGTCAACATGGATATAATAGTAGCCTGGCACAGCGAGTTTCTGGAATGACTGGAGCAGTCCTGCATTCCAATCCCTGTTGGTTGTGTGGATCAGAAGATTCCGGCTGGCTTTCAATTCTCTGCCACTCAGTCCTTTTCGGAACTCATTGTAGATTTTCAGTTGCCGGCATTCCAAGGCATATTGTCTTAACTCTGAGGTGCCGGGAGTTGTAGAGAGGACATCCCAGCTCGCCTCTGTGTTCTCGATACTGGTAGTAAGGATGTCTTCGATACTGCAGGTGGGGCACATCGATAATGATTGCTGCATAATATTCATTGACTTGTCGATCTCGAAGTCAATACGTGCAAGAGAACCATTATTCTTGTCGCGGAGCAGAAGGAAGTATTTCCCAGGCAACCAAATACGGAAAGAAAGCATGCTGATACTCACATTGATGCTGTTCTCACGATTGAACTTATAAGTCACATCGCTGTTGCACATCGGGGAATAGTCATCTGTGTAGACAAAGCAAGTGAAACGTCCCTCCTTGATCATCGTTCCTTTTCTTGCTTGGATGTTCACAATAATACAACCGTCAGTATAGTCTACCGATTCGCTTGTTGATAATGACAAATCAATTTTCCTAATATCTTTCATAAATCCAAAATAAAAACCAAAAGAAAGAGCCGCCGAAGCAGCCCTTTCTATCATGTCAAACAAAAAAATCACATGACCAATGGAATTTGCACTGAATCTCATGTTTTTCATCGATGGTGATAGAAATAAATAGTTCGAAGACTCCATATTATTACAAATGTCAAGACTATGTCCAACGAAAAGAAATACACAGTTAACGGGGTGTCTTTTAACATGATTCATGTAGAAGGCGGTAAATTTATGATGGGAGCCCAAGAAGAATGGCGTGTAGGTAATTCTCGCGAGCATCCTTCACATCGTGTTACTCTGGATAGTTTTTATATGGCTGAGACAGAGGTAACTCAGGAGTTGTGGGAAGTGGTGATGGGGAACAATCCTTCATCAGCCAAGGGCTCACATCATCCTGTGGAAAGTGTAACATGGGACGATTGCCAGGAATTCATCAACAAATTGAATGCTCTCACCGATAAGACCTTTCGTCTGCCAACGGAGGCAGAATGGGAGTATGCTGCTCGTGGAGGCCGTAAGAGTAAAGGTTACAAGTATAGTGGGAGTGATGATCTTAATGAGGTAGGATGGTACTGGGGCAACTATGACATCACAACCCACGACGTGGCAACAAGAAAGCCTAACGAGTTGGGCCTTTATGATATGAGCGGCAATGTCTATGAGTGGTGTCAGGATTGGTATGGCGATTATAGTTCTCGTTCTCAGACCAACCCACAAGGTCCCGCTGAAGGATCAACCCACGTGTGTCGTGGTGGCTGTATGTGTCTCCTTGGACATTTCTGCCGAGTATCTGATCGCGGTCCATTAGAACCAGATGATTTTAAGAGTTGTATAGGTTTACGCCTTGCTTTGTCTGAAGAATAATATGAAAGTTAACAATGATAAATTATGAATAGAGATCTTATACATACATTTAGTTCATCATATTACCGAGAAGGGGCTGTGCGACTTGTAATTCGTGACAAGAAACTGTTCTTTCTTCGGAAGTCAAAACCATTACGAGGACGTAATCTGGTTGGTGCGTCGTCAGACGGATCTGGCAAGCGTACCGTTTTAAAGCCTGATGATGATGGTGGTTATGACCTCAGCATCCTGCCGCATACCAATCAGGTCCTTTCACTATGCCGTCACATTCCTGATACCGATTACTATGCGTCATACATACGCGTTCCTATATCTGTCAATGCACGCGATAGTGTTTTTCACAACACCCCGGCGTTTATCTATAACATGGACAAATTAAAAAGAATCCCAACAGACGATGAACATTTGCAATATTGGCTTAAGACTACCGACTATTTTCAAAGTGACGAGGAGCCTGTAAAGAATCTGGCTGATGAGATAGCAAGCAGATGCGTTGAGGACAATTACCAACGGGTACTGGCCGTTCACAAATTTGTGGCACGTAACCTCTTTTATGACCATGACGAACTTCATGCTAAGGAGCGCCAGGACGACTCGTCTCTCGCCGTGGTCAAACGTCGTCACACGACTTGTCGTGGTTATGTAAGTCTCTGTGTCTCATTACTGCGAGCCATGAATATACCAGCCCAACAACTGCCTTGCTATATGGCTAAGCCAGGGGAGATGATAGATATTAATACTATCAAGCCAAAAACCAATCATGTTGTTGTTGCTGCTTTTGCCGACAATCGTTGGTTGCTCCTCGACCCTACGCGCGATGGTCATAATAAATATGAGAATGGCGAATTTTATAGACTAAACGAACCACCCTCAATTGCCAATTTCGACATGACGGAACAACTCTTCTCATTTACTCATTGGCTTCCGTAATATGAATGATTATTTTTCAAGAACCGCAATAATATGGATTATCTACGACAACAAAAGAATACAGCTGCAAGTCTGTTGCTGAAACGCTTTGCAGATAAGCAGAGTGGTAAAGTGGGTGAAGCGAGAAAGGAAATACAACGTCGTTTCGACTATTTGGATTGGCATGTTCAAAAGCGGATACTGCTATGCTTCCTTGAATCTGGTAAATCTGACAGGATGTGGGCTTATACAAAGTTGCTCAAGTTCTGGGATGACTGTTTTGAGTCTGTTGTGAGGACACTCTGGGAACAGTACCACGAAGATAAGTGTGCGTGGCCTATCATCCGATTCTTCCCAGAGAGTTATGTTTTGGAACATATAGAGGAATTGTCCTATGGAGAAAACTACTATCATATTTGCCTGAGGCTCGGTATGATCGAGGAGTTTTCAATAGACAAAACGAAGTTGACAGCAGAGAAGTATCTTTCCGTATTGCACAGGACTGGTAGAAGAATCAACGAAGATGAGGCCCATCGCTTGTTGTATCAGATAATCGAGAACCTCTGTACAGAAGGACTATCCTTAAGGGACATTCTGTACATGGGCTGCCGCGACCGCAGCAGAGCACCATATCCTTACGATATTCCTACCATCAGACAAACATTATATGATTTGGATGACATGGGCGTCAACAAGGTACTACATGCCTTTACCTCGTGGGCAAATGATGTCCATACAGAAATAAGTAACAGCCCTGAATACCAGAATCTTCAGTCGCAGCAATTACCTGATGACGTTTATTTGAGGCTACTCGCGGGATTTACTCTTGATTACACGAAACAGGCTTTGCCTAAGTTTGCACCTACCAAACAATAATAGTAAAGAAAATGAAACAGTTTTTGAAGATTATTACAATCGCACTGATGATGCTCGGTAATGGTTCTGTTTGCGTTTGTGCCCAAGAGTTTCAACCCGACTTGCAAAGGTTAGCCTTGATGATGTTGTCAGAAAAGGCAACTGGCGATGTTGATGATATGCCTTACCTGAATTATCTGGACTCTCTCGGATTCAAGAAAAGCGATTCCGATATAAGACTTGGCAAAATGGGTTTTGGCGAGATCTTTTATAAGAAGGGCTTCGGAAAGGATACAGTCCAGGTCGTGATCCGGAACATGAAGAATGATGATGGGAGGATTTCGCGTAGTGCCAATATTAAGATGACTTCCGACATGATGGAATGCCAAATGATAGAGCAATTGAAGGCTTTTGGAATGGAAGAGGTGGAAAAATATGCAAACATCATGGTACTTTCAGGTAACGGTCTTGTTGCCGGTATTGGAGAAAAGATTATGATTCTCAGATGTGTATTTACCCCTTCACAATCCTATTTGGAAGGACCGATTGCGTCAGAAGATGGCAAAGGAAGGATGGACACCATCAAAAACTCCGTTGTTTGCCGTATCGAAACTGCAGACAAGGTGTTTGTTGATACGCTTATATCATCAGGTGAGCCGGAAATTGACGTCTACCCCAAGTATGTACACTCGTTTGCTGGCAAAGGAGGAAGTACTGTGTATTTGTTCGTATACTCAATGGGACATTTGTTTTTCTATGACGAGGCTGCAATCTGTGCTGTTAAGAAGGATGGAAACGTTGAGCGCTGTCATTTTGTCACGAAGGACGAAAGGAATACAAAGCTAGGGTGCATGTGGTGGGATCAACTGGTTGCTGCTAGCAATGGCTTCCCCTATGAGTATGAGAATTCGCCCGACGAAGAAAGATTTGGTATTCATTGTGTGATGTCATTAAGGAGCGTGTATATTCCCATTATGGATTATCACGATTCTGGTTCGGAATTTGCCAATACGAATTGTTTACAATATACAGGGCGGTTCAACGTGTTCAGATTTAATGGAACAGACTTCTGGTACGATGGTACAGATGGCGCCTGGTGGTTGAATCCTGATTTGCGTAACTATAAGCGTACTATCAGCAACAGGAAAACTCCAGGAGGTATCGAGCAAGTCGATCTCATGCCCGATGGAACTTACCGCCGTGCTTTCTGGAAGGGTGCTAAGACTCTCGATGACCTCCGTAAAGAACCTGATGAAGTGAAGATTATTTCAACTATTTAATAAATCATCCAAATCCGACAATATGCCATCGCTTTCCTGTAGGTCTCTTAATTGGCGTACTTTTTTCTCAAAAATCATCAACCTCTTCTTTCGTTCTGTATCTATTTCTTGTATTTCATCAGGATCGTCAGAACAAGTATATAAGTTTATTTGTTCGTCAATATAGTTTCCATACAACCTCTCAATTTGGGAAGAATACAACTCCGCTATACTCCTTGTTATGTTTTGTTCGCCCAAGGACACGGTAATTGAAAGATCGATAGAATTGGACGGCTTGTCATACAAGATTTCGTAGGTACTCGAAAACGATGCGATAATTAATCTGAATAACATGAACAAGTCATCCTTGGTGGCCATAGTCTCCTCTTCAGCAGCAAAAGTATAACCTTCGAATGCCTTTTCAACATCGAATAGAGAAAGATAATCTTGAAAAAAAGGTAATTCCTCTATGGCCGAATTATCATCGACACCTTTTATGAACTTGTTATAGTCTTCATACTCTTCATCTCCATCGTGTTTATTCTTCAGATTAGCGATGACGCTCTTACAATTGAAAAGAAAATAATCCTTATCCATTTTGTTGTTTGCTTAAATTGTCCATGATGTATTCTTTAGTCACTTTTAAGATATTATCTTCACCTACTTCAAGGTCATACATATCTTCAAGCAGTACCTGCTGAAGCAGGCTCTTCAGGCCACGTACCCCCAGATTCCTCTCGATTGCGAGATGAGCTAAGGTGTGTTTGCCTTCTTCAGTCAGGATGGTATCGATACCATTGTTTGAAAAATACTGCTCGAACTCGCTAAATGGAGAATAAGCGCCAAGATCGAAAAGGGCGACCATTTCTTCTTCAGTAAGTGCGTTGAGAACAACAAAGTTCTGAATACGCCCCATAATTTCGGGTTTAATGCCAAATTCGACAAAATCATCCATCGTCAGTTGCCTGTCAGCTTTCTTTCCTGTTGTTGGTGTTTCTTTGTTTCCAGAATTAGCATTAAAGCCCTTAATGATTGCTCTTCCAGAGGGAGCGCTCTTCTCCCCCGAATCAGGTCGAAGACCGTCAAACACGCCAGTAAACACAAACATCATCTTCCTCGTGGGTATTTTGATATGGTCGCTGTTATGATCATATCTTTTCCTGAACTCAACCTCTCCCTTGTCATCGATAATGTTCAACATCTCATTGATAATACGGGCATTATACGTACCAGAATCGCCACCTTTGTTCTTTTCGAACAATTTGTCAAATTCATCAAAGCATACTACAGCCCGTTCCACTTCTTCCTTCAACCATCCCTGACTAATCAGCGATGTAAACCCGTCAGTTATGTTCTGTCCAACGATGCCTTCTTGTACTAAAGAGTTACAATGTACAATTAAAAATGGGACATGGAACAATTTGCTGAGGACCTGCATGCCATAGGTTTTGCCCGAACCACTGGGACCACAGACAAGCAGATTACTTTTCGGCAGGAACAAGCCAGCTTGACGACCATGCATCAGATATGTGAAGAAGGCTACAGCAAGTTTTATCTTATACTCGTCCTGACCCATGACAAAAAAGTCAAGTATTTCCTTGATCAGTTCGGGGGTTATCCGTTTGTCAATGATGTCATCAATTGGGATATCCCATTGTTTGCTCATCATCACATATTCCTGTGTGGAGACAGAACCAACAGCCTTGTTCCAATCTGCCACCCTCTCTTTTGCCATTGTTTTCAACTCTTCTCGTGATTTTTCCTTAATCACTTCTTGCTTTGCAAGATTCTGCATCAAAAGATGGTTGTACTTGGGAATCTTGTGAGGGTTCTGCGCCATATCATTAATATATAGCAACGCCTTTTCTGGTGGAACGCTGAAATCGGCAAAAAGCAGGAATCTTGCGTTTTGCTGTCCTTTTTCTTGGGTCATAGCCATATTGTTATATCATTTTTCTTTATTACGTAATGTAGTTTCATTCAACAGGAAAGAGACTATTCTTTAGTGTATGTAAAGTCATTACCCTCTTTTGAAGTCGTAACAAAAGTGTTCCCGGTGAACTCTCTAATATCAATGCTACTTGTTTCTCCATCATCAAAAGAAAATACTAATCTTTGTTTGTCCTCAGTCAGTTCCCATTTCCCTTCAACCTCATATAATGGAGATTGTCCATATTCACCAAAAACAAAAGTGCCGTCACCCTTGAATTTGAAAATTTCGTAATTGTATATAGGTGTACTTTCTGTACCATTGTTAACATTAATGGAACCGACATTTATCGGATGCTTCCATGTACCAATCAGTTGTTCTCTGCTGGGTTGTTCTTGGTTGCACGCAAGAACTAAAAACAAATTTGCCAAAACCGCAAATAAAACAATAATTTTTCTCATAAATAGGGCCATTTAATTATTCACGCTACAAAAATACAAACTTTTTTGTAATCTCATAATGTTTAACGATTATTTTGTCCATGTAAAAGACATTTCATTTCCTCAGCATCGTTTGTTGTCCAGGATGATAATCGTTTTATTAGACTTTATCGAGACATATCCGATAGCAGCGTTGTCAAACGGAATATCACGGAAATGACCGTCGGGATTATGGCCGGCCTTACGCAACAAAATACGACCTGCAGTCTTGTGTGTTACAACGAGGACAGTCTTTCCCATAGCGGTAATGTTATCAGAGGTTTTGAGGTCATTGAGAAAATCCGTGATTCTTTCGGACACATCGTTTGCACATTCAGTGCTCCCAGTCGGAGCAAAAGACATGTCTGTGCAATATCGATGGTAGTCGTCAGGATACTTTCTTTCAATATCTGTCCGAGTCAACCCTTCCCAATTTCCATAATCCAATTCCATAAGCCTTTTGTCTTCGATTAACTGCCCACCGGCTATTGCACTTATTTCACTGGCGGTCTGATAGCATCGAAACATTGGGCTATGATAGATGACGTCGAAAGTGACACCGATACTTTTGAAATAGCGCCCAACATCCTGTGCCTGTTTCAAGCCGTCATTTGTCAAGGGTATATTACTTCTGCTGCCGATAAAGATATCTTTTTTGTTAGCGTCTGTTTCTGCATGGCGCATACAATAGAAACCGGAGTCTTCATAACCAAAATCGTTCTCTATATCAGTGACAAAGCTCTTGAGCATATTGTTTTGGACCTCTGCATCCTCTTTGCTCTCTGAAGGATGTAGCGATTGTTCCGTCTGCCAAGGCATCAAATAGTCATTTTTCCGACTTATTCCAAAATAGTGTATCTCAACCTCAGATGCTATCTGTTCCTTTGGAAGTAGTTGCTTGTAAAACACGCAATTCCTAATTTCCCCAGCTCCCATTTCATACAATTTGTCTGAAAAAATCTTCAAGGTCTTCTTTGTATGGGACTCACCAGCCACCAATAGGACACGCTTTAAGTATGCTTTAGGGATACGGAAAGGATACATGTATTTAGTTTCTCTTCCATTCTTATCATGGTGATATGTCCTGTCAAGAGCCAAGATGGGTCGTTCTCCAAGTCGATATGAAATGAGCGAACCATAGACAGCACCTCCCCGACCAATACCCACAATCAGAGTAGGGTTATATCCCTTTGTAGTGTTCACATCAAGAAGTTCTTTTGCAATAGTATCTGCGGTTGCTCGGGCTTTATTCCACGTAAATTGCCTAAATAGCGATTTTCCATTGATGGTAATAAAAGGCAATATCGGACGTTTGCCTTTTACATCACTATTGCTTGCACTTCTAAACTCAAAATGCTTACGCAACCAACTTACCATGGTTACCATCCATCCGCTTATTAGGGTAAGGAGTCCCACAAGGTTCAGCCATCCTTCAGCATGATCGTTGAAGTCTCTCTGAAATGCATCAATTTGTTCAAATGATGTTGAACATGCACTGAGAATATAAACAGAAACAATCAATAATGCCTTTTTCATTGTGTCTTATTGACTTATAATAATCAAACTAATCTAAACCAGAGTAAACGACCTTGCGAGCAAATTTTTTGTCAACATACGCCCACCGTCCATCACTTCGGGCTCTATATTGTTTATAGAAAGCATAATCTTTAAATGAGAAGGAATGGAAGGACAACACATCGACTCCCGTCTGTCCCTTAACCTTAAACCCCATAAAGTTTTCATTCCACAAATTCAGGACATCAATAGGGAAATGGAAATCTGGGCGGAACATATAGCAGACTTTTCGCCTTTCTAAATGATCGACGGCTAAATCCAGATCTACTATTACAGAACAACGACGTAAAGTGGCTACGTTAAAGGATTCCTCCGGCAAATGATGGTATGTAGCAACTGACATGGAATTAGCCATTCCCCAAAATATATCCGAATCATCAATCCTATTGAGAGTACATGCCACTTCTGCCATATTATGCCATACTTGACTTTCCGTCATCCTATTACTCTCGAATGCGCAACAACAACTAAAAGGAACAAAAGGCAAATCCTTCATTGCTTCTGTAGGAGGGACCAATGGATAATATGGCGAAGGAGTCACATCGGAACCATCAATAGCTGACTGCAATTCCGCAAAAAAAGCGACTGCATTGGCAGAAAACTTATACTCAAGAGACGAGTCATAATGGTCATAATCTCTTCCAACCATAGAAATCCACAATTGCGGCAAGGCAACCAACAGACAGATGTTATTGCACTTTTCCACATTGCGAATCACTCCAGACATCATAATAGTCCGTATCATATATAGTATGTCCATGGTAATGGCGCTTCCAGTCCCGCCACAACTTCCTGTAAATACGAATACATGCAACAATTCGTCTGCAGCAAGTCCACGTTCCAATTCGCACAAAACTGAGGAAAGGCGATGGTACACCTCATCGTATTTAGACAAAAGTGCTATTCTGCCATATGGCCGCACCGTTCCTGTACCGTCAATCAATGTATGGTCATAATCATAATAGTCATACCAATTTAAGAACCACTCTTTTTGAGGAGAGTTCAGTGCTTCCTCTTTTATTTGGGTTGGTGATTTTGATCCAATATTGATAAACGCTCTTTGTAAAAAATCAGGAAGATCATTCCCTGAATGGTAGTCAGTATCTATCAAAAGATATTGCTCTTTATTACAAGAGACATTATTCAATTGATTATTATCATATACAGCCTTTACTGCATCCGTTCCGGCTCCACCAAGACCTATATATAAATTGCTCATAATTAGGTTTTTATTTAAAGGACTTCTTTTTGATTATTTTCTCATCACATCTTCACATCCTGCGAAGTCCAATAAACAGAAATTGAAAACATGACGCGACAAAGATACTTTTTTGTGATTGCCAAATATTTGAAGTTATTCTTGTTGTAATAATATAGGATGCGTGAAGTTTTTAATTAAGAACTGTTGTGACTTATTAAAGCCCACTTAATTGAAAGGGGGAATCATTCTAAAGTACAGTTTCCACAAAGATCATAAAGCCCCTGTCGGTCGCCTTTTTTTACTAAAAACAGGGTGTTATCATGACAGGCATTCGCGAAATCAAATTCGATAGGAACAACCACATGATTCTGCAAGTCAACAAATCCTTGTTTGCCATCTTGTATTACAAAGGCAAGGTCAGTTTTCATATCATATAAACATGCATCGTATTGACATGGAATTAACAATTGCCCTTGTTCATTGATAAGACCTTGTTTTTCATCTTTATGAACGGTGGCATACCCCTTAAAGAAACAAATTTGTTTATCATATTGACAAGGAACAATACACCTTCCTTCAGGTGAATACACTCCCCATTTTCCATTTTTGCACATCGCATATACATTACCTGTGAATGTCCCAGTCTCAAATTCAAATGGTAGAATTACTTTGTTGTATTTATTAATCAACCCATATCGTGCTTCATTATTAATGGTATTACCGACTATGGCTACACCTTCATGAAAACGACTGGCTTCATTATACTGAAAAGGTACTATAGTATTACCCTGTTTATCAATATATCCCCATTTCTTACCCGAGTTCATCATGGCCGCCAAGCCTTCGCTGAATACACACGAAGAAATCGCAGTGATATTAAACCAATACTCTGAATAGTAGAATTTGAACGGAATTTTTACTTTACCCTGCATATCAATGAAACCAATCTTGCTGTTTTTTACAACTGCAGCCAAACCTTCAGGGAAAAGAGGTATTTTAGAATCCCCAGATACCCTAACATTCTGATAAGGGCCAGCAATAATGTGACCTTGATAATCCATGAAACTTTGGTTACCATATTCTCCAATCAAAACAACATCATATGGAGTTGAAGGCTTATTTTTTGTTTTGTCAGGAGAAAGATTGATAATTTCATGTTTTTTGTTTTTCCAAGCAATGTAAATGTCTGGCAATTCCTCCTCCTTATAATAAAGATTCGCTCCATTCACATAAAAACGGTTTACATTATCATATTGTATAGGAGTAAGCGCTTTTCCCTTTTTGTCAACTAAACCATATAATCCATTCTTTTTTATTCTAATATAATTATGTGGAGCGACGTCAGGCCCGAAGATTTCTTCATACTCAATTGGCAAGATCTCGTGCCCCTCCATATCCAATAGTCCATAACGCATACCTTGTTTTGTGTATTTGGATACACAAAACACCCTATCCCAAATAGTTATTCTCTCGTATTTTGTAGGGATAACAACATTACCTTTCATGTCTATACAGCCCATGGGATTATAATTACGCCCAGTCTCATCAACCTTTGTAGCTTTTGAACTAACTATAATCAATCTTTTATCGACCTGGATTACTTCTAAATAATCTTTCAGCACTTTTTTTAATTCCGGCGTGATAAAACATGACTGTTCGTCAATATTTGTTTTGTAGTTTTGGTTTTTACACCCCGTTGCAATAAACAACGTAAGAGTTGAAATCACTAGCCATTGGCAGGTTTTGAATAATCGTTTCATTGTGGATAGTTCTGATTTAGTAAACAGCATTTGTCTATAACAGCTTTTCGTCCCGTCTCAGAATTTATTCTTTCGTATATTTGAAGTCATTGCCTTCCCTTGAGGTGGTAATGAAAGAACTACCATCGAAGTCCCTTATGTCAATGCTGCTTGTTTGCCCATCATCAAAAGAAAACTCAAGTCTTGTTTTGTCATCTGATAATTTCCAATGTCCCTCAGCTTCATATAGTGGAGAGCTGCCATATTCACCAAACACAAAAGTTCCGTCTCCTTTGAATTGAAATATCTCATTATTGTACACAGGAGTTTCTTCACCGTTTACACTAATGGAACCTGTTTGAATAGGATGTTTCCAAGTACCTATCAGATTTTCTTCACTAGGTTGTAGTTCTTGGCTGCATGCAAGAATAAGGATTAAATTTGCAAAAAATGCAATAATAACAAAAATTTTTCTCATAATTAGGTTTTTAATTAAAGGACTTCTTTTTTGTCTTTTCGCGCCACATATTCATATCCTACGAAGTCCAATTAACAGGAAATGAAAACATGACGCGACAAAAGTACCAATTATTTTTGTGATTACCAAATGTTTATGCGTCTTTTTTATGGATTCTAAATTTATTGGTACTTGTGCCGAATTAGCAAGTTTTCAACACTGTTTGTTGTCGAGGATGACGGAGATTTTATTGGGCTTCATCGACACGTAAGCAATGGCAGCATTGTCAAAAGGTATGCTGCGGAAATGGCCATCAGAGTTATGGCCTGCTGCCTGAAGTAATATTCGACCAGTGGTCTTGTGTGTCACCACTAAAACTTGCTTTCCCTTAGTGGCATTGGAGAACATAAGTTCGTTTAGGAAATCCTTGACTCTTTTCGACACGTCATCAGCACTCTCACTGCTTCCTGTCGGCCGGCATGACATGCCAGAACAATACTGATTATAGTCTTCGCAGTATTTGTTTTCAATCTCTTTTCGAGACAAGCCTTCCCAACTCCCGTAATCCAATTCTATAATTCTTTTGTCAGGGATCAATTGCACGCTAGTGTTGGTGATTGAGCCAATCTCACGGGCAGTCTCATAACATCGGATCATTGGGCTATAGTAAATAATGTCGAATGTCACCCCAATATTTTTGAAGTATTGACCCACTTTTCGAGCCTGTTCTTTTCCTTTGTCTGTCAAGGGGATGTCGGTTTTACTGCCGATGAAAATATCCTTCTCGTTGGCCTCCGTTTCGGCATGGCGCATGCAATAAAAACCAGATTCTTCAGGATCAAATCGATTCTCTGCTTCTGTAACATAACGACTAATCTTGGAGTTTTGTGCTTCAGCATCCTCCTTGTTTTCTGAGGGATGCAACGACTGCTCCGTCTGCCAGGGCATCAGGTAGTCCTTTTTCCGGCTTACTCCAAAATAACGAATCTCAACATCCGATGCCATCTGATCTTCTGGAAGTATTTGTTTATAGAACACGCAATTGCGAATCTCACCAGCTCCCATTTCCTTTAGCTTTTCCGTAAAAAACTTCAGGGTTTCCTTCGTATGAGACTCACCGGCCACCAAGAGGACACGTTTTAGATAGACCTTAGGAATACGGATGGGATACAAGGCTTGGGTCTCTCTTCCATCTACAAGATGATTATATTTTCTTTCAAGGGCCAGAATAGGCAATTGACCGAGTTGGTACGATATCAGAGAGCCATAGACGGCCCCCCCCCTGCCGATCCCCACAATCAAGGTGGGATCATAAAAATCTGTACTATTTACATCCAGAAGCTTTTTGGAAATGATATCAGCCGTTTTGAAGGCTTTGTTCCAGGTAAATTGTCTGAAAAGGGATTTGCCATTAATGGTTATAAACGGCAACACAGGACGTTTGCCTTTAACGTCTTTGCTGCCTTTACTTCTGAACTCAAAGTGCTTGCGCAGCCAGCTCACCCCAGTCACGAGCCAACCGCTTAGCAAGGAAAGAATGCCGAAAAGATTCAGCCATCCTTCCACATGGCCATTGAAATCCCTTTGAAACGAGTCAATTCGCTCATACGAAGTAGTACAAGAACTTAGTACCAAGGTGATGATACCGATAAGGTAAAGCGCAGTAGTTAGCTTCTGAATGCCATACGAATGCAAAATTTTCATATATATACTTAAGATTAATTGTAAATGCCGTTACTTCAAATAATCGTCCACAAGAGCCTCGCATTTTTTCTTCCCTTCCTCTAAATCTGCAAAACAGACAATGTTGAAACCGTTTTTCTTGCATATTTCTTTCATCTGTGTGTGGATTTGGATGATTCTGTCTTCATAATTGCTATATATTGTTGAATTGTAATTAAAATGATCCGTTTCTTTTTTTACGTTCAAGATGTCGCGTGTTATTCTTTTCAATTCGACTTTCTGACTTAAACTTATTTCATTGTCGATAAAGATTTTCAAATATTCTTTTTTTGAAAGATAGTTTTTTATAAATGTATCAGAAAAATGCATACCTTCAAAAATGATTCTTTCACCTCTCTTTAAATAAATAGGTATCAGTCGTTTTACTTCATTTGAAACGAGTTCCTTTTGCATCATCAAGTTTTTAGATGTCATCCGATATGTGGATGTGGAAAAATATCGTCTCTTATCCTTGGGGGTTGCGTGAACACGAAGAATATTACGAATCATATCTGTCGTAACGACTCCAGAAAACTGATACTTATTTGCAAGATGTAAGGCTATCAAGGATTTTCCTTGGAAAGAGCCTCCGGCAATAAAAATGAATATTTGTTTTTTCATAAATGTTGATATTATTCTTCTTTCTCCATTAATTATGATGATTCTTGTTAGTTCAGGATCTTATTTAAAACAATCACACCATTTATGTACGCGATTCCAGTCGATATGTCCTTCATTGTTTCTAAAATAGCCACAGGCCATATATATCGCCTTGTCCTCAAATGTAGGTATCAATGCTTTAATTACTTCAGGAGTCGTTTTGGTGAATATAGGTAAAAAGTTAGCTTTCAAAGATCTCAATTCTTTAACCAGTTCAAACGATTCTTGCAAATTGCCAGCCGTTGGTGTTCCAATATGCAACATATCTATTCCGGATAAAATCGCCAAAATGGAGAGAGCCTGCATAGAGACATACTTTTGCAATGCGGCAAAACCTATCCTGTGTCCCCAAATTCTCAGATGAGGAAACTTCTTTTTCAACTGGTAAATGGGTCTAAAACCCGTCACAAGAAAATCAACCATGGAAATTTCCACACCCAAATCCGTCAACTGTTCGATGAATCCGTCATCATTGATGTAGCTCGTGATGTTGGGAACGTAATAGGCTTTTCTTGTTACTATTTGAGCCATATCTAAAGCTTCTTCTAGCATATTTGATTTGATACTGAAAAAACATTCATCGTTTTTGAGCACATTTATGCCGTTCTCCATCATTATTTGCGCTTGCTTTTCTTTTTGCTCCAAAGAAAGATGATAATATGGCTTGAAGATGCTTCCTAATAAAAACTTTCCTCGTGGTATCATTAATGGACTAGATGATTGGATTCCATTCTTTAGCGTGGATTGTTGAATGTCAATATGTTCTAGTTTCAGATGACCGAAATCTAGGAAATTGTATACGAAGATTGTTAAAAACTTTTCAAAAAAGAACTCGTCTCTCCAGAAATCGTCATCAATATGGACAGAAAGCATGCCGTCTTGAGCATTCCATTCCATCCATCGAAGCTCATCACTTGCACATGGTATGATCTCCTCATAGTTGTTATACAAGGCAAAGGTGCTGCCATATTCAACCTCTTCCATGAGAGACTTCAACGATATCCGTATATTTTTGTTATAAGAATACTTTAATGCTATATATCCCATTTTAAGTACTGAATTAAATTAAACTGAGCGGTTCTGATTTGCTCTTTTGACAATCTCTGGAGCATTGTTTTCCTGTCTTGCCTGATTTTTATGGCTTCTTGTACAAGATTCTCAATGTTTATTTGATGAAGAAACTCGCCATCTTTTTTCCCAAAAAAGCCAAGTGAGTGGCCAAGATCCATCAATAAGGGAAGTGACAATCCCCATTTCTCCCATTCTGGCAATAATACACTGACAATCATACATCCCATAAATACCGCTTTTCCATGGGGAAATTTATGTTCACGCTCCAAGATTCTTGCAATGGAATGGTCGATACCACAGCCAATTCGATGGTCTTTGTTAATCCTCATAATCAATATTTTTATCACAAGAACAATGGCTATGTAGCGGATTGTTTCGCGTTCATTCTTATCATTAAACAAATGTATGATATGCTCTACATTCTCTATGATATAAGAGAGGCATTCTTCATCTGGAGTGATGTCGTCTTTCTGTGCATAGTCAATAACAGAATAATACAATCCTAAAAATTCTCCAATGCCGTTGTAGGAGTGGCAAATGCCAAATTTACTCAACTCTTGTAGGTCAATAATGGTTCGCCGAGGATAACCACTACAAATTGATGGGAACTGTTCGTTGCCGGTGATACTATACCGATTCGTGCCAAATGAATCGTTTGACAACGGTATTGGTATGGTTGTCAAGTCATAATTCGAACTTTGCGCCTCTTTTTTACCTTGGTTATGTACTTGAAAGCCACCGATAGAAACAATTTGGGAAAAGTCATATGGCTCATTATATTTCAAATCTAGAAAATCTGAAACAAGAAATCGACAACCTTCTTTTCCAAGATAATGCTGTACTAAATTGTCTCCAATTTGTACCGAATAGTCTCCCCACTGATCATACCATTCAGCATAATTTTCATTTGCTAATTTGCTGATAAAGTTTTTTATATTATCTAGGTCTTTCATACACGATGGAACTTATGAAAATTACGGCAAAATTTGATGCGCTTTTAATTGGTCATTATTAATGTTGACATAGCATCCGAGATATCTCCACCAATATTGTAAGAGATTGCGATAATCCTTGTTGATAAAGCACAGAAAAGAAAGAAGTAGTGTTGCGTTCATATACAATCAACTATTTAGAATGTCATTGCAAAAGAAAATGGAATGAAAAGCAGCTACCAATTAAAGATGCTTAAAGATTCTTTCCAATCTGCCTCAAACTGATTTATTGTCTTTGAGAAATTATTCTGCATAGCCCTAGGTATTCCTTCCTTATATGTGCTCTTTAGGAATTTTTTTAAACCAGATAAAGTATACGCTTCTTCCATGTAGCAAAAAATGGAATGACCTCCCTGATAGTTTTCAAATACATAAGGGAAATAGTTGTCTGTTAACTTGCAATCCTTTTTCAAGGATTTAATATCCAAGAGAGAGAATCTGGGCTTTTCCCCAGGAAGTGATGTGTATTCTGCAATTCCTTCATAACACCACATCGGCAGATTTACATATTGGTTATAGTCAAGAGATGCGAAGAAACAGTAGTGAGTCATTTCATGCCAAAGAACATTTTTCGTATATGCTTTACTGGAAAAAGCGTAGTGGCCATTTAATGCTATGGCATTAAGGAAAAATCCAGAAGGAGATATCTCGTGGATAGTAATACCTGCTGTGTTATCGTAATTCCTATCCGAAGAGTATATCTTCGCCATAAGTTTTTCAAATGATTTTTGATCTGGGGTAAGATAAATGGGGACTTTTCGTCCATTCATGTCACTAGGATAGTAATATTTACCAATAATATCTTCCAAATGAGGTATTGCTTGATGGGCAAGTTCTTGACACAAATATGCATTTTTAGTCAATGACTCTGGGAAATAAAAGATAAAGTATTCATCTTCAAGTGTTTTCAAGCCAGTTTCAGGATCTTGTCCTAAATCACCATCATTATTCCAAGGTGTTGGGCGAGGAATAGGATTAAACGAAGACAATATATCCCCCAACCCTTTACCAAGATTGTTTATCCAGTCAACAGTTTCGGGGGGGACGTCTGCATATCTTAAAGGCTTTTGATCCTTACCCTTATCATAGATTACAACTAAAGCCAGTGCTGATAATACAAAAATGAGCAATACACCTGCTATGGAACTTATTTTCTTCATGTTAATTTAAGAATATAATATCTTCAACTTCTTCTTTTGTTGTACTACCGAGGTCTCCTATCTTAAACCCGTCTCCAGTTGTCTCACAGAAAAAATACATATATCCGTCTTTAATAACAAGAGACTGGTCGGCCATTCCGATTAAATTTGAATCCGATCGGCCTTTAAAAGCAACTGCGATAGCTGCATGGTCTTTGGTCGTAAGATAAGCAGTTTTGTGCCCTGCCTCACGGAACATAATAGCTGCCAGAGCCGCTTTGCAGTCGCAATCTCCTCTTCCATCATACATTGTTTCATCAGGATAACGGGCATAATCACTCGGGCAACCTATCTCCTCACAATCTTTATCATATGCATACTTAATATTGGGCTCCTGAACAAAATCCAGAATAAACTGCATACGGTCCATCTCACATAAGCCAGCCTTACGTACCTCTCCATCAATGTAACGTAGTACTTCGTGAACTTTTTTGTTGTTTGTGTAGTTATTCAAAAGATCTTTAATTTTATCTTTGAACTCACGATCAGGATTCAGCTGGAATGGATTAGATGAACGTAATTCTGAAATACGTTCAGGACTAAATGAGACTGTCAGTTCACCTGTTAGGCTTTCGTTCCACGAGTCCAAACTCCACTTGAATGTTCGTCTTTCTGTTTCTTCAGTTGGCAGATCTGATTCTTCTGATTCTTCTCCTGAGTCACTATCGGCCTCTCCTGACTCATCGTCGTCTTCGGTCCAACTTGGTAGTTGGCTTTCTTCTTCAAAATCAACATCAGAGATCTTCCAAGGTTCACGGGTAATGAATTTGCGATTTACCCAAGTCCCAATCAAAATAGCAGCTTGCAATGGTATAAAATCACTACCATATATAAAGATAGACACCAGCAACGCTGCTGATGCAGTTAAGATAATCCAGTTGTTCAGACCGCCAATTCCCGTATTCCTGTCAATGAGCATAAGGAATTCATCAAAAGGCTTTCCTTCCAATAGTGCTTCAATCTTAATTTGCCTTAATATTGCCCAAAGAACAAAGAACACAAGGAGCATGGCTGCAACAAAACCTATTTGTTCTCCTAAGGCAGGGAACGTCATTTTGCCCATACCAGTAAGGAAGAAAAGGCCATAGATAAAAGTAAATAAAACAGCAGATGGAAGAGCCGTGTCTTTCCATGTCGTTTTTTCTGCCATCGAATCCTCGCTGGCAGGTTTAGGTTGTCGATTCTTATATAGAAGGAGAAAACCACCAGCACGGGCTGTAACAGTATAAACATTAGGCTTGGCCTTCCAGATACGTCCTGTTTCTACGACCTTGCCTTGTAAAAGGCTTTGTTTTTTTGAACTTTCGTCTTCTTCACTAAATGGAATATAATAAGAATAAACCAAAGAATGTTTTCTAAGCCATAGTTCGTACCATCTACCAGATCCATTAATGCTTGGTATCCCATGCTCATCAGTAATATACCCCAGTCTTTTACCTGACACATCAAAGATGTTGCCTTTCAGATCAACCCAGCCTTCCTTGTGAACGGCAGCTGTAAGGTCTGAAGATGATGGATCGTCTCGTAAGAATATCTGAGCCAATCCGTTATCTACATTAGAATTCCCCTGGTAACGATTACCTACAGGCTGATTGTAGTCATGAAAAACATAACAATCTGCACTTATATTAAACACAGCATCGCCGAAGGCACGCAAGTTTTCATCATCTCCCGGATAGTATGTTTTTGCCTTTTTCTTGAATAGACCGATAACCTCGTAAACAGCAAAAAGTATCAGTAGGACGGCTAAAAGTAATGCAATTTTTACAAATATCATAGACTATCCTCCTTTATTTGTTTATCCAACTTATCCATTTCTTGTTTGGAGATCATAATCGGCGAACCTGCTAAAGCGTACGCCAAATCTTTCTGCCTGTAAAATGCATAGTACAAGGAGAGTTTGTCGGCAAAAGATAGTTTTGGAAGCGGATTCAATGAACAGTTGCAAACAAGTCGCGACTGAATACATGGAACAATCTTCTGCCAACACGTGAGTAGTGCGTAATCTGGCGTTGAATCGTCAATTAGAATATTCATTGTTTCTAACTCGTCAGGGACATTTGGGATTCTTAGCACAGGCTTGTTGTTCGATGATACAGAAAATAACATGCCATTGACATCAGCCATCTTCTTGAAGGGTGAATAATTAACCTTTATTCCTAAAGAAGAGAGCATAGAACCAATGTTGTCAGCCGTATGGATCCGTAATTCAGGACCATAAAAATGACCTATTACAGAAATGAATAAGTTTGCGTGTTCAGCGGGGTCTTTACTATCTGACAAATCAATTGTGTCCAGAGTTTCTGGTTGCCTGAATGAGTTTTTCAAAAGGCAGACGACATCTTCTTTCTTTAATTCCGAGAGACGTAATATGTTATCGTTAACCCTTATCTCTGCTTCGGAAACTGACTCTTCCAATAATTTCTCATTACAGAAAGAACCTCCGAGAAGTGGCTGGTTGAACATGGTTCGAGGAATGACCCCTATTCCTGTATTTGTTTCAGGAACATTCATATTCTCTCTGAACTGAGCAAGAAGACTTAACTGTTTATCACACTCATCAACAAGGTCATCGTAGAACGCGCGCAATTCTTCAACTAAGAATTCTGAAAGACGTTTGTTTACAGACAGAATAGTCGAAGCAAGCAATCTGTATTTCAGCCTTCTGATCCATAGAAAATGCCTGCGAAGTTTAATGAAGAACTCAATAATGAGTGGAAAGAAAAACAATATAGGAATCCAAAGCCATTCTATGGTGGCGATTTCTCCCAAATTGATTACTTTTGGTGATAAAAAACGCAATAAAGGAATAATGGTGAACACCAACAAAATACCCAGCAGGAAACAACGGACTAGAAGACTTAGAACGATTGGCTCTTTTTTTAGACTTTTCTTTATATCCTCTAGAATTGATGAGGGCTTGTTCTTCCTATCATCAGTCTTACACTTGTTATAATCATTCCTAAGATATTGAGGTATAGGGACTATTTCATAAGAAACAACTTTTATCTCCTCTCGTTTCTTAATCAAATAATCCTTTGCGGTGGTAAAGACGGCTTCAATCTGTGCTATAGTTGCGTAGAAGGCACTGCTATCCCAAAAGACCTTTCGATAAAAGTTGTGAAGCAGGGGGATAAACCGATTTACTGCATTTTTCCTGTTTTTACGGATAATTTCTGAGAATCTGGTTAGCAGGACATAGTATAGGCTTTGCATGAAATTGTTGAGCCTTGCAGGTAGATACCTTAGGTACTTATGATAATATGCAGGTATAAGATCAGAACAGAACAAATCCCAGACAGGATGAGGGTCCGCATCACCTTCCATCTTCTTCAGATCAACATCAGAACTACTGCACTCTTCTCGGAAACGTTCAGAAATCTCATCAGGGCAAACAACATCCTCTTGTAATACTTCGTGAACAATCCTTTGAGCGTAAATCTGATCAAAATTCTCAATATCTTTGAATTGAGTAACGAGTTTGTCAAGAAGTCGTTTTAATTCATACGCATGATGATATTCGCTGTTATAATAAACAGAGGCGGTTCCCAAGGAGTATATGCCTCCATTACTACCAATTTTGTCAAAGAGTCGTTCACTCTTAGCGCTCAAGAAGAATAGATTGGTTAGTATTTGGAAAAGTAGTTCTGTACGTTGTTCTTCATTAAGACCAGGATAAAACCGTGCTCCCTTATATTGAACGTCTTGATATGCAACTAAGTGGTTGAAGTGTCTGGAGCCAAGACGCTTATTTAGCACGTTCAGATCCTCAAGAAGCATCGCGACCTTTGTTCGTTCCTGTACATCATCCAATTGGTTGATTGTATTAGGGATAAAGATAATACCCGTTATTTCAACACCTAAATTGGCATGATCGGCAATGATTCTAGGAAGATTATCCCGAATAAGACCTGCTAATGGAGCAAATATTTGTTGAGTTAGTTTTTCATCTGCTGCACCAATAATGACAATTTGGAAGTTGCCAACATTATATCCATTTTTTATAAACGTGTTGATACACGCCCTTCCATCGGCAACCACATTATCAATCAATACTCTTAAATCCTTTATGTTTGACACACTTATCTCCTCTACATGGTAATAGTGCCAGTAAGGTTTTAGTGTCTCTCCAGTCTCACCCAAAAGGTTCTGCAGTTTCCTTGTCGAAACCGCAGAACTACCAATATCTATAATCCAAAGCGGGAGCATATTTTATCCCTCAAAGTTATTTGACAGAAACTTCGCAACAGCATCAAGCCGCTCATTCAGAATCATGAGAATATCGCCAATTGTTTCTTTTTCTTTCTTTCCGGCTTTATTCCATTTGTCATTTAGTTCTTTTTTGAGAGTCTTAATGGCATCTTGATATTTTTGACGAAGAAGATCGGGCTCCAGGTAGTTGATATGCTTGATTAGTTCGGTGATCAGGATCGCGAAACGACCTGTGGCATAATTCTCTGAGAATCCTGCGAGCAATTCTGTCATTCTATGCTCTTCGTGGTCGATAGTAACAGTATGGTAGAATACATTGTCACCATCTGAAACTTTTAACTCGATCTTTTCATTATCAATGAGGCTAAGAGCGCTGGAAGTTGCAAATTTGGCAATTGCTCCTTCGAAGATGACAGGTGTATCTGTAAAGTGATTTGCATTGTAAACTTCTGTACCCTTTCTCATTATATGTGAGAAGGGTTTTCTAAGCTGATTCAGAATAAGATACTTGGTAAAAACTATCTGCTCTGGTCTGATTTCCCTTGGAAGTTTAATGTTGTCAGCATCTCCACCTGCAGAGGCGAATGCCTGATGGAAATGATAGAACATTTTGTTCATGCATTTGTCATATTCATTCTTAACATTCAGATAAAGATCATAATATTCAAATGATAATCCTAACTTAGTTACAATCTTATACATCACGGATGGATCGGTACTTGTTATCATTCTTGTTTGTCCAGAAGAATCTGACTTTAGAAACACCTTGTCAACAACTCCTGCAGGCCCTACGCAGAAAGCCTTGTCGGTTAGCTTGCTGGCTTTCATTGATTTGCTGTACGGGAAGAATAAAGATGGTTGTGCCTTTTGTTGGATATCACGGCAAGTTTCGCTATTAAGTCCCAAGAAGAAGCTTGCCAGGGTCTTCTCGTACCACTGCTGGCTAACAGTTTCATTCTGGTGGATAAGTGTCTTTATTGTAGCAACAGTATAATCGAGCAAATCTTCTATAGTGCGTTTGAAATCCGTCATAGAGGTGTTGGTAAAGAGATGACTCTCTTCATCAACGATATACTTCTTCTGAATCATATCTTCAGAATGCAAACTGATCATTTGGCTGAATAAGCCTTCCAATGAATGTGCAGGGTCTCCGTTGCGTAAAGGCTTATATCCTTCTCCTGAAACAAAATCTGTAGAATGGCCAATAATCAATCCGTACCATGTGGAGAAAAGATTATTGTCTTCCCTCCAGCCATTTCCATCTACATATTCAGTGATGTCTGGAACGTATACCGATGTAACATCCAGCTTGGAGGTGTAAAAATTCCTTGCAAGACTAGTATAACCTTGAGCTACCCCTTTATCACCATTTAGAACAGAAGATGCTTCTGTAACTAACTTGCGGACATGAGTGATGATATTGTCTATGATGCCACGGTTTCCATAAGCTAGTTCTTTGATCATACCAAAAGCTTCTTCTGAGAGCATGACCTTAACGCTAGCCTCCACCCAGTCTTTTAGACGAGAGAAGAAGGTCTGTACATCATTGGCATTTTTCCCCGTTACCTTTTCTGGGAGGGTCACTTTAATAGCTTTCTGATATAGGTCATCCAATTCTTTCTCAATACTGTCCCTATTCTCAACAAGGGAATTACAGCTAGGACTTATTCCCTGAAGTATGGCTGTGTTGGTATTTGTGGTATAAGCCATATAAAGGTCAGTGCAATAGGCATCAAGCTCTTGTATAATATCCTTGACGTATTGAAGCCCCCATCTCCGGCCATTCTCTTCGGCCCATGACCAAAGGTCGTGCTCAATGGCTTTGCGGGTATTGTTCTTATCCTCTTGGCGACGAAGGATGGCAGACTCGATAGAACTAATAAGAGAACGGGCTTCCTCAATAGAGACATTGGCAGGAAGCTTCTTCATGACTTTATCCTCATTGTTACGAATAAGGTTGTCAGGCATTTCTTCGTCTATCATGTCTGCAACTATACCCTTAATCGTACGGAAATAAGACTCTTTTCCTGCCCCGCCCTCAAATAAGGAGCTCTTGATGACAGTGTCAAAAAGAGTACGCATTAACCTCTTCCTTTCATCGGCAGAATCTATTGGAGATCCTATTATTCCATAACGAAGCATCTCATACTTACTACGTAAAGCCAAGTAATTTTCGAACTGCTCGTCAGGTTTCCGCATGGCCATATATCCCATCGGTATAAGGAAGAATTCTGGTCTGTTTATCTGTTCTCCATCCTCGTTGTTATCCAAGAAGGATTTAAAGCCGCTAGCACCTTGACCGCTATGGATGTAGAACAATAATTCTGCTGTGTTGGAGTACAATTTATCAAAGGTCCCCATGCTGTTGTTGTTTTCCGTATGCAGGTCAATAGGAATACAAAACTCGAATGGACGGAATGCCATTTTTTCGTTGAAGAGTACGTTGTCATCCATCATTGCCATCCTATGGAACAGAAGATTCTTTGGAGATTCCTTATTCCATTTTTGGAAAGCTTCAATCTCATTAAACACAGCATATGCATTTCTCGGATATCTCTCGTTACCCCTATTCGCATCCATAAACACACGTGGCATATAAAGAATAAGACCAACTTTGGGATTGCCTTTATCAATATAAGTGCGATGAAGCATATTAACTAGATATAGTGTGTCAAGCAAAGTTCCGCTACCTGTTCCACCATTGCTACTAGCCACTACCCAATAATGGATAACATTCTTTTCACTGTTACTTTCAACAAGATTGAGTTCGTCAGTTGCAGTTTTCAATTTCTCAATAAAATCATTCTCTTTACGTCCAAAAGCAATACGTGATTTGAGACGTAGAGCACCAGCGCCAAAAGATAAGTCTCGATCATCCATGCTTTCTGCAACCATCTCAGGGCAAGCCTCAATGATACGATGGTTAATTCTCAATTCTGGATGATTGACAGCTTCATAATAACTGATTCTAGGATTAATGTCGCCAAGGTTGAGGAGCTCTGTTGTATTGATGAAATCAACTCTTCCTCCTTCATAAAGATTTCTATACTTTTCATTTGCCTCATTAACATCTCTGCCATCTGTATCAACAAAGATGAAACGATAAGTTTCGTTCATTACCTGAATACGGGATTTCATTTCCGTACCTTTCATTCTCTCATAAATTTTGTATTTGAGAATAGAAACAGTGTTGACGCCTGAACCGCCTAATCCGATGAAAATATGCTTCTCTGCCATAGTTGTATATTATTTATTATTTTAAACTCATCCAACGAACACGATGATCGCCCACAGTAATATGAGAATATCTAGGAATAGAAGGGTGTTGATGAGGACCATATTTAGATCCTATCTTGAAAGAAGATCCCGTCGTCATTGAGACGACATAATCTGGATGCTTAAGGGGACGTAAAAATGGATTATATCGTTTTACTTCAATTTTGATATGCCAATTTGAATCAGGAACAGATAAGAAACCGGCCCCTTTACCAAAGTCGACCATATTCAGCCCTTGTGCTCTTTTTCTCTCCGTTATGGCCTCGCCGCTTAAAGTAACCTCAAATTTACCATTGATAAGATAAAATTGAGAACCGTTTTTGACAAAAGCACGAATGACCAAAATGATATAAAGGATAATGAGTACAATGATGATGCAGCAAAGCCACAAAGGGAGTGGATAACAGAATACAATTCGGCTAATAGGTGCGCTTGTCTGTAGTTTTGGGGCTTCAAATCCAAGTTTTTTCATTTCTGCTTCATAAGGCACATCAAAAGAAGCTTGAGTTATTATATCACCTTTAATCCTCTTAAAACATGGGTTGATAAAGCTGACCTTTTGATAATCGAATTTTCCTGCACTTAATCTGGCTTCTTCTTCAGTTGTACTCTTTGGAAGTTTTGGTCTAAACTCAAAGCCTTTTGCTGAAGTGGTTACAGAATCTATACGTATCTTGTCGTAAACGGGATTAGATTTCCAAGTGATACCCAGATCCAGATTGCCGTCAATATCCAGTATTGGGTCGATTGAAAATTCATCGGGTTGAATCTTATGCTTTATAACTGCATAGAATTTATCTAGAAGAATAGCATTTTTACGTTGAGTGAACCAATCAGACAAAGCATTACCATTGGTAATAGGTACATGATTGAAATTGAATGACTTTGGGAATACATTTCTTACTTTTTCTAAATCTCGGCCACTACCAGGAAGTTGTAAACAGAAAACATAGATGTCATTACCAGCTTGCTCTGTGGCAAAACGTTTTGCCACCCCATCCCAGTCTTCCTTTCCTATCCTCGACATGGATGGATCGTGTAGAAAGTCTGTGATAATGAATACAAACTTCAGCTTGCTACGATCTATCTGCTTCATATCTGTAGCCAGATAGCGGAGCATGTTTTCTAAATCAGTATGATTATAATATTTTTCCCTTTCAAATGCGGTAGTTGGTTTGTCGTAGACATGACTGGCATAATTAATAAGATTTGAAATGGTTTCGGGGCTAATCTTACCAGCACTTCCCACCTCGTTCGTGGCCTCACTACCAAACTTAATGATAGATACATAGTCGCCAACCTGTAGTGATTTGAAGAACTCCCCCAATGCAGGAACAACCGTTTCCTGGTATTTATTCATAGTCCCAGAAACGTCAATGGCAAAAATATAGTCAGCCCTTTGACCCTCAAGTTCCTTGCCGAATTTCTTCATTAACTGAGGATAGTCAGCTTTAAGTGCATCAAAACTTTGCTGTTGGGCCTTTAGCGATGCAACACTAAACAGAAGTGCTAAAAATATAAATAATCTTTTCATATATGAGGCAAAAATGATTCAAACCATGACTCTTCTTTATTACTAAGCCCCACTAACCAAGCTGTAAGAGGGCTTAGCTCCAACTCTTTAAGTGGGAAATATGGGTTGTGCATAACTTCTTTCGGGTACATCTTTTCCATCCTTGCTGAGTTATAAGCTGTTTGCACATCGGTTTCATACAAATCAACAGCACCGAACAAATGTAAGAATTCGTGAATAATGGCACAAGCCATTAGTCTTGAATAATTCGAATGATAGAGAATCGTACCTTCTGGCCCGGACGAATGATGGTGATCGGGATTAGCATAACCACGTCCTAATCTGTTGGCTATAACAAATACCAGGGATTGGTCGCAGCCTGAATTCTTTTTTATCCATTCGTGATAAGATGAATCAGAAGGATAACCTGCATCTTTCAAATACTTTTTTGCAATACCCCATTGTGGACGCCCGGAATTGTAATCCGGAACGATATCAGTCTCAAATGGTTCGAAAAGACCATGTACTCCATTAACAAACCTTACAGTTTTGCTATATCCCTTGGCTTTCCATTCTATCCATGACTCTGCATCTCTAACTTCTTTGAATAGGGTCATCTTCTCATTCAAGGGCCAAGGGGCTTCTGAGACGAAGAAAGTAATCACATAGATATTTCCTTCGAGCTTTTTTGCACTACCTTTATTGATAGACGGATAATTCATTGCCTTAAGTTAATTGCAAATATTGCTGCAAAGATAAGATTTTTTTTTTAGAATAGCATATTTTTCCGAATATTTATTAAAAATAAAGAATGAATTTGTCTATTTACAATAAATAATAAGGTCTATGAACGCAAAATTAGCGAGCATCACAAAAAAAATAAAAGAATAGTTGATTATTTGGGAAAAATATGTATCTTTGCAACATCAATAACAAAATATTTGGAATAATGATGAAGAGGTCGAGGGTAATAATAACCATGATGTTGTTGGCATTAATATGCACAACGGCTTGTAACAATGGCTCCGAGCATCCTTCTAGGATCTCGGACGGACTAAAAGAAGCCATCAACAAATATAGATTGGAATCTGACATGATGGAAAATGTCATAGAAGTAGGTACTAAGGAGCCCATTACTCGTCAAGATGGTCAGCGACAGTATCTTCATGGAGCAATAGATTTTAATGGGAATGTCATAGTTCCTCTAAAATATGAGAGCCTTTATATTACGTCTGGGAACCATAAAGATGTGATAATAGTTGTTGCCAATGACAAATATGGACTCGTTGATATAAACGGAAAGGAGGTCTTAGCCTGTCAATATGATCGTATATATGATTTTATAGGGAATTATGCTGTTGTACGTGATAAAGATTTATATGGTATCATTGACAATCATGGAGAGATAGTTATACCCATAAAATACGAAAACATTCGAGATTTCTATTTGGAATATCATTTCTTAGATAAAGAAGACTCTTATCATGTAGATGATGTATTTTATGTACGTGAAAATGGAATTGATAAAGTGATAAATTTGACACGGATGAAAACTGGTACAAGTAGACTAGGGCGTATCGATTCACCTTATGACTATCAAATAATAAAAAGGAACGGGAAATGTGGGTTCGTGAATTATCTTGGAGAAGAGATCTTATGCCAATATGAAAATGCCAGAGATACATTTTCGCAAAACTTGGTCGCTGTAGTCAAAAATAACAAAATTGGCTTTATCGACAAAAATGGACAAACAATAATTCCTTTTCAATATGAGTATTCTGAATATGGTTTTAATTATTTATCAAGTATTGGTTGTGCCAAATTTAGCGAAGGTCTTTGTGCCATGAAAAAAGGTCAAAAGTTTGGTTATATCGACAGACTGGGTAATGTTGCGATACCATATATATATGATTTGGCCTGTGAATTTCACCATGGTAAAGCCGTCGTAGGTATTGAAGAAAAAGGAAAAGGGAAGGTTGGATTAATAGATAAAGCTGGTAATCTAGTCGTTCCTATGAAATACAATGATATTCATTATTGTAAAGTTGGGGCGTATATTGTTGAACAGAATAATAAACAAGGTGTCATGAATTTGGATGGGGCAATTATAGTTCCCATTGATTATGACGAAATTTGCTATCTAGGTAATTATGCATATATAAGAAAAGGTAACAAATATGGTGTTATTGATGGGCAGGGTCATTTCTTGCTACCTTGCGAGTATAACGAAATACCATTGGAATCTCTTTATGGTAATGTTTTTGTGGTTATAGATAATAAAAAAAGAGGGATTGTTAATGTCAACAACGAAGTTGTAATTCCATCAATATTCGACAGATTATCTGAGCGCAAAGGTTGTTCACTGCTAATCGTCGAAAAAGATGGAAAAATAGGCGTTTCGGACTGGAACGGGAACTACTATCTTCCAGAACAGTAAAAACGACATAACGGTTTGAGAAGTATTAATATAAAGATAAATTGAATATGAAAAGAAATGTTTTTATGTCATTCGTAGTTTTGGCTTGCTTTTTTGCTTTTTTATCGTGCAATCCGAAACAACGCGCCGTTGACAATCTCGGCGATTTGGTAGAGAAGGTGGAGAAAAATGCTTCTGAATACACAGAAGAGGATTGGGTAGAAGTCAATCAACAATACGATAAGTTAGTTGCCGAGATTGACAAGTATGAGTACACTGGTAAAGATAGTGAGCGGATATCGAAATTGAAGGGTAAATATGCAGGAATCAAGGCACGGAATACTATCAGCAAATTTGTTGATGACATTGACAAAACCGCTAAAGAAGTAAAAGGGGCCATTGAGGGTTTTACTGATGGACTTACTGATGGAAATTAATCACAAGAAAAAACAACAAATATGAAATCATTTAAAATACGATATGCCGTCTTAGCTCTTTTATTAGGAATAGCTATAGGCGCTATCATTCTTGTCATCAAGCAAAAAAATGAGGAAATCGCCTTTCTTAAAGAGGAGATTTCTAAGGTCCAGTCTGACAGGTTTAAGGATATGCTGAGATTCGGCCAATGGAAGCTTCAAGTAGAGGAATTAGCAAATAAGAATGGATGGGTATTGCCTGAGATGTCAGATTCTGCAGTGCTTGTAGTTGATGGCCCCAAATTTGAAGGACGCATATCTGCTGAGATAGAAGGAGATTCCATTCGTGTGACAGATAAGTCTATTAAATATCACTACGAATAGGGAGGCTTTCTCACTTATCACTGGCGATTTTCTTTAGTTCGTCAAAGTGATCCATTGCTGATTGAACCCCACGGTCTATCATCACCGATAGACTGTGGGGTTCATAGTCTGTGATGTTAAAGCCGTTAAGGTCGGGGTGGATATAAATATCGGCATCATCAATATTCTTAAGTCGACGGGGGATATCAGGGCGGGTATTGATCCACTTGGTAAGGATTCCTAACGTGGGAAGGCCAAGATCAAAGTCATTGACTCTCTGTTCCAAATCGATGGCAATCACGACATCTGCGCCCATGCGTCTGGCGACATCAACAGGCAGATTGTTGACGATGCCGCCATCTGCTAATGACATTCCATCCATGTCGATAGGTGCATTGCCTGGAGCGGGGAAGGCCATAGAAACACGGATTGCTTCAGCAACGACTCCTTCAGACAAATCCTTCTCAATGAAGTCACCATTGCTAATATCTGTGGCTACACAAACAAAAGGGGTCTGTATATGACGGAAAAGATGGGCTCCCCTTTCCGAAAGGATTCTGTCGATCTGTTCTCTGAAATATGGTCCTCTCACCAATCCTATTGTGGATCGATTGTCACTAAACTGAAGCATCTTACGCCCATCATAGAGCCACATCCAATCTTCGTTCAGCAACATCTTCTCAATTTCCTCAGCAGAATAACCTGCAGCATATAGACCACCAATTACGGCTCCCATGCTGGTGCCAACGACATAATCTGCTTTGATACCTGCTTCCTCTATGACTTTCAGTGCACCAACCTCTGCAGCTCCTTTTGCACCGCCTCCACCAAATACGACAGCAATTTTGGGACGTTCCTGATTAGATGTCGTTTTCGATGAACATCCAACGAGTGTCAGGCAACAACTCAAGACAAAAAGAAATATGGTGTGGCTACTTTTCATAATGAATAGTCTTTGTGCGTGATTCTGTATAAGATCTCCCACTAATAATCTTCTTACTTTCCTTTTCAAACGTAACAATATAGTCGTTGGTACTCTTTTTTGATTCGTAAACATTGGCTCTATATTTATATCCTCTACGGTTATGTCCAAAACGACCTTCAAAATCGTGAGTGCCATATACCATCACTTCTCTTTCACCAATCTGGCGGACACTATCCACTTTTAAGGAACCAGGAACATATGATCTGGTGCCCCAGAAATCGTGATAAAGTTCGTCGTAGTAGTCTTGGCAGAACTTTTCCAAGAGACCTTCGTAGAACTCCTTGGACTGAACATCATCCGAATCATCAAAGAAACTCGTGATGTTAATGCCGTTATTGTTACCACAGGCAGCGAACAGCAGGAAAAGGCAACTGGCTACAATCACAATATTATACGATTTCATAATTCAATTTCTTATTATGGGTGCAAAAATAGTGTTTTTTTCCAAATTAAGCAAATAATTGTTGAAATATAGTGCATTAACCCAACTTTGACAGATGGAGTCAAAGTTGGGTTAAATAAGAGACTTGGTTGGTTCGTCCTTGATACACATTATTATATGTTACTCATTCACGAGATTGCCTTTGCCGTCAAGGATGATACCTGTATTGGTAAAGTCAAAGACACAATAATAGAGATTGGGGCCAAGACCGGTGATAGAGGTAAATTCGGGTTTTGTCAAAGGCTTGCCCTCCGGACTTAATAATCCACAATGACCTTCATAGGTGGAATAGCTCTTACATGGTGTTAGCTTGCTGATGTCTTCTCCTGATTCCGTCACATCTGTGGTGGTGTAATAGATGTTGTCGATATCGCCAGCGACGAATTGGTACATCAGGGAGCCATCGAAGTTAAACATCTGCATGGTATAGTCTTGAAGAACGACTGATATTCCTTTTTCCATCACACTTATATTACGGTATTCAACCGGGATGACGGGTTGGCCTTTCTTGTCGAAAAGACCTCTCTGCTCATTCTTGTTCAACAACCAGTATCCGCAATTGATATGTGCAGCTCCATCATATTCCGGACGGATGACCCAATCACCCTTCCTGTCAATTATGCCCCACTTACCTGCCGCATCCGTCATGGCACAAAGACCGTCATAAAAGAGAAAACCGTATGAGAAATCAGGATAACGGAAACCCTTATCGATGACCACCTGGCCACGGGTGTCGATGAACTTGATGGTACTGTCTTTCTCCATGACTGCTGCGAGTCCCTCAGAGAAGAGCCACGCCTTGGTATAACGATCAGCGGGAATGACGGAACGGCCTGTACGGACATCGAGATAACCACGGAATCCCTTGCTGGCATAGCATGCCAGCGTGTCTTTTATGTTATCAGAAGCAATGACCCATTTGACATCTCGGAGCACCTTTTTCTCAGTATAGTTGCTCTTGACATAGCCATGCGCTCCATTGCTATAGAATGTGATATGCTCGTTGATTTTATCCTTATAGGTGTAGTTGTCATAACGATCGTCAAGGATGACGGAATGTACAAAACCGCTGAATGGACGATGGCAGATGTTGTAACAGCCTGTGACGAAACACAGTAGAAAGAATATACCCAAAATAAAGCTACCTGCTTGCTTAAGGTAGTAAACGATGCGTGAGTTACGCATCTTTGAAAAATCGCAGAATTTCATAATCCTCATGTTTTTAAATTGTTTATACTGTTTTGTTTCTTAAGTTGGAATAAGCTGCGTTAATGACTGATGGTTTTTAGCCTCCTTATACACCAAGAGCTTCTTTCTGCTGTAGATTTTCAACTTCTCCACTTTTGCGTATTCGACCCCTTTTTTCTTTTTTTCGTCTTCTTTCTCTAGGATAGCCAAGTCCAACTGCTCAAGCACGTATATCTCAAACAAACGGAGAATCTGGAAGTCCCATAGTTTATCAAATATCTGGGTAATCTCCCTGTCTCCTGATTTGGCAATAATGGAAAGCTGCACCATTGGGTCTGGCTTTGGATTCTTTTTCCACTCCTCTTTAAGATCCAAAGCATATTTGGAGGATAAGGATCCGAAGATCAGGCGGAACAATAAATCCCAGTCATAATCTTCCAAACTATTTTCTGGAATAGAGACCTTAAAAGGAATCTTGAACAGCGAAAGATATTCCTTGTAGAAAGGCTGGTCTTGTAGCGTCAGACCTTTCTGACTACCGAATAGTTTCTCGTACTTCATTACGGTTTCTTTGTCTCTCGGCTTGTTGGGGTGTATCTTCATTTCTTCTAGGAAATAACTGTAATCAAATAAGTTTCTCTTCATAAGCAATTCTGTTTAAATGTTAGACATGTTCCTCTTGTTAAGTTGTTTCTGAACATACTTTTTGTCCAGACGGATGATTCGTGCGCCATGATCGATATGATGCATCTCGTCCTCCATGATATGCCATAAGATGCTTTTCAGCCCTCTGACGCCTACCTGCTGATTGTAGGCAGCATTGGCAATCTCAATTGCCCCGTCTTCAGTAATCGTAAGACGAATACCGTGATGGGAAAAGTAATTGCGGAAATAATCCAAAGGAGACTCTCGAGCTTGTAGTAAGATTTCTGCCAACACCTCTGCAGTCAGATTGTTGACTCTTACAAAGTGACCGATACGGCCAAATAACTCATCGCTGTTGAGCACTTTCTTCAGATCTTCCTTGTTGACCAATTCATAGAGTTCGTTTTCTGAGATTTGTTCGTGTGCACCTGACTTGAAACCCAAGGTCTTCAGGGAAAGCCTCTTTTCGGCAGCCTCTCTTAATGACTCAAACATTCCGCCTACGATGCAGGTGATGTTTCTGGCTGGAATGGTCTTATATTTGCAGTCGTTTCGGAATGAATCCGGAAAAGTGATGTTGTTATTGTCGTCCAGGAACAGGAGGAGCTCTTCCAACAGACGATCATCATACAATCCGTTCTTTTTGAAATACTTGTCGAATTCATCAAAATATAAGATGGCATGGTCCAGATGGCCGAGCTCAATATAGAGCTGAGTCAGCTTGTCTTTGAACTTCTCGCCAACGATACCTTCTGGTACTACTGAATTACAATTGACGATACCAAACGGAATCCCCAGTTTCTTGGATAGAACCTGTATGCCGTAAGTCTTGCCAACCCCTGAAGGACCAAAGACCAAAAGGTTGGCTTTCGGCATATTGACTTCCTTTTCCTTGGTTCTCAAGATATGGGTATATACAACCAGGGCGAGTATCCTGGAATATGCTTCTTGGCCTACAACAAATTCGTTAAGCATCTCGAAGATAGAGTTCGGGGTGATATAGCCAGACCCAATATCCTCTAACTTTATTTCCGTTGAGTCAATCAAAGAGAGAATATCCGCAAGAGATGCTTTCCCATAATAACTCTCCCATTCCTGGATATGCTCCTTGGCCCGGTCACAGATCACCTGATAATGTGACACCCCATCTGATTCTTTAGCTTTTTCCCGATAGATAGCGATACTTTCTTGAAGGCTTGAACGTATCATTTCTTTTTCTTCCTCAGTCTTTTCTTTTAATGTGCCGATGATCTTACTGCACATGTCAATACTCAGCATAGGATTGGAAAAGAGCAAGCGTCTGATGGAAATGTCCAACAGGCTTCTTCCTTCATGAGCTCTTTGGCGGTTTAAGTTTGACATATTATTATCCATATTTCCCAAATAGATACTAAAAGAAAGAGCCGCCGAAGCAGCCCTTTCTATCATGTCAAACAAAAAAGTCGTGTAATTCAGCCTTAGCTTGTAGTGTCAAAACCTAATTTCTTGACTAACTTGATGGTATTATAAGCCATGAGGCGGTCATATTCCTTTTCGTCATCAGGAAGCGCAGTGTATGGAAGAATGCACGGGTCTTGTCTCTCCTCTTCATTTCTGGTCTTGCCGTATGACCATCCACGCTCTATCATCTTCTTTGCCCAGATGTCATGCGCATTCTCAGCAATGGCCTCAATGAGTTCTTCAAGGTTCTCATTGAGAGGGATGGAGTCAACATTAATAGGATGTGGCTCGTATTCTTCTACAGACTGAAATACCTGAATCATGTAGTTATGGGATTCTTTCCATGCATTGAGGAAATCTGAAACAGGCACCTTCTTGACGTATGGATCTTCATAGGGATCAAAGATGGTAATGGTATTATCATCTATCTTGGTCACTACAACAGCATGGTTGGTCAAGTCCTCCAAATCTATTTCCTCTGCATAGAGCTTTTCCCGATCGACGCCAATGACAACGTCGTTATCCTTTTCAAGCGCGCAACGAATATCATCTAGTGTTGAATCATATCTTCTGCTAACAAACAATCCCGAATAAGCCAACAGGTTTCCGAGACAATAGAGCGGTGTGCCTTCTGGTTTTAGCCAATCGTTCTTTCTTGCAGTATTGATCAGGTTATCTTTGTCGTAGGCGATATGATGTCGTTGGAGGATGAAGATTTCGCATAGCACAGCACAAACATTCTCCCCGCTTAACGCCGCCATTTGAAGCATCGGCAAGACTTCGCTTTGTAGAGGTATTACCGATGCTTCTTCGCTTGGCGAAGCGGCAAGGCCGATTACATCCTCTACCTGAAGAGCGACGTTAAGAACCTCCTGCAATTGCTTGTCTTCCTTTAAAGCCTGAAGCACTTGCCTGGTTTCTTCTTTACTGGTGTTGCCATCAAGATAGGCGGCCAGTAATTCGTCGGATATCAAGTCTTTATCTGCCATATTTTTTGATGTCGTTAAGGGCGATACGGGTCAGTTGAGCCATAGAACGCCGTTTTATATTGTATAAGTTTGCGGTAGTAATATTCATCTCCCGCGCCAATTCTTCTGTTTCACAGTCTTCAAGTATCAGCCGGCGGATGACAAAAACATATCTCTTATTCGGCATGGCCTCGAAGAGCCGCTCCAAGTCATATTCTGCAATTGCATCTGATTCATGTGCTGCTATTTGCCTTTGTTTGTCATAAGGAGGCTCATCGCTGTCATTATCTATCATTCTTGCCCGTATCTTAATGAAGAAATGGACTGCAAGAACCTTCAGCCATTGGTAAACTGAACTGCGATATTCAAAGTTGCGCAGTTTAATGGCATCATCCTCCATGAGGTAAAGATAGAGTTCATTGACCAGTTCATCGTATTCCACTTCGTAGTCAAATACAATGTTCATGATGCTGTAGAACAATGGCTTGCATTTGACGAAGAAGAAATCCTCCGTCACGTGCCGATCACGTTCTATCAGTCCTTTTATAATCTCCTGGTCTGTCATAAACTCTCAATTCGGCTACAAAAGTACAAAATAAAATGCAAATAATACGATTAATTTGAGAAAAACCTTTTTATTAGTAGCAGTTAAGTCATGAGTAAACTCGATAACTCTACGTTCTCTTCTGGTTCATAGCCAGGATGGCTTGCGCAGTCTTTTGCCGGCCGATGGCAATTAGTTTCTCAGACTTGTCGAAATCAAAGGTGCCATAGCGGTTCATTTGGATATCGATTAGTATCTCTGGTTTCATGAGCTTGGCCATCAAAATGGAGTTTTGGCGTATCATCAGTGAACTGGTACGGGAAAGCACTGTGTAATAGTTGAATTCAATATTGTCGGGAATCAGCTTGTCGAGAATCTTAGCTTTCAGTGATTTGTCGTTCTTTTGCCATCCAGTCAGTCGATGCATCTCATCCCACTGGGATTTATAGTCGTGGCCACTCACATCAACCCCTACTAAGATGTCCCCGGCATTTCTTTTTACGCGATTCAGGGGTATGGGATTGATAACGCCACCGTCTATTAAGATCATATCGTCCCGTTGGACAGGTTCGTAAAAAGACGGAAGAGAAATGCTGGCTCTTATGGCCTCAAACAGGCTTCCCTTGTCAATCACGACCTCGCGACCAGCTTTCAGATCGGTGGCAACTGCACAATAGGGAATGGGCAGCTCTTCAATAGCAATATCAGGTACAAAATCCATGATGGCTTCGATGATGCGATTCCCTTTTACCAGATGATTGATTGAGAACGAGAAATCAGTCAATTCCAGCATCTTTTTCCTGTCAATGGTCTTCATCCACTCGCGGAACTCTTCCAACTTTCCAGCAGCATAGACCCCACCGATGAGTGCTCCCATCGAACAGCCGGCAATCGAAGTGATGTGATAACCATTCGATTCCAATTCCTCTATAGCGCCAATATGTGCTAATCCCCTGGCACCGCCACTTGACAATGCCAAAGCCACATCTTTTGTATTCATCAGGTTGACCATGGTCAAAATAACGTCTAATTGTTTGCAAAAATAGTAATATTTGATGAAAAAACACCAACTTTGAGATCATAATTACATTTATTTAAAGCTCTTAAAAGTGAGCTAGTCTTAGGGTATAAAGGCAATACTGTAAAAAGACTCTTGTTCGCTCAGGAAGTTTCTCGGTAAGAAACTGGTAGTTTCATTACGACTAACTGGTAGTTTCATTACGAGAAACCCTTGCTTAGTCGGTACCTAACTTGGGCGAGGGTTGTTCCCAAATGCGATGCAAAGGTAAGACATTGCAGAACCCCATTGACACGTTATGCAACACTAGTAGATGACTTTGTTCCATACCAGTGAATCGCGCGTGTTATTATTAATAATTAAATTTAAATTAAGCCCCTTATAGGGGCTAAATTAATTAATTAAATTAAACCGATTGGAATTATAACAGAAGTCCCCCCCTTTCCGTAACGGCCTAGAACGTCGGCGTGATGGTGAAGCGGATGCCGTGCTTGGTGGCGGTGGGAAGGTCGAGGTAGTTGAGGCGGCGGACGTACTCAATCTGGATGAGACTGAGGATGTTCTGCACACCGATGGCATACTCGAAATAGGGCTTCTTACCGTCCATGATGTAGCTGTTTGTCGGGAAGTTCATCAGCAGCGTGCTCGACTGGTTCTGCGACAGATAGGGATTGTTGCGTTCGGAGAGACTGCCCCAAAGAGCCT
>Ga0247608_10001111_pt1 | contig 38820 bp, 30 predicted proteins | sample 176DNAGHGlowgp2_FD_193490 | JGI IMG/M metagenome (GOLD analysis project Ga0247608, IMG submission 193490) | Sheep rumen microbial communities from Palmerston North, Manawatu-Wanganui, New Zealand - 1766 DNA GHGlow gp2 | ecosystem: Host-associated > Mammals > Digestive system > Stomach > Rumen ...
CCTTCAGGAGGGCTTTCACCCCTGCAGACCGCAGTCTTTCCGCATAACATACGCCATCGTCATGCAGACAGTCATATTCCGCTACCTCGATGTATGCCTTCGGCAGGCCGGATCAGGATCATTCCGATTGTACATCACATTTAGCAACAAAAGCGCAACAAAAACTCTTCCATGCAGATGTTCCTAAAACAGAACCACCATGGCCGTTGTGACCATGGTGGTTCTTCATGTTTATCTGTATCAGTGGAACATGATATTATTGAGTACCCCTTCAAGATATTCCTGGCTTCCGGACATGGGGATCGCTACGCCCTTCATTTCGGCTGCTCTTGCAGCAAGCTCTTCCAGAGTGGTCTCACCCTTTCTGATCTTCTGTCCGAGCTCGGTCTCGAAGCTTGCGTATTTCTTCTCGATAAATGCCTCGATCCTGCCGTCCTCGATAAGCTCTGCCGCCTTGATAAGTCCGTATGCAAAGGAGTCCATTCCAAGGATAAATGCATGGAACATATCCTCGTAGGTGTTGCTGGGACGACGGTTCTTGGAATCGAAATTGAATCCTCCGCGAAGTCCTCCGTTCTTAAGTACCTCATACATAGCAAGAGTTGTCTCGTATACATTGCTGGGGAAGCAGTCGGTATCCCAGCCGAGCATAATATCACCCTGGTTTGCATCTATGGAACCAAGCATTCCGTTCTCCCGGCTTACACGAAGCTCATGCTGGAAGGTATGTCCGGCAAGAGTTGCATGGTTAGCCTCGATATTCATCATAAAGTCTTTATCAAGGCCGTATTCCTTAAGGAAAGCTATAGCGGTTGCGGCGTCAAAATCATACTGATGCTTCATGGGTTCCTTCGGCTTGGGTTCGATAAGGAAGGTACCGTCAAAGCCTATGCTGCGGCCATAATCCCTTGCCATACGCATAAGAGAAGCTATATTCTCCTGCTCGAATTTCATTTTTGTATTCAGCAGTGTCTCATATCCTTCACGTCCGCCCCAGAATACATAGCCGCGTCCGCCGAGCTTTACGGTGATCTCGATGGCTTTCTTGATCTGAGCTGCAGCAAAGCAGTATACATCCACATCATTGGTGCTGCCGGCGCCGTTCATGAAGCGCGGATTACCAAACATGTTAGCCGTGCCCCAGAGACATTTGATATCAGTTCCCTTAGTCTTCTCAAGTATATAATCCGAGATCTCGTCAAGACGTGCGTTGGTCACATTAATATCGGCATCCTCGGGCACCAGGTCCACATCATGGAAGCAGTAATACCTGATACCAAGCTTCTTCATGAATTCGATACCTGCATCCACCTTTGCCTTTGCATGTTCCATGGTTCCGTAGCTCTCTGCTCCGAAGCGCTTATCCGCGGAGCCTGCGCCGAACATATCAACGCCCGTAGCGCAGAGATTGTGCCACCATGCCATGGCAAAGGGCAGATGCTCCGCCATGGTCTTACCCATGATCACCCTGTCTGCATCATAATACTTAAACGCAAATGCATTCTTACTGTCCGGCCCCTCATATGGAATAACCGGAATACCGCTGAAAATTTCCGCCACTTCCTTTTCCTCCTTTATACTTGATGAATGTCATTTCCCGTCCGATAGTAAAGGAATCCTCCGATACTTTAACAGGACTCTTCTGTCCTGCCGCGGGTTCCTTCGATCCCCTTCCATCGTCCGGAATAACAATTAAGTTTTATATTAATACTATACTTCGGGATATATCCCCTTTAAAGCAGGGTAGATCTTCCTGAAGGTACGATATCTTTCCTCATACAGCTTCACAAGTTCAGCGTCAGGTTCTTCAGTACCCGATACCCTGACAACCGCAGCCGCAGCCTCCTTAACATCCTTCCAGACTCCGCAGCCCACTGCAGCCAGCATGGCGCCGCCCATAGCCGGACCCTCTTCCGCCTCGACTGTCTCTACCGTAAGGTTCATTACGTTTGCGATGATCCTTCGCCAGAGAGGACTCTTTGCTCCGCCGCCGCAGATCTTGGTCTTTGTGATATTAAGCCCCGCAGCTCTTGCCACCTCAAGGGAATCCCTCAGGCCGAAGGCAACACCCTCGAATACTGCCTGGAGCATTTCACCCCTGGTACTGTCCATGCTCATTCCCACGAAGGCTGCTCTTGCCAGCGGATCGTTGTGCGGTGAACGTTCACCCATGAGGTACGGCAGGAAATAGATATGATTCTTTCCCAGATCACCTATCTCCTTCTGTGCCGAAGCCATGTCTTCATCACGAAGGATATCCTCCATCCACCATTTATTGCAGGATGCTGCGGAAAGCATGCAGCCCATAAGGTGGTATCTGCCTGAGGCGTGGGCAAAGGAATGCAGTGCATTTGCTTCGTCCACCGAGAAATCATCCGCCGCGATAAAGATGGTTCCGCTGGTTCCCAGCGAAATGTTGCAGTCACCGTCAGCTATGGTTCCGGTACCTATCGCAGCGGCCGCATTGTCTCCCGCGCCGGCGATTATGAGCACATCCTTGCGGATTCCGAGTTCATCGGCAATGGAAGGAAGTATCTCTCCTACTGCTTCGTAGCTTTCATATACTTCAGCCAGCTGCTCCTCACGTATGCCGCAGAGTTCACACATTTTTTCGGACCATTTACGGTTTTTAACATCATAGAGCAGCATTCCGGATGCATCTGATGCGTCGGTGGCATGGACGCCCGAAAGCTTATAGATCAGATAATCCTTGGGAAGCATGATCTTCTCTATACGTTCAAAATTCTCCGGCTCGTGCTTCCTCATCCACAGCAGCTTGGGTGCGGTAAAGCCCGCAAAGGCAATGTTGCCGGTCTCGGCGGATATGACATCCTTTCCGATGGTCCCGTTGAGATATTCACATTCCTCACCGGTCCGCCCGTCATTCCAGAGTATGGCCGGCCTTATAACCCTGTCCTCGTCATCAAGGACAACAAGACCGTGCATCTGTCCTCCGAAGCTTATGCCTCTCACAGCCTGCTCACATCCGGATATAAGCTCTTTCAAACCGTCAATGCTCTGTGTAAACCAGTCATCCGGATCCTGTTCTGACCATCCGGGCTGAGGGAAGCTTAAGGGATAGCCCCTTGAAACCGTTTTGACGATCCTGCCGGTGTCATCCATAAGCAGCAGTTTAACTGCGGACGTCCCGAGATCGATACCTATAAAACATTGATCCATAATACTTTCCTCCTGATCGAAAGGGCATAAAAAGCTTATGGCCCTGTCATCATTATATTTTATTTCCGCCATTTATCGAAACCTTAATTATTACGCTTTTATTACACCATTTTTTAGCATCGCCTGCAACTCCCATCGGTTTTTTTCTTTTTTGAAGTCATTCTTTCAGTTGACGGCGGAATCACATCCATGTAAAGTATTCATATAAAACATGAATGATTACTAAAAGGAGTATAATATGATCAGGGACGTGATCACCCTTTCGGAAGAAAGGAAAACGGATCTTACTGTTTACAGGATTGAAGATAATGATGAATACCAGCAGGGTCTGAAAAGGCCCATGGTTGTTATCTGTCCCGGTGGCGGATATGTTTTTCTGTCAAAGCGGGAAGCTGAGCCCATAGCTCTCCGGTATCTTGCCGCCGGATTTCATGCGGCTGTGCTTCACTACGGAATATGTGAATATGCGGCTGCACCCGGACCCCTGAAGGATATCGCCGCCGCTGTTGCTCTTCTGCGTGAACACGCCGTGGAATGGCAGATAGATCCTGACTGGATATATGTATCCGGGTTTTCGGCAGGAGGCCATGTAGCCTGCTCCCTCGGCGTATTCTGGAATAACAGAGAGCTTCTTCCGGAATTCGATTCCGAAAAGATACGCCCCAACGGTATGATACTTGCATATCCTGTGATAGATCTTACCAAATCCTCTTCACATCTGGATCTGGGTATAGCACCCGGCGCAGACCCCGAAAAGGTTGAAGTATGGCAGAAACATCCGAAGATACCCATTGAAAAGCTACTAGTATTTGACAGTGATGAAGGCCGGTATTTTTACGATTTCAATATGGCCATGAATCCCTTCATCTTTGATGGGGAATATACCGGGGAACAGGCTGCATTTTACAGTCTGCAGAACCGGGTAACGCCGTACACATGCCCTGCTTTTATCTGGCACTGCTGGGATGACGGCCTGATCCTTCCCGAGAATTCACTGGAGCTGGCTCAGGCGCTTAAGCAAAACGGTGTATCCGCGGAACTCCACATCTATTCCGGAGGGGGACACGGGTATGCACTCTCCGACTATGTAACAGCCGGTGACAGATATCAGCATTATCCCTACGCCGCAGACTGGATGCAGCATTCCATAGACTGGGTGCTCAAACAGACCGGGTATGAGGAAAGTATCAGAAAAAAATATTTATCCGGAGAATAGACTATGTATAAGGTACTTATAGCAGATGATGAAAAAATAATCCGTATGGGACTTATGAGCGTCATCGACTGGCAGGCGGAGGGCTTTGAGATCGCCGGACAGGCTTCCAACGGTAGTGAGGCTCTCAGCTTTATGACCCAGCAGCAGCCTGATCTTACACTTATTGATATCCGTATGCCCAGGCTTACGGGGCTCGAATCCATCAAAACCGCCCGTGAAAGCGGATATAACGGGCGTATCATCGTTCTTTCCGGATATTCGGATTTCGAATATGCCAAGACGGCCATCGAACACGGAGTCATCTCCTATCTCACCAAGCCCGTGGATCAGGAGGCGCTTCTTGCCGCAATAAGGAAGATAAGGAAGGAACTTGATGAGGAAACCCGTATAAAGGAGGACCGGGGATCCTTCCTGGATAAGACACGTAAATCCCTTCTCAGAAGTTTTCTCATCGGAGAGATAGACCTTACTGCCACAGAGGTTAAGGCACTGTCACTGACACATTCGATGTACCAGGTGATATTCTATGAGGATTACTCCAAGCCGGAAAAGAAAAGCTACAGCCTTGCGGATATACTGAGGGTCACAAACCCCGACGAAAGGGAGATAGAAGCCATCACCATAGATGACCGGCAGGCCATACTGTTAAAGGGTCACCACCCCATAGAAAAGCTGAAGAACCTGCTGACAAAATATGAAAATGAACTGCCTCCCGAAAAGAATTCCCCTCTGGATGCGGTCTTCATAGCCTGCGGATCAGTGGTGCGGCATGTGGGGGATATCCCGCGTTCTTACAATGAAGCGCTTCTCATGATGGAAAGAAGATTTTACGCGGCAAGAGACCAGCATTTCATGCTCTATGATACTGAGGATTATCCGGAGCCTGACTATGATATGATCCCGGATGATGACGAGCTAAGACAGGAAAAAGAAGAATTCATTCAGACTTATTCAGAAAAGCTTATTAATTACCTGCAGGTATTCAATCGTAAACAGATAGCTGAAGTCCTGCATGAGATGGAGCTGTATCTGAGACAGCGCTGCCCTCTTCCCGTGGTGGAACAGAAGCGGCTGCTGCTTGATCTCTATTTTATAATCAAGGAGAAGCTGCTCAGGCTTTACAGCCAGGCCGAGCTGCCGTTTGAACCCAATATATCTACCATCACACTTTTCAGAGAGGGAAATTATCTGTATGAGCTTATCCTCTTTTTTACGGAACAGTTCGATAAGATCATGACATCCCTTGGGTATACTGCCAGGGATAATATCATCGACGATGTGATCGCCTATATCGATCATAACTATAAGACCAATATTACTCTTGAGACCATAGCTCCGCTTTTCGGCTACAACAGCTCCTACCTCGGCAAGATATTCAATAAAAAGCTGGGTATGAACTTCAATACCTATCTGGATACTCTTCGGGTAGAAAAGGCAAAGGAGATACTCATCTCTTCCAAAGCCCCGGTCTACAGGGTGGCTGAAATGGTAGGCTACCGGAATGTTGATTATTTCCACATCAAATTCAAGAAATATACCGGCATGAGTCCGGCGGAATTCAGGAAAAACAGCGGGGAGTAAAGGATTAAGCTCCGGAGAGGCCCTGCTAAAATATAAACGGCTCTCGTCATTTTGCTGAACAAAATGACAAGAGCCGTTTTATTTTTCGGATCAGTCAAGGTCCCGGGCGACCGCCTGTACCTTCTGACCCAGTCATCTTATTACTGATCGGAATCCTCATCCCTGTATGTCTCTACCCCGTCTTCCGTATTCTGTTTCTGGATCTTACGGAATATGGGCATCGAGAAGCCGCAGATAATGGTAACTATAGCAGCCGGTCCTATGATGAGACCGATCAGCATGGTTGTAAGGTTCCACTGAAAGGCAAGTATCACGACCACGATACATATTGCCATCAGCACTGTTCTTCCGTAATACCTGATAGAGATCCTGAAGGAATTCTTAATGGTATTCATCAGGGTATTCTCGTATCTGGCACAAAGCGGAAATGCATAAACGAAGCAGCAGAAGAAGATGGCGCAGGACAGGAAGCCCCACATCAGCAGGAATATGCTGGCATTTTCTATCTTGATAAAAATCTCAAAATCAAGATAGACCGTATAAAATGCAACCAGAGCGATGATCCCGAGAGGGATACCCTGACGCAGATTCTTCTTATAAGCCTGAATATACTGACGGACGATATATCCTTCCTTCCCTTCTACCATCTTAAGACCCACGTCACAGCAGGCCACGGTGGATACACCGATGGTAGTTCCAAGTCCGATAAGGGTTCCCACCAGCCAGCACAATGTAAGTAAAAATGCACTGCTTATGGCGGTCATAAATTTATATATCGGTCCGTCGATACTGAATGCTTTCATCATACCTCTTCACTGCTCCTGTAAGATTTAGTTTGATGCCTTATCTTCTGCTGCTTTTCTAAGCTTGGCCTGTTCATTTGTCCAGTCCCAGCATTCCTGATAACCAAAGCCTTTAGCCTGTGCCTTCATGGCATTTACTGCGGATTTGAATTCCTCATCGGTCTTGGTATAGATAGCCTTCCAGGAATTCTCACGGATACACTTTGTAACCTGTGCCCAGGTAGTCTTCAGCTCGTCGGACTTGATAGCCATAACATAATCGGAACCGGGAGATACCATGTAGTTACCCTTGAGCATATACTCGTTGGTTGTTGTGCAGCCTGTGTGGTTTCTCCAGTCCTGATCCACCTCACAGAGTGCTTCGGCATTTGTGGATTTCCAGTTCTCAAAGTTATAGGTCTCACCGTTGGAATTCGGATTGGATGCATCCAAAGACCAGGTGATCATGTTGATCTGAAGCTGGCCATCCTTAAAGGTTCCCGTGTAGCCATCACCCTCAAGTACGGTAGATCCGTCGTTGTTGCATTTCTTACCGAGCTCGGTGAAATATGTGTTGCCGTCTTCATCATAATCCCAGGTAATACCCTTGGGGCCGTATTCAAAATTCATACGTCCGTCCGGTGTGCAGAGATAGTTGATGATCTCCATACATACCTCGGGATACTCGGTATTCGCGCCTATAGCCCAATAGTTATTGGAACCCAGCACGCTCAGTCCGTAAACGATGGGAGAAGCATTCTTCGGTGTAAGGGACTTCATCATTCTTCCGCTCTGCATATGCTCATCGGTGTTATATGCACGGCAGCCTGCATAGTTGAAGATAGAGAAGAAAACGCCGCTGCTCTTTACCTTCTGTATCATTGTATCATAGGTGGTGGTCATGGAGTCGGGATCCAGCAGGTCATTCATATACAGCTTGTGATAGAAATCAAGCATTTCCAGATACGGTGAATTGTCATCCAGCGCACCGTGGAATTCACCTGTGGACGGGTCATAGAGACCGATACCGAACTCATCGAAACCGTAGTAAGCGGTTGCGGTGGACTTAACATACATTACCATGTCGCCGTCCCAGTCAGGCCAGAGGGAAGCTGCGTAGGTAGGCTTTCCGTTATCGTCCGTGGGGCAGATCTTCTTCATCTCAATGAAGACATTCAGAAGATCGTTCATATCCTTAACCTCAGGATATCCAAGCTTTGCATAAAGATCCCAGCGGATGTCCCAGGTATAGAAAAAATTCTGCAGGTCGGTGGAGTTTGTAGCCACTTCATAGCCAAGGCCGTAGATCTTACCGTCAGAGCTCATGTTACGGTTCTTCTCAAGAGCGTAAGGCATATGCTCCTTGATGTAGGCACCGTAGTCTGCAAGAGTATTGTCCTCCTCCCAGTCGAAGAGCATTCCCGCATCACGTGCCTGCATATAGTCATTCTCGGATCCGAACACAACGATATCACCCAGATTACCGGATTCCATTCGTGTATCGAATACGCCTTCGCTGTTGGGCACGATGTTGAGCTCAACGTTGAAGAGATCCTTCATCATCTTTGCAGACCAGCCTTCCTGAAGTCCGGAGTAGTTTGCACGCTGTGAGAATACGGTCAGCGTAAGAGTGTCTCTTTCGAAATCCTCCGGATTTACTGCCTTACCGCTGCCGCCGCTTTCGTTTCCGGATGATGTACCGGATGATGTACCGGCACTGTCAGCCGTTGTTGAAGAATTACTGCTTCCGCCGCAGCCTGCCATGGTAGTCATCATGGCAGCGAGCGCAAGTCCTGCAGCAAGTGTGCGGCGGACAGATCTTTTAGTAAAATGCTTTTTCATTTGCTTTATAACCTCCCAATAGATTAACCCTTAACAGCGCCAAGCATGATACCTTCTTCAAAGTATCTCTGCATGAAAGGATATACCAGCAGGATCGGGATGACCGATACCATTGAAATGGTGTATTTTACAAGCAGACCGTTATTTGCGAAGTCAAGCGCCGTATTTGAACCGGAACCGGGCTTATTCATAACCGCTGCTATGTTGCTGCTGGTGTTAAGGTAGATATACAGTCTGTGCTGCAACGTATACAGGTTGGGTGAATCGGACATCAGGATAAGTGAATCCTGGAAGCTGTTCCAGTTGCCCACCGCACCGAAGATCGCCACCGTGGCGAGGATCGGTTTCGACAGCGGCCAGATAATCTTCATGAATACCGTGAAGAATGAGGCTCCGTCCATGAAAGCGCTCTCCTCCAGTTCTCCGGGTATTGATTCTATATACGTTTTCACCAGGATAATGTTATAAGGTGCTACGATTCCGGGTATGATATATGCTGCAAAGCTGTTGGTAAGACCCAGCATCTGCATGTTCAAATACCAGGGAATAAGGCCTGCATTGAAGTACATCGTAATTACCAGGAATCTGTAGAAGAACTTACGTCCCCACATCTCCTTCTTTGTTACAAGATATCCGACAAATGCGGATGCAAGCACCATCAGACCGGTTCCCAGGATGGTACGTCCGATGGTTACAAGAACCGAGGTTCCGAGATCGGATGCATTTCTCAGGGCAAGATAGTTCTGAATGTTTATACCCCTCGGAATAAAGTTGATGGAACCGCTGTTTACCAGGGCCGCATCGGATATGGTATTGATGAAGATGTAATAAAAAGGAAATATACATGAAAGCGTAAATACGATGAAGAAGGTATAATCACAAATATAGAAAACTATATCCTTCCCGGTATATTTATGCTTTGCACTCTTGGCGTTGATCTTGATCTGTGTTCCGTCAGGTGCTGTTGCAAGGATGATATTCTTTCTGTCTTTTCTGCTTAATTCTTTTTCTCCGACTTCCAAGATATCACCCCCTTATACTATACTTTCATGCCGGACGAGCTTGGAAATGCCGTTGGCCATGAAGAGAAGCGCCACACTTATCAGGGATTTTGCCATACCGATAACCGTTGACAACGGTATACTTCCTCCTCCGAAGCCCAGGTGATATACATAGAGATCAAGGACTTCCATCTGTGACATGTTTTTAGCGTTACTGAATACCAGGTACTGATCGAGGCCGTTGCTCAGCATGCCGGCTACTGCCAGAAGGAGCATTACCATGTAGGTCGGAAGCAGACCGGGAATGGTCACATGCCAGATACGCTGGAACCGTCCGGCGCCGTCTACCGTGGCAGCCTCATACAGCTGTCTGTCTATACCTGAAATGCCCGCGATGTAGATGATCGCAGACCAGCCGACACCCTTCCATAAACCCCAGAGGAGCATCTTGATCCAGTTGCCGGATTCACTCATAAGATGATTTCCGGTGGTTCCGAAGATGGTATTGATGAAACCGTCTGTGGAGAACAGTGCAAGTGCAACCGTATAAACCAGGATCCAGCTTATGAAATTCGGGATCGTAGTAAGTGTCTGTACTATCCTTCTGAAAGGTCTGTTCTTGATCTCGGTAAGGAATACCGCGAACGCAAGAGGTACCCAGCTTGTAATGATACCGAGGCCGCTCATTACCAGAGTATTTCTGATAACTCTCAGCAGCTCGGAACGGGTTGCTTCATTTTCGAAAAGGAACTGAAACCACTTGAATCCTACAAAGCTTTCAGATGAGATCTCGCCGCCAGCCTGATAATCGAAGAAGGAATATCTCCATCCCCAGAGAGGCAGATAGCAGAATACGAATGCCAGAAGCGCGAAAGGAAGGAACATAAGGAACAGCTTGAACCTTGATTCCATATGCATTTTTTCTTTAGCACCGGGCTTTGGTGTCGCAACGATTTCAACGATCGTTAATATTAATATAAGTATCGTTAATACCAGATAGAATACAATACCGGATGAGAATTCCGGTGCTGCCTTCTCAAGATTTCCGGATTCCTTCAGCTTTCCATATGCAACGATCAGAAGGCCGATGCCTGTGCCTGATATAAGAAGGCCGATCAGACTGAAGATAAATGAAAAGCGTTTGCACTTATTATTTCCGAGATTGATGCATGCTCCCGCAGAAACAAGGAGTATGCCCACCAGCATGACTAAGGCGCCGACGTAAAGGAATTTGAAGGTTCCCTCTTCTACCCATCCACGGCGGAAGCCGCGTCCTACATTTTCAATAAGACTGTTATAAGATACAGCTGATGTAAACAGTGACAGATTTTTTGAAATGAGTCCGCTGAGTCGCGCAGGATTCAGATTCGGTATGAATATCATAAAGAACATCAGCAGGGCTGCAATTCTGTGGATACCGTAGATCACAAATAACGGTTCTTTCTCTCTTTTCTTCTTTTTGGTATCCAGCTTGAGAACCTGTGTTTCAAGTTCCTTTGCTCTTTTTTCGTGTATTGCGTAGCTCTTGGGTACTGACGGGTCTTTCTTTTTTTCTTCCCTGTTCCGAATAGCCAGATCGATCTCGGCGGATCTTCGCTCCAGCTCGGCTATTGCTTTCTCTGCATCATTTTCGCCTTCGGCATCAAATCCATTTGCAGATTCTTCCATTACTTTTTTCAAAAGGTCATCCGGGTTGGATCGCGATGGATATGTTTCCATCGTTTCCTTATCCTTCATGGGTATCCTCCCCTTTCTTTAGAAAGACAGCACACCGCACGGGTGTGCTGTCCGATTGTTATTCATTGTCAGTGATTATTTCTTCTTTTTCTTTGAAACGAGGATACCTGCTACTGCTGCGCCTACTACTGCAACACCGCCGCATGAGATACCTACGATAGCGCCTGTGGAAAGACCGCTCTTCTCGGTAGTAGCTTCTGTTGCTGCTGTAGCAGCTGCTGTTGTAGCCTCCGTTGCAGCTGCAGTTGTTGTATTTTCTTCTGTAACTGCCTCTGTTTCCTTCTCTACGTAGCCCTTCTCTTCAAGATACTTCTCAAGATCTGTATCTCCTGCAGTACCTACGCCTGTTCCGGAGATTGCGAATACTACGCGTACTTCCTTCTCGGGAGTAAGAGCATCCGTATCACATGCCGGATTCTCGCCGATTCCTGTGCCTGATCCGTCGAATGCGTTGGAGATGTCGATACGGAAACGTCCGTTACCTTCGATATCGCCGAGTACAAGACTGTCGCTGTTTGTGGTAATGCGCTTTCCGTCTACGAATGCAGCAAACTTAACCTTTGCATCTGTATCCTTAAGCTCATCCTTGTCATTTGCACGAAGTGTGCCTACTGACTGCATAGCCTTACCAAGATCCTGGATATCTACAAGGAATACCAGTGCCCCTGCCTGAGGCTCAGCCTTTGTTGTTGCATTTACATCCTCTGCCTTGATAGCTACTTCAAAAACGCCGTCACCGGTTACGGATGCTTCCGTACCTACACCGGGGTTAAAGTTCTGCCAGGAATTCTCCTTGCCGTCCGAGAACATCATGAATGCATTCCAGGGACCTGTTGTGTCAACTTCTTCCTGTGCGGTCTCTACATAAGAACCGAAAGGCTTGCCATCTGCGATAAGCTGATAGGTAACCTCAACCTTCTTGATCTCCTTGTCTGCATACTTGGATGCATCTACGGAAACGGGAGTTACGTTAGCGGTTCCGTCCTCTGTTCTTCCGCCGAAGCTGGATTCACTCGGGTTAACCCATTCATTGTAAAGGTTAACACGGGTTGTTACCTGATCATCGGAGCTTGTATACGGAAGGCCTGTAAGCTCAACCTCTTCGTCATTGATCTTAACGGACTTGATGTTCATAACACCATAGGGGAAGTACTTCTCACCGTTGAGGATCTCTACATCGAGGAATGCGATACCTGTTGAAGGAGCATCAGCTTTGGCATTCACTTCGATGGATACGGTGTACTCGCCTTCACCTGTTACGGTACCGTTGGTGCAGGCTACTGTCTCGGCATCGGAGCCGCTCCAGGTCTGGTTAGCCCATGCAACATCGGCATACTGGATATATGTGGGAGTTCCTTCAGCCGGAAGAGGCTCTGCAACCTTCTCCTTAAGGCTCTCAGCTGCTTCATTCTTACCAAAATCGGAAACTGTAAATGTTACTTCTACTGACTTGAATCCTTCAAGCTTTTCTTTTCCCCAGAGCATTGCAGTTGCGCCCTTGGGATCCTGTGTACAGCGTACATCGGGCTGAACGTTATCGCCGTCTGTGGGGGAGTTCCATTCATTGTAAAGATTTACACGTGTTTCGATACCTGCACCGTCTGCAGAGCAGGTGTAGCTGTAACCTGCCATCTCAATGGCTTCGCCATTGATCTTGATGGAGTCAACGGTTACGATGGACTTGTTGCCCATAACCTTCTCACCGTTCTTTACCTGAAGGGCATTGAACTGTGCAAGATTCTGGGGTTCAGCTGCTTCCATGGATACGGTATAGGTACCGTCGCCTGTGATCTCAGCTGTTGTGTAGGTGGCCTCAAAGTCCGCCCAGTCAGAATTGTTGATCATGAGATAGGCTGTACCGTCGCTGTATGCAGCAATCTCAGCATCTCTTACTTCTCCGGCATGTGCAATCTGGGGTACCGCAGCTACAGCAACGACACCGGCAGCAAACAGAGCCGAAATTCTCTTCAGCAGTTTCTTCATTTTTCTTCTCCTCTTCCTTTCTGCCTAGATAAACTATGGGTTACATTAAATTCTGTTAAAATTCTAACAATAATGGCCGGAATGTGATACCTTATAATTTTTACTTTTATTGCGTTAAATATTCGCCTGGTTTTTAGGTGCATCAAAAAAAGGAGTGCCGAATAAACCGGTACTCCCTTTTTCCCAGACTCAGTCCGCAGCCAGACACGGAGCGACAAGGACAAGTTCCATGTGCAACACCGTCACTTCAGAAATGAATACTACGGGTTGGGTTTAAGAGAGGGATGAGGCATCCAGAAGAGGCATGTGGATCTCCACACGGGTGCCTTTACCTTCTTCACTTGAGAATTTGACTCCATATTCATCCCCGAACCGGAGGCGTATACGCTGGTTTACATTTGCGATACCGATATGCGTGCGGTCCAGGGCTTCTACGTCGTCCATGCTGTTCAGGATTTCCTTCAGCTCCTGCTCTGTCATACCGCGTCCGTTATCTTCTATAATGAGGTCCAGAGTATCGGTCACGGATGCCCGTATCTCTATCCGCCCTCCCTCTTCCATCTCCTCCATGGCGTGTACATACGCATTTTCCACAAAGGGCTGTACTATAAAGGGCATGATCATAACCTTATCGGCTGTTTCCGTATCATACTCGAGTACCGCAGTGATACGGTCACCAAAACGGTAATCCTGGATCTTTATATAGCAGTCCACCTTATCCATCTCCCAGGCAAGGGTCTTAAGCTCCCCGCCGGCCTCAAGAGAGCTTCTGAGCAGTCTTGTAAGCCGTACGGAAATATCTTCTATCTCACTTTCTTTATTTATCACTGCCAGCATACGGATATTTTCAAGGGTGTTGTACAGAAAATGCGGGTTTATCTGAGTGGTAAGCATTTTGAATTCCACATCCCTCTGACGGGAATACAGCTGTTCCTTCTGAATCCTCTCATTTGCTGCTGCATCCGACAGCTCCTGCATATTTCTGACCATACTGTTCATGTCATTATAAAGATCCCAGATCTCATCCTTGGCATCTCCGATACCGGTATCATCGGTATCATAATTCTTCTCGGTCACTTTATGCATGGCGGTCCCAAGAGCCGATATACGTTTTGTGAACCAGCTGTTAAAGGAGATTATGGCTATAAGCATTATCGCAACCGCACCGATAAGCGGAAGGACCGATCTTCCGGCCGCTCCGATAACCGCTTCATCCACCTCGTTTACGGATCTCAGGGACAGGATCTCATAATAATCCTCGGAGAAACGCGGGCTGATCCTTACGCCCGTAAGGAAATATGAAGCATCCCTGAAACTGACACGTTTTCTGGGGTCTTCCCTGCTGCCTTTTGAAAGGAGATCATCCGCCTCTTCCCTGGTAATGTCAAAATTGGAATGAACTATATCCTTACCGTTAAGCGTCATTAAGGAAAATCCGTTAAGATCCGAAATAAAGCCCTCTGTCAGCTCCGGATCCAGAGAGATACTTATGATACCGGCCATCTCCCGGTTTATCCTGGTGTAAAGTATCCTCGTAAGACGTATACTTCTTCTGCCAGTGGCAAAATCGGTCAGATAGGACCAGCACGGGCGCCCGTCGGCATTTATGGTCGAAATATACCATTCCTTTTCACGTATGGTATCGGTGATAAGCTTATAGTTCTTATTATCAACCCGGTCCACGGTACCGGGTTCCACATATACAGATATGGTCGCGATCTGGCCGTAGTATTCGCGTACATAATCCTTCAGCTCATTAAAGTCACGGTAGCTGAACAGAAGGGCATCGCCTCCGGACAGGGGCGGCATACCTATCATCTGCACCATAGAATCAAAGTACATGCGGTCCGACATTTCAACCGCAAAGTCCATGGTGGTCTCGATCTGTTCCTTTCCGGAATTGAGAAGCTCCTGTTCCTCGGACAGTTCCAGATCTATCAGGGTATTTCTGGAGGAATAGAACAGAAAGATCACAACAAAAATGAGCGGCAGAAAACAACCGATCGCGTAGACCAGTATCATTCTCTGCCGCAGCTTGAGATTCTTTATTTTTCTCCTTATTCCTTTGAACATGGCTTTCCTTTGATCCGCAAGGACATGCTGTCATTTGACGATGATTTTTATTACCACGGGATACGGAGATGAAATGCCGGCTTTTACAAGAAGACCTTCCTCTCTTCTTTCGAATTCCACCGGTCCGTCATAACCCGGGATCTTAACGTCATCTATTATACCATAGAAGGCCGCGGATGGGCCATTGTCTTTTTGTGATATGGATCTTATAAGGAGCTCACCGCTTTTCGGATAATTCATGGCAAAGGCGTAGATGCAGCCGTGACCGACGGTAAAACGTATATCCTCTTCGGTATAGGTTTTAGCGGTCCCGTCGGAGAAGGCTCCCTCGGTATCCCGGGTCGGACCCTCCTGTGATATGCGCCATACCCTGCTGTCATAGATTGCTTCCCCGTTTATCCTGAGCCAGTTTCCCACATCCGAAAGGATCTTCTTATCTCCGTCGGGGATGGTACCGTCTGCCTTCGGACCGATGTTCAGAAGCAGATTACCGTTCCTGCTTACCACATCGATCAGGGTGGCTATTATCTCACTGCTGCTCTTATAATCAAGTGATGTGGTATAACACCATGAATTCCTTGCAACTGCTGTATCAGTCTGCCAGGGAAACGCCTTTGCTTCCGCAAAACCGCCTCTTTCGACCTCCATGATACCGCTTCCGAAGTAAAGCGCATCCAGCTTACCGCAGACTGCAACCCTTTTACCCTGTGCAAGTCCGTGGTTATAATAGTAGGCCATAAGCTTTTTAAGATACGGCTTAAAGGCCTCATGACCTATCCACCAGTCAAAATAAAGCATTTCCGGCGAATATCTGTCTATGATCTCCACTGTTCTGATAAGCCAGTCGGTAAGGTATTCATCCGTGGGACATGGTTTGCTCCGCATATCAAAATTATCTGGCTCCGGCATGGCAGGCCAGTAGAAATCCCCTAATTCCAGAGGCTCCTTTACATCACTTTCGAATTCCTTTCCGTGACCCATAAACCACCAGTGCTCCGCACGATGGCTTGAGGTGCAGAAATGCAGGTTTTCCGCTTCGGCTGCAGCCTTAAGCTCACCGACGATATCTCGTTTCGGTCCCATTTCGGCGGCATTATAGTTCGAAAGCTCACTTTCGTACATCTGAAAACCGTCATGATGCTCGGCTACCGGGAATATATACCCTGCCCCTGCCTCCTTAAAGAGCCTGACCCATTCCTCCGGATCGAACTTTTCCGCTGTAAAGAGAGGTATAAAATCCTTATAGCCGAATTCCTTCTGCGGTCCGTAGGTCTTTACGTGGTGCCCAAATTCAGGGGTGCCCTGGATATACATGTTGCGCGAGTACCATTCGTTGTTGAATGCAGGAACACTGTACAGCCCCCAATGCATAAAAATACCGAATTTTACCCGGGTAAACCATTCAGGCGGCTGAAAAGCCGACAGGCTCTCCCAGTCCGCGCTGTACGGTCCAAGGGCTATACCCTCTTCTATATGCTCAAGCCAGCTGTTTTTATCATAGTCTTTTTTCATTGTTATGCCTCATATTAAAAACCTTTATTCCGGTTTTCACAGATCACCTGACACTATCCAAAGAAGGTTACGGTAAACGTTCATGGACATCATGTTCAGTTTTTGGAATTTGCATCATTCTCCGAGATCCCCTGCTCACCGGGAAGGTAATCAAAGGTTATCTCGATAGTCTGAACATCCCCGCACTCCTTCTCAAGGACGGTGGGACTGCAGCCGGTGGTGCCGCCTCCCATGGTACGGGCTTCCTCGGGAACTGAAGGAACCCACTCATTGTAGAGATTGCTTCTGGTGCAGAGTCCGTCATCGGATGAGGTATAATTTCTTCCGTGCATCTTATATTCCGCGCCATTGATTAGTATCTTCTTAATGTTGATGATATATCCGGGGAAAAGCTCCTCGCCGTTGGCGATACCTATGGCAGAGAAAGCTGTTCCTACGGACTTTCCGGCGTCTGTTCCCGTGAAATCAAGTGAAATGGTGTAAGTACCCTCACCTGTTACTTCCACATCCTTTGCCTTAATACCGGCAGTCTTTGAATCCGGATCGTAGGTATCACCCACACTGTAAACTATGTTCCAGTCCTGGGAATCCCACATTATCCACGCGATCGCGGTACCGTCGCCCGCAAGCTTCTGTTCCGTGTCAAAGGTTTCCGGAGCCGCTTTGAGGCCTTCCTCCATAACTGCCTGTGCTGCCTTTGTCACCTCATCACGTTTCTTATCCTTTTCTTTTGCATAGCTGTGTTCGATCAGGAAATCCTTAACTCCGTCATCGATCCATTTGTGTGTATTTCTGTCCAGCATATTTCCGGTATCCCAGAGCAGCGGAACATAACCGTAGAGATCGCAGTTTGCAAAGAAATTATCATACCATAACTTCCAGTTGGGCTTCATTTCCCGGTTGGATGTGGGAAGCACGCCGCACTCACCTATTATTACAGGGTATCCCTGCTGGGTAAAGGAGGAAAGACTCTTCATAAGAGCGTTCATCTCCTCATAATTCTTTTTTGTTCCCCAGGTGGATGATCCCGAGCTGCCGCAGTAGCTCCAGGGAGTGTAATAATGTACGGACAGGAAGAGCTTATCCTTTGCGCTGTCATCAGGCATCTTCCATCTTGTGTCAAGAGTCTGGGTGATATCCGTACCGTAACCCGGAATGAGCAGGAAACGGGTTGCATTCTTCCCGCCTGTCGCCCGTACCGTATCCACAAAAAGCTGGTTTACCTTATTCGCCGTTTTATAGCATTCATCCTTACTGAGACCGTTTCCGTCCTGTACTATCGGATTACCGATATCATTAAAGCGGTCGCCCAGCTCCTCATTTCCTCCTTCAAGTATCAGGTGTTCATCGTAATCTTTGAAATACTCAGACACCTGGGTCCACATGGAGGTGAAAATATCATAGCCGATCTGTCTTCTTGAGGCATCCTTCTCACCGAAGACACCCCACCACTGGCCATCCCAATGGTCGTTGACAACGACATACATGCCGTCTTCCAAAGCCCAGTCAACAACTTCCCTGACTCTTGCAAGATATTCGTCTTTGATCTTATAATCGCCTTTTTCTATATCCATTGCGTTGGTCCATGCCACAGGAATACGGAGAGTGTCCATACCTGCCGCGTGGATATCATCGATCATTTCCTTTGTGGTGACGGGCTGACCCCACAGAGTTTCGAAATGGCTTACGGTATTTGCCGTATAGTCCCCGGGTCTTGTCATATCTGCAGCTTCAAAGGTATTACCGAGATTGAAGCCGTTACCCAGAAGCACTGCCAGTTCGGATGCGGTCATTGAATCATATTCACTGCTTTCGGTTGATGCTGCTTCGCTGTCCGAGCCTGTTTCCTTTGCAGTATCCGTGTTTCCGGAAGTGGATGCCCCGCCTGTGGAACCGCCTTCGGTACTGCCGCAGGCAGCAGCTCCCAATGTCATGAGTCCGGTTAAAATACCGGCTGCAATTCTTTTAATGCTCTTTCTCATCGTATTCCTCCGATTATAGTTGTATTTAACTGTTTTTAGTTTATTCTTAATCGGCCTCTACGAAAACAGCAAGTTTTCTGATAAGTTTGCATTAAATATTTTATCTGAAAAAAAGATCCTTCACGGCATTCCGGAATGACATTTAACGTGCCGGTCCCGAAAACCGTGAAGGATCTTCTTTTTTACTGTAGATCTTCAAGCTGCTTCAGCCAGTCTGACGGCGACGCATCCGACGGCATACGCAGATCGCCTCTGGGAGAAAGGGCCACCGATCCGACCTTTACCCCATCCGGCATACAGCTTCTCTTGAACTGCTGTGAGAAGAATCTTCTTACGAACATCTTCTGCCACCTGAGTATGGTCTCGGGATCGTAGTCTCCCCTGAAGGCCTTGTTAGCAAGGAAATTGATCTTTGCCGGCGAATACCCGTAACGGAGTGTATAATACAGGAAGAAATCATGCAGCTCATAGGGGCCGACGCTATCCTCCGTCTTCTGGGTTATCCTGCCGTGTTCATCCGGAGGCAGCAGCTCCGGACTGATGGGTGTATCAAGTATATCCTTAAGGACCACCGTACTCTCCGGAAAAAGCCTTCCTTCGGCTACAGTATCTATCATCCATCTTACAAGTGTCTTGGGTATGCTTCCGTTTACTCCGTACATCGACATCTGGTCACCGTTGTAGGTGCACCAGCCCAGAGCCAGCTCCGACAGATCACCGGTACCCACTACAAGACCGTTATGCATATTCGCATAATCCATAAGTACCTGGGTTCTTTCCCTTGCCTGGGTATTCTCGTAAGTAAGATCCTTTGTTTCAAGATCATGCTTCAGATCACGGAGATGCTGTTCACATGAAAGCTTTATATCTATTATGATAGGTATGGTACCCAGGCTCTTTATAAGAGCCAGCGAATTCTTGTAGGTACGGTCGGAGGTTCCGAAGGCCGGCATGGTTATCGCGATCAGCTCCTCCGCCGGACGGTTCATTTTCTGAAGCGCCTTGGCCGCTACAAGCAGAGCCAGTGTGGAATCCATACCGCCCGATACGCCGACTACAGGACGTGCGCCGGTTACGGAAAGCCTCTTTACGAGACCGCCCACCTGCATATCGAATATCTCGCTGCAGCGCCTGGTAAGCCTTGTTTTGGAAGCGGGTACAAAGGGATGCTTTGCCAGCAGATAGTATGATCCGTCCGATTCCGGAAGTGATGCCGCAGGCTCGGAAAAAACACGGCACTGCTTTATCATATCGCGGTAATGGAAGGCCGCATCGCCGAAGGATTTGATCTTAAGGCGCTCGGCACGGATCTTCTCCAGATCCATATCGGCTATCAGCATATAATCGGAGGCTATATAGTCCTGGTTCTCATTCAGTACGCTCCCGTTCTCCGCCAGCAGGCTGTGGCCCGAAAAGATCACATCCTGGGTCGACTCGGAAGCCCCGGCCGAACAGTAAAGATACTCGCAGATAAGACTTGCGGAGGTCTGCTTCACAAGATTCTTTCTGTATTCACGCTTGGAGATCAGCTCATTTGAGGCGGATATATTCACGATAAGCTCGGCGCCCGCCAGAGCCATGGCGGAGGACGGCGGTATCGGAGACCAGAGATCCTCGCAGATCTCAATACCGAACTTAAGTTTCTCATCGATATTATAAATGAGACGGCTGCCCACGGGCACCATATAATCCTCGGTTTCCTCCTGATCATAGGAAAGCCCCAGCTCGCTCATCCACACTGCGGATACCGGGAGCTGGTCCGCCGATGAAAACCATCTTTTCTCATAGAATTCATTATAATCGGGAAGAAATGTCTTCACCGTGATGCCCAGCAGTTTTCCGTCAAAGAATGTAAAGGCGGCGTTGTAAAGCTGTCCGCGTATACGTACCGGCGCACCAACGATCACTGCCGCTTCCTTTTCACCCGATACCGCAAGGATACGTGAAAGCCCTGCATTTACCTCTTTCAGAAGTGTGTCCTGAAAGAAAAGATCCTGACATGAATAACCTGATACTGCCAGCTCGGGGAAGGTAATAACGGCCGGATCATAGCCGCCCGCCTCTTCCAGCTTCTCAAGGATGCGGTCGGTATTGTAGCCGGCATCCGCCACATGCAGTTCCGGTACTATGGCTGCCACACGATAAAAATCAAACATGCAAAACTCCTTTCATCTTATGATGCGTCTCTCTCAAGGAGATCCCTCTCGATCCCCTTCAGATAAGGTACCACCGCTCCGTCCCTGGGATGCAGGAAGTATTCATCCCGCAGCTCAAGGTATTTAAGATTGTTGGGATGGCCTTCGTTTACCCTGTCCAGAAAACCGGTCAGTTCCCTGAAGGTCATGTAATACAGATCATTTCTCATGGTAAAATCCAGAAGGATAAAGGATATCCCTCCCTGTGCTTCAAATTCACGCATGAAATTATACTGATGATCATGGATATTCCTCAGCTCAAAGGTATCGGTCCTGCACTCCTTTGCGTCAAAGCATACGGGTATACCCTGTACCACACCTATATAATCCACGGTTGAATCCTTTTCAAAATAAGCATCCGTTATCCTGTGCTGCGCTTTGTCGAATTTCACCGGCACTATCGGCGTCGGGATCTTCTGAACAAGCGCAAGACCGTTCCTGCGGTAGTATTCATTTGTACTGTTGATCAGGTCCTCGAAACCGCTGCCCCGAAGCCCCCTTGAATTCCAGGTTGCCATGAAATGTCCTCATATACGCCATCGGTCATTGAAGTTTACTGTCAGCAAGTTCAGCTGCCTTCGGGAAGAATCCCAGGATCTCCTTCGGGATACCCGCCTGGATCCGTGTTCCGTCAGGAAGCGTAAGACGCCATGCGACAAGAAGCTGCCCCATCTCAGTTGCATTAAGGAAATGATCCCTCACGGGATTTCCGTATTTCGGATCGCCGACAACATGAAAACCGTAATGCTTCATGGTCACGCGTATCTGATGGGATCTTCCGGTGTGAAGCCTGCAGAGCATCAGTGAGATATCTTTATTCTTGTCATATGCCAGCGGATAGAGCTCTGTATAGATAGGTTCGGGCTTACCGTAACCCAGGGTCTCCTGCGGACGTCTTCCGCCGCGCATCCATACATATGCGGTGTTGTCGATCTTGGACTTGACATAGTCCAGCCGGTCAAAATGCCCCTTCAGGGTACAGTGTCCGTGAACTACGGTAAGGTAATATTTCCCCACAGTCTTTCCGTCAGTGGAATTATAGAATTCCATAAGCTCCCTTGCGCCCTTTCTTGTCTTTGATGCGGAAATGATCCCGCTGGTATTTCTGTCCAGCCTGTTGCATACGGACGGACGGAATACCTGAAGACTTTCATGGTCAACTATGCCTTTATCGGCAAGATAGGCGATGACAGCTTCATTAAGAGACTGCTCGCTTGTTCCGGAACGCTGTGACAGTATCCCCGAAGGCTTATCAATAAAGAGCATGTCTTCATTCTCATAGAGTATAAGATCCCCGGAAAACCATGGGAAGTCGGAAAGCTTCGGGATGTCCTCATCAAAGGTCTCGGCTTCCTTGCGGAGATTCTTAAGCGTCTCATCCGAAAAAAACAGCTGCACCTTGTCTCCTTCCGCAAGGATCTCATCACCTGTAGCCTTCTTTCTGTTCAGCTGAATGATCTTCTTTCTCAGCATCTTATAAGTAAAGCTTTCCGGTATACCCTTGAAATAGAGAAAACACATCTTTTTCAGCTTAAGACCCGCTTCGTTTTTACTTACTGTTATTTCTTTCATTTTACAACCCCAATTCCAGCAGACGTTCCGCTATGATCACATCTGCTTTAATCTGATCTTCCTTAGGAGGATTGAGCCTTGATAGCTCACGGTCCATATCCTTAAGCTTTTCCACCACGATCACTCTCGGTTTGGTATCAACCCTCTCCTGCACCTTTTTCAGGTATTCGACAGCATCCTTTTTCTTCTGATTCTGTCCCGGCTGCAGCAGTCCTATGACATTATTGTTATATACCGCCACACAGGGATAGAAAAGGATCCCGGCTTCTGCGGTGACCGAGATATCGTAGGCCATCGCGAACCCGTGTTTTGATGCGATCTCCTCCGCCTCACGGTGCTGCTCCTCACCGAGGGGCTGATATTTGATGATCATGAGATAGCCTATGAGATTCTTTGCAAACGGTATGGCCATTACACAGGCTACCACGACAAAGAGAGTTTTCTTCGTCTGAAAGAATACAAGGCTGAAGATAACATCAGCAAGTATAAACATAAAGCATATGAACATCAGTATCAGACGTCTTCTCTTCAGTCCCCTTGCATATCCGTAATTTCCTTTTGCAGTCAATGTCCCTGCTCCTTTTCATCATGCGCCGAATCTCCATCCGGGCAGGTATTTGTTCTTGATAAGGCCGTTCTTTGCCTTTCCGAAGCCAAGAGGCAGTCCCATAAAGGTTATGAGTATCCAGCCGTCCTCAGCCTCACCCTTATCATATTCAAGGGTCTCCCCTTTAAGGTATTTCAACACTCTTTCATCCCCATCCCTGAGGGAAAGGCAGTTGGAAAAAGTATCCTCCGAGAGCACCATAGCCAGGGCCTGGGAAGGTTCAAAACGTTTTTTCTTTATCTCTCCGAGGTAGAGTCCGCGGCGTAGTACCCTCAGTCCCCTAAGCCTTCCCGTAATGGAAGCAGCCCCTTCAGGAAGGAGCGACAGGTATCCGGCCTGTTCCAGAAGCCGTTCAACAGGCCATTTATATTTCATATAACCCGTAAATTCTTCCAGTTCCGGGTATCTTCCCGCTCCCGCTGCTAATGCAGCCGAATCTGCTGCAGCCTCTTCGGCATCACTTTTCAGCAGTGCCGCAAAATGTCCCTCGCCCCTTACCCTGTGAGGGATAAGATGTACGGTTTTATCAAGCTCTTCGGTTCCTCCGCCGATCCACTCCGGATGACCGGGAAGAAAGCCGGAACACTCCGGGATCGCCTCAAGTCTGATTTTTTTCTCCCTCGCCTCCGGCAGTTCCAGAAGATACTGCACGGATCCCTCGTCCTCATCAGGTGCGTAGGTACAGGTGGAATACATTATCATTCCGCCCGGCCGGAGCATTTTAACGGCATATGCAAGTATCTCACGCTGTATTGACGCATATTCCCCGGGCTTATCCGGAGTCCAGTCCGCGATCATTGAGGATGACTTTCTGAACATACCTTCTCCCGAGCACGGAGCATCTATAAGTATCCTGTCAAAATGGCAGGGAAATGCCCGGGCCAGCCGTTCCGGCGTCTCCGCCGTGACTATGGCATTTGTCACACCGAACAGTTCCAGATTTTTGATCAGCGCCTTCACTCTGCTGGGTGAAATGTCATTGCACACAAGATAGCCTTTTCCCCGCAGCTTTTCGGCCAGGGCAGTGGATTTGCCGCCCGGAGCGGCGCAGAGATCCAGAACCCGGTTTCCGGGTTCCACCGGAAGCGCGGCGGCGGGAAGCATGGCAGAAGGCTCCTGCAGATAATAAGCTCCGGCATAGTAAAGAGGATGTCTGGAGGGTTGTGTCTCTCCGGCATCCCCGTCAAGATAAAATCCGCTGCCGCACCATGGGATCTTTTCCAGCCTCCACGGGGACAGCTTTTCAAATACTGCCGGCTCCATCCTGAGGGTATTTACACGGAGGCCGTGTTCCATGGGCTTATTCATGCATTCCAGATATTTTTGCAGTTCATCCTCACCAAGACATTTTCCCATCCTGAGGATGAACTCTTCAGGGAGTTTTCTTTGCGGCATTCCGATCCCTCTCTACAGCGCATCCGAAAAAGGATTTACCGGTTTTGTATCCGGATTTACGCGGCTGTTAAGAAATGTGTACTCACGTGCGATATCCTCATTTTTAGGATACTGTTCATAAAGACTTTTGATAAGCTCAAAGGCAGCGTCGTATTCACCCGAATACTCACGGCAGATGACCAGGTTATAATTAAGCATATCCTTATATACTTCATCAGCGGCGTTCAAACCTTCATTGATAATTCGCTCCGCTTCTTCTATGTTCCCGTTTTTCAGATACGCGGTTGAAAGCTCATATGCAACATACGTATTCATGGGATGGGAAGCAAGGTAATTATTCAGATCCTCCATCTCAGCTTCATATTCCTGACGCCTGTTATGCGCGGATGCAAGATAGAGATACATACCCGTATCTTTTACCGCCGCTTCCTTCAGTCTGGTGATGGTATCGTCGTCGGGAGGTGCGGCCCCTTCTCCGGTAACCTTATTGACCAGCATATTTGCATCGGCTATTTCCAGCATGGAAATAACAGCGGACTGGTTTACAGCCGGACTGGATTCCTTAGAAAGCGCCGTGAAAAGCTTATATGCTTCCTCATACCTGCCCAAACGCATCAGGCATGTGCCTTTATACATTTTTGTATCCAGATCCATCTCCTCACAGAACCACTGTTCTTCCTGCAGCGACATATCAAAATCATTCACCGCTATGCCATAGGAACCGTTATTCATGGCTGATATACCGGAATTCCTGTACATCTCCTTGTCGGAGTGGGTCTTAAGATAAACGTAGTATACGCAGGCTGCCGCAATGACGGTGACTATCACGCAGAATGAGACGATGATACCTATTCTTTTTTGCTTTTTTATTGATGCCATTTAACCATTCTCTCTGCTATAATTTACCGCAAAACGCCATGAATCTTCACACATCCTCCTGCGGTCGTATTCAGCCTTCCAGCCAAGCTCCTTCAGGGCCTTTTCGGGATTTGCATAGCACATGGGCACATCACCCGGCCTGCGAGGCTTTATGGTGTACGGTATCTTTATATTATTTGCATTTTCAAAGGCGTGAACGATATCCAGTACACTGTATCCCGTTCCGGTGCCGAGGTTATAGATATTTGTCCCTTCGGTATTCATAACCTTGTCGACCGCACAGACATGGCCCTTTGCAAGATCGACTACATGGATATAATCCCTGACGCCGGTTCCGTCCGGAGTATCATAATCATTTCCGAATACGCCCAGCTCCGGAAGCTTGCCTACGGCTACCTGCATGATATAAGGCATAAGGTTGTTCGGGATTCCGTTTGGCACTTCCCCAAGAAGTCCGCTCTCATGCGCCCCGATGGGGTTGAAGTATCTGAGCAGGACTACGCTCCATTCGGGATCCGCTACCGTAAAATCCGTCAGTATACGCTCAAGCATAAGCTTTGTGGATCCGTAGGGATTTGTGGTGGAAAGCGGGAAATCCTCGGTGATGGGAACAGTTTTGGGATTTCCGTATACTGTGGCTGAGGATGAGAAAATGATACGCTTACAGCCGTATTCATTCATCAGCTTGCAGAGATTCAGGGTTCCGGCGATATTATTCTCATAATACATAAGCGGTTTTGCCACTGATTCGCCCACAGCCTTAAGTCCCGCAAAATGGATCACGCAGTCAAACCGATGCTCTTCAAAGATCTGACGCATGGAATCGGGTTTCAGCATATCAGCCTTGTAAAAGGTAACATCCTTACCGGTAATATTCTTTATCCTGTCTACAACCTCTTCCTTTGAGTTGTAGAGATTATCGAATATCACTACCTCATGGCCGCTGTTAAGAAGCTCGACACAGGTGTGTGAGCCTATATAGCCTGTTCCGCCGCTTACAAGTATCTTCATTATGGTTTCCTCCATATAGTGTATAAATGTTTATGAATGATATCTTTCCGGATACATCTACAGAACCCGGGTAAATCTCAGAAATGCATCCTTTCCTTTCGGATCGCGCTTAAATACTCCCGCATCCTCAAGCACTTCCACAAATACATTTCCGACCTCCTGCATAAGGATGCTGTCTATGGTCTTTTCGTCAAAGGGGCTGTATTTCTCTCTCAGCTTTTCCGCCCAGACGGCATGGCTCCTCAGGGTTTCGGTGGCAAGAAGGTCTCCACCGGAAAGCAGGGTTTCCCTTAACTCGACAAAGATCTCATCCTTAAGTCTTGCGGGAAGTATGGCAAGTCCCATCACCTCGATGAGACCGATATTTTCCTTCTTAATGTGATGGCAGGCAGGTCCCGGATGGAAAAGTCCAAGCGGCCTGTCTTCCGTGGTCCGGTTATTCCGGAGCGTAAGGTCCAGCTCATAGACACCATCCCTGCATCTTGCTATCGGGGTTATGGTATTATGGGGCGTTCCTGCGGTCTCTGACAGTATATCCACCGAAGGATCGCTGTAGGGACGCCATTTTGCCAGTATATGATCGGCAAGATCCACCAGCTTTGCTATCTCCTTAGAACGTATGCGGATGACCGAAAGAGGCCATTTTATGATACCTGCTTCAACATCCTCATAACCGGGTATTACTATCTCTGTCTCGACCGGAGCTTCCGCCATGGGGAAATCATAATGTCCGCCCTGGTAATGATCATGGGAAAGTATGGATCCGCCGACTATGGGAAGATCCGCATTCGATCCCATGATATAATGGGGAAACTGCCGCACAAAATCCAGCAGCTTACGGAAGGTATCCTTCTCTATCTTCATGGGAATATGCTTTTTGTTCAGAAGGATGCAGTGTTCATTGTAGTATACGTAGGGCGAATACTGCAGACCCCACTCAGTACCGTTGACGGTAAGGGGGATGACACGGTGGCTGGCACGTCCGGGGTGATCAACACGTCCTGCATAGCCTTCGTTTTCCATACAGAGAAGGCATTTGGGATAGCCCGATGCCTTTGCCCTTCCCGCAGCGGCGATAGCCTTGGGATCCTTTTCCGGCTTTGACAGGTTGATGGAAATATCGATCTTGCCGTACTTGCTGTCAACCTTCCAGCGGAGATCCTTTTTCACACGGTAGGTACGTATATAATCCGAAGCGCGGCTGAAATTATAATAATAATCCGTAGCTTCCGCCGGAGACCGGTCATATTTCTTCCAAAATGTTTCCGACACCTGGGACGGTCTGGGAAGAAGCAGGTTCATGATCTCGGTATCGAAAAGGTCACGGTAGGTGACGGAATCCTCACAAAGTCCCTTTTCGACCGCTATATCCAGCAGTCCTTTAAGGATAGCTTCCAGGTCGTCCTCTTCCTCGGGCGACGCCTCCTCTTCATCCAAAATATATTCATCCTCCCGGAAAAGCTTCAGCAGACGGTTCCTTGTATATATCACATCCGCTTCGTTAAGCAGTTCCTTCTTCAGACCGTATCCGATAAGACGATCAATGAGAATATCCAGTTCCTTCATATACCTTCTCCTTTGTATCCTTCAATCATCAGTATGTTCTCTTAAAATTTTTTACATCCATTTCAAATGTATCCACCAGCAGCCGGAGTTCCTGAAGTTCCTTTGGCTTAAGCGTCCCCGCCGATGCAGCTGCCTCCGTTTCCTCCTTCAGCTTTCGTATCCCCTCCACAGCGTTATCCTTATAATTATTGGACAGATCATTTCTGATGGTATCGATCACCGGCTGCAGAGCTTTACGTTTTTTACTTTGAAACATTTGACAACCCCGCCTTTCTTATGATAAAATCCCAAAGTATCGGGTTCTAAGTAACTCAGCCGGCATGTCGGAACTGGCAGACGAGACAGACTCAAAATCTGTTACGGGCAACCGTGTGTGGGTTCGATTCCCACTGCCGGCATATAATCCTGCCGAAAGCCTCCTTCATTCAGGGAGGCTTTTTTAATTTCCTATCTTCTTTGCCACCACCACAAAGCGTTTTCCCTGGTCTGCGCCGGAATTATCACAGGTGGAAAGCGTCAGAAGCTCATCCCCGAATTCAGCCTGTACCGTTGCGCCGATAGTGCTCAGTGATGTTACATTTCCGATATAATCATCAAATTCTTCGGCATTTCCCGCGTCATAAAAAGTATAATATCTGAACCCTTCTTCTCCCACGTTGAGTATCTGTCCCGGAAAGGCTGCTATGATCTCATAATTATTTGTTCCGTAGATTGTATCAAAACGGATATACTTATGCTCCTCATAAAATGACCGGTCCTTATATTTCAGAAGGTCCGAGAACATACTGCCGTCCTTCATATTATGACCGTAGATTATGAGATTCGTGCTGGGACGTACCGGATCACTGCCGGCCGCAAGGAAAAGGGTTCCCGCAAGAGCATAATCACCGTCAAAATTCTTCCGGAGGTATTTCTCCTCATTACCGGGCGTATACATTACGGGATAATCGATGGAGGTACCTTCGGCTGTAAGCCAGCCTATGAAATCGGTGTTCTTTTCATAAAGGTTCCTGAATTTCTTAAGTACGAGGCGGTCATTCACCATCGTGAACTGTGATTCATGCTTTTGTGGTCTTTCCGTGGTCCCGGTTCCCGGATCGGAAGAAGCCTCTTTTTCCGTGGAAATGTAGGCATCCGGGGCTTCTCCGGGTTCATCTTCCGTATCGATCATCTCCTTCAGGGATGATACCAGTTTTTTATTCTCTCTGGAGGCCATATAATACCTGAGCAGAAAGAATCCTGATACGAGAAATATCGCAGCAAAAATAATAAGAAGGATGTTAAGGATCCTGTTCCTTCTACGTCTTTTCTCTGCCTGTCCCATCATCTGCCGGAACTCGCCTACCCTGTCCTTGCGGGTGCGGTCCGCTTCCGCAAGTATTTTTTCGATATCTATATCACCCTGTCCGATCTCATCGGGCAAATCATGCTTCTGATCCATATCTGCGCCTTAACCTTTAATAAAAAGAACCCGGGATATGTCCCGGGCTCCTCTTAGAAATACTTTTTGCTTCCCCAGAGATTCGCATTCCTCAAGGTCTGATATTCACCATAGGCTTGCTCCAGGATCTGCTTCTCATTTGGGAACTTCAGGAGGTGGTAGGCTTCATGATACTTATAATAACCGGAGTCACAGAAGAATTCCTCTCTCTGCGGCTTACTGTAATAGCTGTCAGCCATCATCAGATACCAGTGCACATTCTTGCTGATGACATCATTGGCGGTACTGAAAGAATAACTGGTCTTACCCACATATTTCATTATCTGTGCGGATACCCCGGATTCTTCCTTTACCTCACGGAGCGCGGTCTGATTGAAATCCTCATTCTTTTCGACCGTTCCCTTCGGTAATACCCAGCCTTCATACTTGTTTCGGTAGTTCTTATAAAGTAACAGAATCTTCCCGCGGAAAATTACCACACCACCACAGCTCGTTGCTTCTGACACATCACAACCCTCCCTCATGGTGCTTCTACACTTATGCAGAATTATATCAGCATCCGGGATACAAATCAAGGATAATATGTCTCAAATATTTTGGCTGCCACCTGAACGCCCGTAAGTCCGTCAGAATCCGACTCCTCGATAACGACTGCCACAACGATATCAGGATCATCAGGATTGGAATAACCCACAAACCAGGAGTTACAATGTCCTTCATTATCATATTCGGCCGTACCTGTCTTACCGACGATCTTATGCCTGTAGTTCTTGAATTTGGAGGATGACGTTCCGTAGGCTCCGGGCGCAAGAAGAAGCTCCTGCAGCTTCTTTGCCTCGGAGGCTGTCATTATAGTTGACGCGGTTTCCGATGACCAGGACTTGACGACGGTACCCGACGCATTCTCTATACGGTCTACCAGATAAGGCTTCATCATCACTCCGCCGTTTGCTATGGCGGCCATGATGAGCGCATTATGCAGAGGCGTGATCTGGGTCTCGCCCTGCCCTATAACTGTCTGTGGGATCAGATCCCTTGAAACGGAGCCGTTCATGGTAAATGATGAATGGGAATAATCTCCTTCGTAGGGAAGATCCTTGTTAAAAAGCAGATCCTCTGCCGTTTTCCTGAGTCCATCCATGCTTATCTCATTCATTCCGATATTTGCAAAGCTTGTATTACAGGAGTAGCCTATGGAATGCTCGAGATCGACGGTGCCATGGGCCTTCTGCTTATAACAGATGATCTTTACTCCGTTAAATGTGTCCTTTCCGGTGCATTTATAGCTGTAACCTGTATCACCGGGATGCTCCCGAAGATATTCAAGAGCGGTAACCGTCTTGAAGGTGGAACCAGGGGCGTATAATCCCGTGGTAACGCGGTTTACAAGCACCGAGCTTGACGCTCCCTCTTCGGTATGGATCTCCTCCCATACCTCATCTATACGGTTTGGATCGAAACCGGGCTTGCTTACCATGGTAAGTATCTTTCCCGTATCCGGTTCCATAACGATCACTGCACCCTTATGGTTTCCCATAGCCTTATATGCCGCGGTCTGAAGCCTGGAATCAAGCGTTGTTATCACATTGTTTCCCGCCTTTTTCCTGCCTTTAAGGTCATCCTTTATCTGTTGAACTATATCTTCATTGCAGGTAAGCAGGTTGAAGTTCATGGATAGTTCAAGACCTGATTTTCCGTAATCATTATAGCCTACAACATGGGCATAGGTTTCTCCATAGGGATATATACGTACATCCGTCCCGTTTTTTGATTCGGTTTTTGCAAGTACGGATCCGTCCGAGGAACGGATCTCCCCGCGTGTTATACTGCTTGCCATGGTATCCTGTCTTCGGTTGCTGCTTTTTGCGATAACGCCCTTGGCATCATGTACAAGGAAATATATGATAAATCCGAACATGCAAAGAAAGACCAGAACATAGAAATAAGTGAGATAGATGATCGGACGGTTTTTGATCTTCAGATTCTCATTCTTTTTTTCTTTCCTGGCAAGAAATTCCCCCAAAGCCCTGGATTCCGGAGTATCCATGGAAAGAAGATATGCGTCTTCTTCCTTGCTGCCCTTTTTGATACGGCGTTTTCTACGACCGTTCGACGGGTCCGAAGGCGCTGTCATTCCATTCTCCGCCGTCCTTCCGGGCTGCGCGGTTTGCCGCTCTGAACCTCTCCGCTGCTGTTCTTGCATCGGCTCTGAGCTGTCGCTCTTCTTCATCTGCCTGCTCTCCTTCCCTGCTTACAAGGACATAAATATACTGAACCATGGAAAACATGATCAGTGTACTGAAAATACTGCTCAGTCCGTAACTGATGAGAGGCAGGGTCACGCCCGTAGAGGGAATAAACCTTGTAACGCCTCCAATGTTCAGCAGGACCTGCGTGATAAAGCTGATGGCAAAACCAAAGGTCATATATTTATAAAATGGCTGCCGGCACTTTGCCGCCACATTTGCCATGGCTATGAAACCGCTGATATATACCAGGATCAGACAGAGCCCGAAGACGGCTCCCAGTTCCTCGCAGATAGCCGAGAATATAAAATCACTGGTAACTATGGGTATAAGATAGGGTCTTCCGTTTCCTAGTCCCACTCCCGTAAAGCCCCCTGTACCGATGGAAAACAGTGATTCCGACAGCTGGTATCCGCCGGTATCCTGGTAAGCCCAGGGATCCTGCCAGGCCTGAACCCGGACTATGATATGGGCAAAAAGCGTATCCTTGAAAATGAAATACCCGATTATAACGGCAACTACCGCAAGCCCGACGCCGCCGATAAGGAATATCGGGCGCGAGGTTGCAAGGTACAGCATGGTTATATATGTAATATAAAAGATCGTTATGGCTCCGAAGTCCTTCTCCACGGCGAGCACCAGCATAAATGCGACGGAAATGACCGCATTTATTATGATCTCCTTCATGGTCTTCGCCTTGACAAGACCGCTGGCCACGAAAAGTACAAAGATGATCTTTACGAATTCCATGGGCTGAAGTGAAATGCTTCCGATATAGATCCAGTTTCTTGCTCCGTAAATGTTCTGTCCGAGGCCCGGAATGAATACCGTCAGCAGAAGGAGGATACCCGCAATTCCGTACAGCACAGTCCAGTTCTTCATGGTCCGCAGCTTCCCCATGATGAAGGGGATAAAGCTTGTCATGAACAGTGCAATGGAGGCAAGTATGAACTGCTTTACCGCCATATCCCGGTCAAGCCGCGTCAGCATGCTGTAGCCCACCAGCATAAGGAAGGTTACGATATTGATGATAAGCCTTGATGCCTCGGGATACACGACCCTGAATATCACCACGTAGAGTATAGATATCAGAAGCTCGATCAGATAGTACCATATCACCGCATTTTCCCTGGTGTTAAGATACATGGTAAGATGGCACAGAAAATGGATGGCAAAAACATCCACCACCTGAAGATTAACATTTCTGTTCCTTCTCACGGCAGTTTTCGCCGTGAAGTAAAGAAAGCATTTAATGGTGAATAATGCCATGAAGATAAGTATCAGATATTTGGATATTGTACAGATCAACGCACTCATAACAGACCCCTGTGACGTATCCCGTTTTCTGAAGAAAGATTTTTCTCTTCGAGCAGCCGTTCCAGTTCTTTATCATTTTCTTCGGTAAAGAGGTATGCTGCTGCGCTCTTCTTTGCCTCCGATATGACAGCCCTGCTGCTCAGAATCGAATTATAACACATTTCAGGATTTTTATAAAGAAGCAGGTATTCCTTACCGTCTATGGTAAGTCTCCTTTTCTCCGGGTCCTGCGCCGTCCGCATCATGGGAAGTCTGCCGTAAATGATCCGGAAGGTGGAACCCGGTTCCTCATCCTCCGTAAGCTCGCAGGGTGCCTCTGCCCACACCCTGTCGGCGCAGTCCTTCATGTCATTCAAAAAATGCGCCGATGCGGAACTGTTATATCTGTACAGGCCGTCTCCCAATGCGATCACGGAGAGCTTTTTATCCGGATCCTCCCTGAGTTTACGGCGCAGCAGGGAATAACTGTCGATCCCCGGTATATAGGCGCCGTCAAGCGATAACGCCGCATTATACAGCCTGTCTGTATACTTATCGTCTATAATGCTTCTGTATACCGACGGAAATCCGATCAGAAATCTCACTTTTCCCCGGCCTCTTCCGAAAAGGACTATTTCATCAGGGTCCATGTATCTTATGTCATTTCTGAAAATGATCACCGAAGGTTTTTGGGGAAGCAGCATGAGGAATCTTGCCTGATGTATCGAAGTAACCTCGCATACCGGTTCCCCGCACCCGGTTTCCGTATTGCCGAAGCTGACCGGTTTCCCTGTAAAGGGCGGAAACTCAGGCATACCGTCTGTCGCTTCGGGTATATGCGGACCTGCCTGTCCGATAAGCAGGGTCCTAAGTTTACCGATGCCCTCACGTCTGAGTCTTTTTATCTCACCGGAAGTAAGAAAGCTTCTGCCGTCATTATCTATGGTCAGTTCCGACAGGCGGAAATCCGTATCGGAAAGGGTTCCGATCTTATCTTTTATCACAACGTCTGTTACCGGACGGCTTGCTGCTGTTTCAGCCCTCATCCCGGTACAGCTGACACTGAACTCTCTGCCGTTCCTCATTGCCGTAAGGGTAAGCGCCGCCGGTTCGCCGGCAGACAGGGTAAAATAAAGCCTGACGGGGATCTTCGGCGGCTGTGAGAGTATACTGTCTTCTATATACTGCTTAAGCCGTGCATTTCTTACCCGGTAGACCTTCATACCCGGAGCAAGGCGCCTTGTGGCTGATGCACGAAGAGTTACCTTATCTCCGGCTTTGGCGGTTTCGGAGGATGTGAGCTTCACAGGTTCCTCTTCCGGATCGATCCTGAGCTCCAGGGCATCCTCCCGGTACAGATCGCGTTCCAGAAGAATATCGATCATTCCCTGTTTTACATTTGCTATACTGCCGATTACCAGACCGGCTCTTCCGGGCATAGAGGGATCTATCATGTCCTTCCCGCTGTTCTGACGGAGATATCCGTGGGTAAAGCCTCCGCGGTGGAATACATCCTTAAGCCTTTCGGTGAGCATTTCCGCTTTTTCCCGGGAATAACAGCCGCTGCACACATCATCCCTGATGGTCCTGTAGGCGTCGACCACAGCCGCAACATAATATTCATTCTTCATCCGGCCTTCTATCTTCAGGGAATCTATGCCGGCTTTAACAAGATCCGGGATATCGGTCAGTGTGCATAGATCCTTCATGGAGAAAAGATAGCTTCCGCTGATCATCCTGCGGCAGGGCTGCGCACACCGTCCTCTGTTACCGCTCCTGCCTCCGAGAAATGAACTGAGATAGCATCTTCCGCTGTAACAGTAGCACATGGCGCCGTGTACAAAGGCTTCAACCTCTATATCCGCTTTTTCCCGTATTTCGGACAGTTCTTCCAGAGACAGCTCTCTTGCCGGAACTACCCGTGTGAAACCAAGCTCCTTTGCATACCTTGCCCCCTCCACAGAGCAGATATTCATCTGGGTGCTGGCATGCAGGGTTAACTGCGGATATCTCTTTCTTAAAAGCCTGTAAAGGCCGAAATCCTGTATAAGCACCGCATCAAGGCCCGCTTTGTACAGAGGATCCATCATCTCCGGAATGCAGCCCAGCTCTTTATCCGTAAGAAGTGTATTCAGTGTGAGATATATTTTCCGTTCATGCAAATGAGCCTCTTCAATCGCTTGAAGAAGCTCATGTAATTCAAAATTTTCCGCATAGGCTCTGGCTCCGAACTGCTTCAGGGCCATATACATGGCATCGGCTCCCGCATTGAGGGCCGCATGAAACGCCGCCGGCGTACCGCAGGGTGCCAGTATTTCCGGTTTATGATTTTCCATGATTACGATCCTTTTCCGCCTCAAGCTGAACGATCTTTCTCTGTAAAGCGTTTATCTGTTCCTTGTACTCCTCAACCAGCTTTAAGGCAGCCTCATGCTTTATCTGCGCTTCGATAACCTCGTGGCGGAGATCATAGAGCTGCTGCTCCTTTTCGGAATCATCCCTTGAAACCTCGTCAGCCCTGGATCTTGCTTTAAAATAATCATCCGCTATATTAAGTGCAAGAAGGACTCCCTGATACTCTGCGCTCATTCTCCGATAAGTCTCAGAGGTTTTGCACTCGGCGATCTTCCCGTTAATATAGGTTGCCACATTCTGCAGATAATCCTCCCCTTCATATCCGCTGAGTGTATAAACCTTTCCGTTGATCACTACCGGTATATCCGTTTTCTGTGCCATTTTATCCTCCCCTTACTCATTATCCTTCTTCATCAGGTTCTGAAGTCCAAGCTGACGATATGCCTCCTCGGAAGCAACCCTTCCCCTGGGAGTCCGGTGTATATAACCGTTCTTTATCAGATATGGTTCATATACATCCTCCAGTGTGCCTGCATCCTCTCCTATTGCCGCCGCCAGGACGTCAAGTCCCACCGGGCCGCCGTGAAACTGCCTGATTATGGTAGTAAGTATATTCCTGTCCGTCACATCAAGGCCGGCACTGTCAACATCCAGCTGATCAAGCGCCCTGCATGCTATAGTATAATCTATTTTACCCGAATGTTCAACCTCTGCAAAGTCCCTTACACGTTTTAGAAAACGGTTGGCCAGACGCGGCGTTCCCCTTGAACGTTTTGCGATCTCCAGGGCACCCTCCTCATCTATCGCAAGTCCGAGAACCTTTGCGGACCGAAGGATGATCTGCATCAGTTCGGTTATGGAATAGAATTCGAGCCTGTCCACAACTCCGAAACGGTCCCTTAAGGGAGCGGAAAGCATTCCCGCTCTTGTGGTCGCGCCAACCAGAGTGAAATGTGGGAGTGAAAGCCTTAATGACCTTGCGCTTTCCCCTTTGCCTATCACGATATCTATGGCAAAATCCTCCATAGCCGGATAAAGCACCTCTTCAACCTGCTTATTGAGCCGGTGTATCTCATCTATAAAAAGCACATCGCCTTCCGAGAGATTATTAAGGATAGCTGCTATCTCGCCCGGTTTTTCAATAGCGGGTCCGCTTGTGATCTTGATCTGTACTCCCATTTCCTCGGCTATGATACCGGCCATGGTGGTCTTCCCAAGTCCCGGAGGGCCGTAAAGCAGTACGTGATCAAGGGATTCGTGCCTTTTTTTCGCGGCTTCGATGAACACACGGAGATTCTTTTTTACTTTATCCTGACCGATGTATTCCGAAAGAGATGTGGGTCGAAGACCGGCCTCCTGCTTATCCTCCTCCTGAATGACCTCGGTTGTTATGATCCTCTTCTCCATTGGTGATCCTCTCAGCTGTTTTACAGTTTTCTTAACGCGGCAGACAGAAGCTCTTCGGTCTTCATTTCTCCTCCGCCTTTAACCCCGCGCACCGCCCGCATGGCTTCGGTACGGGAATACCCGAGCGCCTCAAGGGCATCGGTAACATCTCTTATGACATTTCCTTCAGGGTTCTCCATATCATCGGACAGAATGATATCAGCTGTTCCGCAGGGTTCCAGCGCATCCTTCAGCTCCATAACTATCCTCTGGGCGATCTTCGGCCCGACCCCGTTGGCCTTTCCTATGGTTTTGGAATCCCCAGATTGAACCGCGAGATACAGCTCCTCAGCGGTAAGGGCATTCATAACGGCCAGCGCTACCCTGGGTCCCACTCCGCTTACGGAAATGAGACGTTTGAAATTTTTCAGATCGGTCTTCTCCAAAAAACCGAAAAGAACCCGCTCATCTTCGCGGATCTGAAGATGGGTATAAAGAAGGACTTCCTCCGCGCCTTCGCTTATGAGCCGGGATATCTCACGTCCGGTAGTATTTATCTCGTATCCGATACCGCAGCACTCAAGGATCACTGTGTTTTCTTCCGAAGAAACCACCTTCCCACGGATATATGCTATCATTCTGTATTCTCCATATAAGGTAACCGTATCAGGTATAACGAACTGTTTCTATCTAAGAAAGAGTGCCGCTGTCGCAGCACTCTTTCTTAAGTCTATCAATCTCGATTTACAGGAACTCGAAGTCGTCTCCGCCTTCTTCTTCCCCATCGCCGATCATGGCCTTATTCGGCTTCCGTGCCTCTTCAATCTCACCTACGAAAACTTCATCATCGTCTCCGCCGATAACGGTTGTTTCCTCTGCCTGCTTGAAGAATTTGGATGTAGCTGAGGAATCAGCTTTTTTTGTATCCTCCGCTTTGCCGCCCTTCTTAGCATCCTTTCTGGCATCTCCGCCGCCATTACCTGCAAGCTGTTTTTCAAGCTCGAACAGCTTCAGCCGGTTTTCTTCGATTACTTTATTCAGACGATCATTTTCTTCCTTAAGTTTGGCATTCTCATTAAACGCTTCCTCATACGCACGGGAAACCGTCTCTTTAAAAGAATCCACATCGGTAGCCTTATACCCGAAAAGGCCCTTCTTAAACGTCTGTGTCTTGATGTCAATCGGTTGAATCATGTTACAACTTCCCTCCATATCAACATAATAGTCTCTATTTCATGATTATAACACATTTTTCCAGACTTTCAACAACAAAAAAATATGTTATACTTATTCTATCACAAATCTTATTAAAATGGTACGACAAATGATTGTTTTTGATGAAAAAGTCAATAAGGATACTATATCCGCATGGGATTCTTTTGCCGCGCAATACGGCCGCGGCCGGGTTGCCATGTTTGATCTTGAGACCACCGGGCTTACTCCGCGCAGCTCATTTATCTATATTATCGGGATCAATCTGTACATGGACGGCGAATGGCATATCCTGCAGCTTTTCAACGACGACGGGCGCAGTGAGCCGGAAATGATACGGCATTTCATGGAGCTTCTGGGGGATAAGGACGTACTGGTCCATTTCAACGGTGATACCTTTGATCTGCCCTTTGTCCGTGGACGTATCGAAAAGATCAGGCTGCAGACCGGTGAAGAGATAAACGATATCATGTCCCGGCTGGGATCCATGGATCTCTACAAAGAGATCAAGCCCTATAAATATGCATTGGGGCTTCCGAATGTGCGGCAGAAAACAGTGGAACTGTATCTCGGAATCAACCGTGAAGACCGGTATAACGGAGGCCAGCTGATAGATGTTTACCTGAACTATCTCTCTTCCGGGAACAGACGGGACCGCGATCTTGTACTGCTCCATAACAGGGATGATATGGAGGGCATGTTCCATCTGGCGAAGCTGCATGCCCTGTCCACGCTCTGCGGCGGAGACTATGATATCAGAGAGATCGGTA
>Ga0247608_10001112_pt1 | contig 38738 bp, 70 predicted proteins | sample 176DNAGHGlowgp2_FD_193490 | JGI IMG/M metagenome (GOLD analysis project Ga0247608, IMG submission 193490) | Sheep rumen microbial communities from Palmerston North, Manawatu-Wanganui, New Zealand - 1766 DNA GHGlow gp2 | ecosystem: Host-associated > Mammals > Digestive system > Stomach > Rumen ...
GAACCATCGGAGTTGAAGGATGTCCTGTCACAGCTCCACGGGATGTACTACTACCTGTTTTCTTTCCTTGCCCTTACCGGGTGCCGGATCGGGGAAGCCGCCGCCCTCACAATGGAGGATATAGGGGAGAAGTATATTTCCATCACAAAGACCGACTCCGGGCACGGAATCACAGAGCCAAAGACAGAGACTTCCACACGGGAGATATTCATTCAGCCGGAGCTTGCGGCACTCATTAAGGAATACAAAAAATGGAGGATGCGGTTTATCATGTCAAAGGGAATCAGAACCGATTTGGTATTTTTTACGAACAATGGAAACCATATGCATAGAAACATTGCAGAAAGTGCCTTGCGTCGCATAAGGTCAGAGAAGCACCTCCATCCTCACATCTTCCGGCATACCCATGTGGCATTATTGGCAGAACAGGGAATCCCCCTTGAAGCTATCGCAAGGAGAATTGGGCATGAGGGCACCGGGATCACCAAAGCAATCTATTATCACGTTACCGCAAAGCAGAGGGAGAAGGACGAAAAAGCCATCGGGAAAGTCAAAATTTTGTGACTTTTGCCCCATTTTTGCCCCTCCAACCCACGGAAACCCCATGAAATATGGGAAAGTGACAATCCCGATCGTTTTGCAACATAGCGACTTGATTATATCACAAAATGCGTAAAGTCCTTTATTTATAAGGGATTTTATGAAATATTAGTTGAAAAAGTAAGAGGCAGAAATTCTCAAAAATGGAAATTTCTGCCCCTTTTTTGCCCCTACAGACGATCCATAGTGGCATTGTATAATTTTGGTGATAACACCTGCAAGGTATCCATCAGTTCGTCTATCACAGAGAGGACATAGGATATATCTTTTCCTCGGATCGCATCTGAAAATGCACTGCCGCTATCATAACTTACTTGCCCGGTTGGTTCGGATGCGAAAGAGTAGTTCGGTTCTTCCTTCATGTGATCCAGAATCGCATAATAGGATGCCAACTTGATACAGGTGTTAGCGTTTGGATTCCTCGTACCTTGACATTCCGCAATGGCTTCTTTTAGGTCTTTCTCGGTAATCATCGTTCCATGTCCGAAATGAGTCTACGCATCCGCTGTTTGGTGCGGTCATCGTGCGTATCGTCCATTACTTCACGGAGTTCGGATACGAGTCTTGCATCTCTGGAATATCTGCCCATGGAATCCCTCTTTGCATAGGAGCGCCCGGAATAATCCCCACCCATCGCCATGATGGTATCTATGGATTTGATGGAGTGCGTCAGTTTGTCCACCACATCAAGTGATCCGGCAGACAGTTCGCCTTTCTTTGCTACCTTATCAAGCTCTGCACAGAGCATTTCTCTTAATTCGTACATCTTTTCCATGTTATCCTCCTTTCTTAGGCTATGCGATCAATCACAAGGTTTGCGTTTTGCACGTTTATGATCGGTGTCGGAACCTCGGCAGAATCCGTGGCCTGTACATATCTCACCGACAGACTAAAGCAACATCCCTTCGGGACGGTTATGATTGCCGTTGAGGTCACATTCCCATAGGTATCAACCGCCGCCGGAGTGTAGATCGCTCTGCTTGTAAGTCTCGGCTCTCCGTTTACTGTGATAGCCACAGCAATAGGAGTCACCGCACCATCTGGAATCGCAATGTTCCCATTAAAGGTCACTCTGTAACGAGCAAAGCAATTAGGAGTTTTCCCACGGAGAATAAAAATTCCGGTGCCATCCTCATGGAAAACATTTCCATTTGGGCATGAAATAGAATCAGAGAACAGAACAGGACTGTTAAGAGCCACCGCCTGTTCCGCATTCTGTAGATATTCTGCCATCGGATCACCTCCTAAAACTGATTGCATCCGCACCCGTTGTTGCAGGTGAAGATCGGAGTGCGCCCATAGACCGGAGTGGAAGGAACCGGGCAGTTGGAAAGCCTGTTGTACAGAGCATCCACCTCATTGGAAAGCCCCTGTGCGATAAATGCATTCTGCGCTGTCTGGGACTCTTTCAGAGTTGCCATGTTCAGCTGATTCTGAAGTTCGGAGATGCGATCATTCTTTGCTTCGACCTGTGCCTTTACTCCATCCAGTTCAAGCTGACACAGTTTGTCAAGCACCGCCTGTGTGCTTCTCGTCTGGGAGTCGATGATGTCTCTTGTATTCTGCATAGCCTGTGTCCGGTCTGCACAATTTTCCTGTGCTACCGTGTACTTCAGATCGGCAATGCCTGCCCGGTTCTCACAGCAACAATTCTGAAGGGCACTCTGAATACCGAACATCTGATTCATGTTTGCCATCTGCCGGGAGTTTTCCGCAATCTCGGCCTGTGAGAAGCCGTTGTTTACTGTCGCATTTACTCCGGCGAATCCATTGCAGAGAGAGTTCTGTACATCCCCAAAGCCTGTGGTTACGGAGTTCTGCAAGGATGAGATTGCGCTATTCGTAGCCGCATTCTGAAATCCTCCGTTGGTGATCCCGGCTTGGTTCATCCACGGATACAGGCCGTCACAGCCAAATCCTCCGAATCCGTTTCCCCATCCACCTCCGGCGAACAGGAGGAGCAGGAGAATCCACCATCCATTCCCACCGAATCCCATATCGTTTCCATTTCCGTACATGGGAGTCACGGGCATAACCATACTGTCATCTGTTAATGCCATTTCTTTTACCTCCTAAAGAATTTTTTATTCATAAAGGTGCGCACCTCTATTTGCTGAAAATGTTTCTCATTTGATTTATCTGCTGAATCTGCGCCTGTGACACCTGCCCGGTCTGGACAAGGTGATTAAGAATCTTATTAGGGTCATTAAGATTTGCCGGGAGATTGTATCTCCTCTGAAGCATTGCCATGATTGTCTGAATATTCATCTTTCGTTCCTCCAAAAATAGCTCACTGTCTCGTGGGAAGAATCCCACGCATCATAAAGTGTTCCATCCTGTACACAGGCCGCATGAGTTCCCGTACCGACAACATATGTCCCAGTCGGATGATCCCGGCAGAAATCCTCTATGGTGTAGCAATCCGAACATGGAATCTCTGACCGGATAAAGCCCCTCATGCGTAATGGAGCACTCCACACGTTGTCGGATGATGGCATATCTCCGAGCCGGAACCCATGCACCACGGTTTCCGCATACGCTCTGTCCCACGATATGCCGAGTGCCTTTGTGAGTGCCCGGAGGGTGCAATCCCCTACGCTCTTGTGATATGGATTTGGATTGTAATACTGATACATGACGCACCTCCTACCCTCAATTTTGCACAAAAAAAGAGCCATCCACGAGCAAGTGAATGACTCTCTTTCGTCTATATTTTGTTTATTTATTGGCTATATCTGCCTTGATTAGTTCCCGGATGTATTTCTGCACGTTCCCAACCGACTCCAACTTGGCTATTACCTCAGCGTCCGTGCCCTTGTTGAATTTCAGATGGAAGTGCCGTGCCATCTTTGCATCGTATCTGGCTTGCTTCGTATCTTTCATGCTCTCATTCTTCCTCTCTTCCTCCCCGTATAGCCGTTAGGTCAGCTTCTTAGCTGTTAGCACTTTGCAAAATAGAAGTCTATTCCCATTCTCATCAGTTCACGTATTTTTGTTAATGCTTCGTAACTCAACCGTTCGTCAACCAATTTGAAAGCAGTATCAAATCCCCATTCATCCTCATTCGTCCACTTGTTCTCAAAAATGAAGTGCTCCCCTCTGCCACACCAATCGGCTTCGTATCGAATGCGGCACTCGAGTCTCGGTTCGTCCGGGTCGATAATTTCGGATTCATAAATCTGCTCCGCATTTGGCATACCGTCTATCATTCTCTCGATTGTGTCCTTGTCTGGAGCGCAAACCTCTAAAACAACCTTGAAATACTTCTCGTCCATATTTTCCTCTCTTTCTCCCCGTCTTGCCGATAGGACAGCTGTTGAATTACATATCCTCAAAACACATTCCTGCCCGGTTCTCGTCCATTCCCGATGCTATACACCGGGCATATCTCTGGTTGACTCTCCATATTACCATTTCTTTGATTTCCCCAAACTCCTTGCCAGTCACCTTTCCGCTTTTGGCTGTCCATTCAAGTCTCTCTGCATCCTCCCGGAGCTGTTGCAGGTCATCATAATCATTGATCTGTCTGCCACAGATTTCAAGAGGAAACTGAAGCTTTCCTTCTTCGATGTCATACTCGATACACATTAGCCTGTCCTGCATACTCTCAATGTTGAAAATCCAACTTTGCTTTATCCAATACTTTCTTTCCATGCTTCCTCCTTCTGCCGGGGAAACCGCCTCGGCTCGGTCTTTGAAATAGTATGTATTACTTACCTTGTAAATACTATAACATAGGTGTTACCTACTGTCAAGCACTTTTCCACAAAAAAAGAACCGCCTGCCGGGGACTACAGACGGTTCTAACGAGAAGGAAGCTATTATAAATGCCGAAACAATTTGTCTTGGCACTTATAAACTATGTTTTTGATCTGTTGGGTGGATAGGTCAAACTCTTCTGCCAATTTCTCATAGGTGAGTCCATCCAACAGCCTACGCTTCAGAATGTATCTGTTTCTCTCGTTCAGAATCCATTCATCAATCGCATTTCCAATTTCAGACCGGGAATAATCTTTCATTTCCTTTTCCTTACTCTGACTCTACGGGTTACTGTCTTCTTCCCGGTTGATCGTGTCCGGGACTTCGTACGGGTTATCGTTGTCTTCACTCTCAGATGCGCCATTTTCTATACTGCCTCCATTCTTGATATAATTGACATTACCACTCTCATTATCCATGTCTACCTCATCTGTCATGGTGGTAGTTTCCACATAGTCATACTGCATCCATGCCCATAACCACAGGGCATTTGATGCGAATATGAGTACCACCGCTATTACAAGGGCAATCACAAGCCGTTTGATATGCCTTTCATTTCGTGCCATCTGCCCTTCAAAGGCTATGTACGGGATCTTCTCTTCCATACTCCCTCCTACTGTACGTATCGGTCTCCGTTGTAGTGTGCCGCCACCCAATTACCATCGGAAATCTGCATCCATGTGTCTTTGCCGACTGTTTTGAGATCCTTGCATACAATAGACGTACCGTAAGACAGAACCTTCACCTTATTGTAGATTGTGGCGGTTGTGGGAGTATTTCTTTCCCAAAGGCCTGCCTTTGCAATGACTTTGTAGGTCTTGCCGACTGTATACCCGTCTAATGTCTTCTGGTCTGCACTTCCAACGTACCGATCACCATTCTCGATGCAGCACACCCAACCTTCCGCCGGAGACTTAATGCGCATCCATGTGTTGCCCTTGGAGTCATGCGTCAATGCTTCACACGTAAACTCCGTCCCGGGATTCAATTCAGTCACGATCTTGGATGACTGGGAAACCTCTGCCTTTATTCTGACATTCAGAGTGTCCTTGCAGATGACTTTGTATCTCTCTCCGACTGTATAGCCGTCCATCGTCTTCGGATCGGGAACAGGCTCGTCTCCTGCCGCCGAATAATCGGGATAACCAAAGCCGTAAATTCCCCATGACTTAGTATCGTAATTCTTTCGGATTTCTCTCGTTGCAACAGAATCGGAGTTTCTCCCGGAATTACCTTCGATTGTGGTGATATAGTCACCGTTCACTTTCCAAACGATCCCGACATGGCAGAGCTGAGACAACCCCTCATACTTATCGTTGTGGTAGAAGACAATATCTCCAACGTGCGGTTCTTTCCCGACTCTGTTTACCTCCATCAGAGAGCGATAAAGGTACTGCACAACAGCCGACATCTTCCCGTACTTGGATGCGTGATTCAACATCTTGCTTGCCATATCAACACCGAATGCGGTCACATATAGCCAATTTACAAAGACCGCACACCAATCGTTCCAGTCCTTTGAGCCATTAAACCATCCCTTGTAGGTGGTGTCCATTTCATGCGCATACTTGTTGTGGTTATCACCATTCGGCTCTTTGTAACCGATCTGTGATACCGCAAGATCAATGAGTTTCTGAATCGCCTGTTCTTTTGTCATATTATCCCTCCTTTTATTGACAAAATAATATCTAATCATAACTATATGAATGTAACTGTCCAGTAACGAAAGCACCGATCCGTGTGAAGGAAACGCTCTTTGTCTTGGTGTTTACGTGTACGATCGTAACTGCTTGTTCAGACTCCGTATTTTCCACCCTCTGTGGTATCTGATACTCTGGATAGTAGATGTGATTATCAAACTTGTCACAGAGTAACGCGACTTGCCGGAATGAATTTTTTACAACGGAGATATAATCCAAGTGCTGATGGCCGCAAAAGTATCCGACTATATGTCCGTTGCAACTTTTGATTGCGTTAATGATCTCGTCAGCATCATCCGATCCATCGTACAGAAAGCAATCGGGGTCTATATCTAAGTGTCCGAGGACAACAAGATTCCAGCTCGCATTCGGGAGAGTGACAGCATCTCTTATCCATGCTAACTGCGTGGAAGTCATGCGATGCCAATCGGTTGTGCTTTCCGATGTGTTGATTATGAGATATCGGATTTTCTTATCGGCATTATCAAAATAGTAATAATACTTGTCTTTATTGCCCGTCACATCCTTTGATGCAATAAAGTCATTATTACAAGCAACCACATCATTGTAATCTAATCCGCCCCAAGATACCCTTTCATGATTGCCAAGAGCAAAATACACCTTGTTGGAGCAGGCTCTCAGCGGATCGGCATACACTTGATAATCCTCTCCGGCATAACTTTGGTCATTGTCTGCCCACAGATGCCCGGATACATCCCCAAGCCAGAAGCAGTTGATACCTGTCCTTTCGACTATATATCTCACTATATTCTGCGAGTGTTGTTTGTTATACACACCGTGCGTATCTGTGATGATGATGAAGCTGTCATAGTCAGACCCAAGGCCGTTAATTTTCCGCACAGCTGATTCTGTCGCAGATTTATACCATGGTACAATCTTATATTCCCAATCAATCGGCTTGATATATGTAGCTGTGACATACATACCCGTTCCTCCGGCATATGCTATCACCTGCCCATTTGTTTTTATGCCAATTCCTCTTCCTCCTCCGTCATAATCCTCGCCTGTCACATACACATCATGAGGAGGACGGAATTTCTCTGGGATAGTTCCTACTGTGGTTTGACTCGTTGGTGTATTGGCACTTTTAACTGCAACTGTCACCATTCCAAGCATCATCTTGTAGCATTTAAGCGCACCACTTTCCCACACTTCAACATCGGCAGATGATCTCGGAAGAGACTCAGAGGATGTTCCTCCACCTCCGCTCTGCTGACTAAGAGCCTCTAATATTTTACTTCTGCCTTGATAATCAATTCCCATTTTCATTATCCTTATTTTTCAGCAAGTCAAGCGCATCTCTTAGTGGCTTCGGGACAATGAGTCCCATTAAAACTGCATTTTCCAAAATGGAAATACCCTCTGACACGATAAATGCAATGCACACCGCATCTTTGATATAGGTGGTCTTGGCGGCAAGGTCTAACCGATAAGCCATGAGGACAAGCAGGAGTGTTACGCACTTCTTACAGAGTCCTTTCCATGCCGCACCACTCTCTAAGCCTCCAGAATCGCTTTTCTTGGACTTTTTGAATACCACCGCACAAATAAGCCCGGTGAGATAATCAATGCCCATAAAGATGCATAACGTGGTCATAGCACTACTCCATCCTCCGAATAGTGTAGTGAGGATCGCTCCTCCGATTCCTGCTGTTCCGCACACTACTAATTCAGCCATTGTTTTCCTCCTAAAATCTTATAGTGTATACAATCTTCATCGTTTTGGTACCATCCTTCACAACAGGAGTTACAAGGTTATTGATGGATGCTATATAGCTCTGTTTCCGATATAGAGATAATGTGCCGTTATAATAGCCAACACCAATCAACGGAGAGTCTGTAGGCGCATACTCCGCAGTGTAATCACCGATTGCATGGAGGTTCTTGCCGTTTGTAATCCGAACATCTGCCTCGGATGTATCATATTCAAGCACTAACGAATTTACACCACAGATAAGCACCCCGTCATTGTCGGCATAGCATACATTCCATCCTGCCACATTTGCGGCTCCATGCCATGAATTTCCTGCACCTCCTACTTCTCCATACGGATTCTCAACCTTGGTAATAACTCCTGTCGAGCGATCAAGCTGATAGATATTGGTCGCATCAACATTGTATAGTGAATCCTTGTATACATATCCATTAACCCACACTATCTTTCCGCCCGTAAAGAACGGATTAAACAGCTCGTAGAGCGTGTCCCCAGAAGTATTGACAAGCACATTTTCTGTCACTGTCCCCGCAACCGGATCGATGTCCCACAAGTACTGTGTGTGACCATTCCCCCATGTTGCAGATGATCCGGTCGGCAGACAGTTCCACACTTCAAGGACAGAATATGTATCTCTTGCGTATAAGTAATCACGGGAGCTTACCATGTTTGCCGGAGCTGGAATGGTAGTCTCTGATAGCTTAACCAAAGATGTTGTGGTTCCCTTCAGATTAACCTTTGATGCCGGGATTCGATACTTGCGGATGATAATGTTCCCGTTTTCAAGGTCAGACAAGTCGACAGTATACAGACTCGAATCGGACAAGCTCACATGGCATACATAACCCTCCGGGATTGTGTATGCAAAAGGTGATCCCTTCAGTAGGGATATTTCTCTCTTCGTGGTGTGTGATTCCTTTGACCTCGCATTACCAAGACCGACATATCCCATGTCCTTTCCCGTAAGACATACGCATGAGATAGTGCCTATGCCCTGTGATGCGGAGTAGTCATATGTCTGGATAAAAGAGCCATCCTGTTGCCATCCAGATTCATTGTTGGAGTACGACCCCAACTCCTCGGGTGTCCCGTCATTGTCGATGTCAAACGAGCCGTTAGCAATCATCGTGTTCCCGGCAGGAAGTGTTACTTTAGTGGCATCCTCTGTAATAGGTTCCGAAAATGCCATGATTCCGCCAAGCAGGTCTTCGACCAAATGATCTCTGTCAACATTCGGCAGATTCATCAATCCACAGTTTCGGAAATACTGTGTGAGCGCATCCGTAATCATGTTGTCATCTTCGTGGACTTCACAGAGCCTCCCAGTACGTGCGTCTCTCAACTCGATGCGTGTGTGTCCTTTTATCTTCATCTTTTCTCCTCCGTAGGTGCATCGTCCTCTGCTTCGTTGTAATCGGGTTTCTCTTCGTACTCTGCGTTCTTTATTTCATCGGGGATTTCTTCCACCGCTGACTTAGAAAGGTTCAGAGAGCGTGTCTGTGATTGCTTAGTGTAACGGATAGTAAAAGCAAGTTTAATCTCGCTTACCGCCCCTATGTTAGAACTGAGAGCAAGTATCCCGAGTCCCTCGCTCTTATATTGCAAGTGTAGATACTGTGAGTTGGTATCGTTTAGGCTGTCACCAACGAGGTAATACCATATATTACTGTACAGATAGTGGGCATAGTGCTTGGTAATCTTCATGATGTTAAGTCCCGAAACATCTATATCCTCGGTATAAGTGGAGCCGGGGCTCACAATATCCCTTGTGTATGTCCTCTCATACAAGTCACTACCATCAACCCACTTGCCTATCTTATGTTCTGTCTCGGAGTATGTGACACCGCTTGCATCCTCGATGAGGTCAACAATCGGCTGAAAGTCCTCTGTGATATACTCCACCTCCATATCTCCCGTACTGCTCTCTATGTGGGTGTAGCCGGAGAGAGATTTGATAGGGAGGTTGGTGGGGGTGACGGATGAGGTGGTGGGGGTGGCAAGTTCATACGCCACTTGTGCTCCTGTTGTCGGTGTGGTTCCGGGTGCATACTCGTCACGGTCACTTATCCACTCACCCGAAAGTGTTTCACCTGCGTAACTTGCAATCATGCCCCACTCCGTTGTGACAGTGCCATTCACCACATCCTCACTCCCTCGGTAGATAGCAGAGGGGTAGGTGGTGGTGTGGGTGGTGCCGACATAAGGCTCGTAATCGGTAAAAGATGACGGTGTGCTAACAGATATATCGTCCTTATATGTGTTACCGTAATCTGACGGCATTGCAAATCGCATATAGTGGGCATTTGTAGGAGGAGTAAAAACTGTATTTGCAGTAATTGTTATTCCACTTTGAGGCAAATATCCTAAATAGTTTTTATTTGCATCGTAAAATCTCGCACGAATATTGCCAATAGGATTGCTCGTAATGATAAAACGATATGATGTTGTGTCGCTAACATCAATGTAATCAACTGTTCTGATTAGATTAGGGTTTCTTTCGTTTTGTCCATCTGCCGCTGAAATATCACCCGTTTCCCAATCTTCATTCCACACATTATGTCCTCTCCTCACCACATCCCCGCTTGAGTATGCCGTTATGGGGCAGATGTTGGAGTAGGGTTCGTATGATGTTGCAACTGTTCCCGCTTCCAACATTAAATCAACTACATCCCACAGATTTACAGAGCCTGCGGATGAGCAAATCATTACATTTTTAGTAGCTGATAATGTAAAGGTAAATGGTGACTGTGTAATTTGTGAGAATGAATAATTATCATCAGGTATTGTAATATATAATTCTATACTTGAGCTTTTTGAAGAATATGAAATAGTATAATCGCCCGGCGCTAATTCAACAGGGGCAAGTCCAGCTCTATATGTAGATGTCCCCGTCACATCACGCATATCAAGTGTAGATTCATCTACCAAGTTCTTCCCTGCTCCACCAACCCACGGCTTATCATACCCATGCAAGTCTTGATTTCCTTGGATGGCGGTTACGCACTTGACAAGCGGAGCATCTGCCCCATCGGTTATCTCGATGGGATTTCCGCTTGCGGTCTTGGTTACGTCTGCACCGCCTTTGTTGGAGAGTTCCTCGCCTAACGTGGTCTGCTCCACCTCCGTAGCATCCCAATTTCCTGCCGCATGATCGACAATGAATCGGTAAAGGTTTCCCTCACGCTCCACAATGTCATCTTTGGCATAGTTTTCCGTCTGGCTGAATGCAGGCGCAAGCATGGTGCGGTTGGAGTGGATAAGTCCATCCACCGTATCCATATTTTGATTGAGAACCGCCACATCGGCTAACTCGCCATAAGACGGTTTTGTAAGACTATAATTCTCCGTGTATGTTGCCATCTTTCCTCCTTACCATGCGTATTCATCTTCGGTGACAGGATTCTGTACACCCTCTGCCGTCCACTTGTAATCTTTGACCGTACCCCATGTGAGGTCTTTGAGTCTGCCCTTGTTGAGATAGAGGGCAGGATAAAATTCATCAACTTCCGGTGTGGTATTGATCGCAATATCATCAATTTCTTCTGTGTATGAAAGCACACTCGGAAGGTTGGTTCCTATCGTGATAGACTCCTCGTAGTCATCAACCACGACAGGCGATGTAGCAATCTGTATCTCCTCAAACTCGTCCTCAACTTCGATGTATCCATCCCACGAGGACGTTGCAGCAAGGCCTTGACCGCTTACTGCGGCATGGATTTCATATCTTCCAATGCTTAGTGTCCCGTGCTCACACTTCATCCTTACTGACAAGCGATTGATAATACCCTCTTCAATGGGGAAGAAATAGAGCAGGTGCATTACATGATCGCCGTCAAGCCACGTTTCCATGGGCATATATTCAAGCTCGACATCATTAAAGACGTATTTAATCCGTCCGATAATATCGTCATAAACAGCTCCCATTACATCAAGGTCTGCATATAGTTTTATCTCGGCTTGGAATATAACCATCGTTGCAAGGAGTGACCCGAAGCGAATATAGATTATTTCCTTCCAGGAGTCGGTGACTTGGATTGGCTTGATATTTTCGAACGTATATATTTGCAGACGATTTGCGATGGAATTGCTCTTCATGATTCCTGCAATCTGCTTGTCCTGCTTTGATCTTGCGTTAGACAGCGACGGGTTTGAGCCATATCCTTCCATACTGTATGCATCATGGAAGGTGTAATCATATGACATCATGCAACCGTTGCACCCGTCACCTATGCCGTCCGGGAATGAAAACTTGTCACCGAGGTCATATGCCGGACTCCCGGCTTTATTTATTGAGAATGGAGTATACTCGATTCTCTGTAATGCCGTCAGTATATTCCCGAGTACTGCATCGAGATTCGGTGTGTTCTGGATAAGCGGATTTGACCCGAGGTTATATGTCAGACCATCATCAATCTCCAATCCCTTGTATCGTGTGGATTGATCCTCAATCTTAACAACCGAAACTCCTGTGTATCTCGTGACGAAATCAGAAAAGGAACCGCCTGTCCATCTGTCCGTTGTCCCGATTTCATCCACAACTTCATTTCCATACAGACGGAGTTCTATCTTTCCGTACCGAGTACACGTAGCGAAGCACCCACAGGTCTGCGCCACCCATGACAGAAGGTCTCGAAATGTCTCCAACTCGTTTTCGGCATAAAGAGTAAAACCTATAATCCCATTTGGGAGCGCACGTATTTCCTGCTCTGATTGAGCCAACTCCACATCACACTCTGACGCAATGTAGGTGAGATAGTCATACGGAGTACCTACAGTTGTAGTTGTGCCAATCTTCTTGTCAAGGTATTCCATGCTGTCATAGGCTTCGACATAGACTCCATCCTCTCTGTGATTAGCCTCGACAACGTGCCATACACCAAGAGGCACACCTTCCCATGTGTTATCCTCTAACAGTAATTCCTCTGTCAGAGTTATGGTCTTCCCTTTCCATTGCCCACGGAGGTTTATATTTCGGAATATGCAGGAAAAGTGCCCCAAATAGACACTCCCGATTAGTACTTCCGATCCTTCAGAGCATTGGTTGTCAATTTTGAGGGAACCATCTGCGACATTGGCCTCTGTGAAATGTGTGGTTCCGATGGTTCCGTTCAGCCTCCGTACCTTATATGGTTTTTTGATCGCTTCCTTGTAAGCGTTGCTGACGTTATACATCTAAAATTCCTCGAGATCAAAACTTATGTCATAGATTCCGTTGGTCACTTCCAAGCTGTCAGAATTGTATACCTCGGCAATCGAAAAATTTGTCATTCGCATTACCTTTGTTATGTATCCATCCTCTTCGATGTCATAGAATCTTACATTTATGCTTGGCTTTCCGCTGAATGAAGCGAGAGTAGCTGTCCAAGTATCAGTGCATCGAAACTGTGCCCGGATTCTCGTCTTTCCGAATCTGATATATTCAACATCATCAGTACCCGCCTCAGTTCGATTCTCAGAAGTAAGATTGGAGTATGTCCGGCTCCACACTCTGTGACGGATCGACAGCTCTGTATCATCAAAATAGATGGGATAATCCTCTTTTAACATAATCTATCCCCTTTGTTTGTTGTATTTGCGGGTGGAATCTGTTACAACCGCACCAACCCTCTTATCACCGACATTGACATTGACGGTTGTGGGCCTGTATCGGTCTGCCATTACATTTCCTGTCCTTACCGCATCATCCTTTGTATAGCCAGACTTCCTATCCTGTACAATACCAGCCGCTCCCACGGCAGCCGAACCCATCTTGCTTGCATCACCAGTAACTTGGTTGATTGTGCCGTAGACAACACCCGAAATCCAATCATCAACGGCTTTCCACGCACTTTTCATACCATCCCAAATCGCGCCAATGATCGTTGCGCCAATCTTGAAAATTCCACCGACAACTCCTGCAATAGCACCCGCTAATGCTTTAATCAAATCCCATGCAAGGCCAAGGAAGTCTCCATTAAGTAGTCCTTCAAATAATTTGCCAATCATATCAAGACCAGCTTGCAGAATCTTTCCGATTGAGTCTGGTGACAAAAGCGCCCCCACAATCGAGACGATAATCTCGGGAATTCTTGCAACCAACTGAGGGATGGCTTTAATCAGTCCTTGTGCAAGTTCTAATATGATCTGAACACCCGTCTCTAATATTTGAGGCAAACCATCAACAATAGTCTGTACTAAATCGGCAAGCGCTTGTACTATTGCTTCAACGATTTTAGGTATGTTCTTTACAATACCCTCAACAAGTTTGAGTACGATATCCTTACCCTTTTGAAGGATCTGTGGGAGACTTGAAACAATCGTCTGAATAAGCGTTGTAACCGCCTGTAAAATTGCATCAACAATCTTATCAAGGTTGTTTACAATCCCCATAGCCAACTTCTCAATGATCGTGAGTCCGGCCATTAGAATCTGCGGGAGATTGTCCGTGACAGCTTGAATTAAAGTATTAAATAATTCGATAACTGTATCGGTCATCTTGGAGCCGTCACCCATGCCGTTTGCAAGCTCTGTGAGGAGTTCGGTTCCCATCTTCCACATCTCCGGGATGAAGGTCTTCAGACCGCTCACAATCGCCTTCAGAATGTCCGGTAGAACCTTTCTGATTGTGGTGACAATCTGCTTTATAAGATTTGGCAAAGTATTGAGAAGTGTTTGTAGGAGTCCCGGAAGGGCATTTACCACACCTTGCACGAGAGAAGCCGCCGCCGATAAGAGACCGGGTAGAAGGTCATCCACGAGTCCCGGGAGTCTTTCCGCAATGATCGGTGCAATCTTCTCCACCATGTTTCCTACACCCTTCAAGGCATTTTCCACCACGGGGATTATGTTCTGCGCAAATACCGTTACCGAATTGATAAGGTTGTCTATCCCGGCTGTCAGCTTTGCGTCATCCCCGGAAGCCATCGCAACCTTTAGGTCTTCCCATGCGGCCTTGGCTGATCCTGCCGAGCCTGTAATGGTTTTGCCTGCTTCATCTGCGGTTGTCCCGGTGATGCCCATTTCGGTCTGTACAACATGGATTGCTTCTACAATGTCAGCATAAGAGTCAATCGCATAGTCGGACATTTTGCCATGCGCTTTGTTGATCTCGTTAGCACGGGCAAGGAGTTCTTTCATTCCCTCTTTGGTTCCGGCATATCCGAGAGCAAGGTTATCAAGCATAGTAAAGTTACCACGGGAGAAGCCCATGTACGCATTCTGCACGGCCTCCATCGTGGTTCCCATCTTGTTTACGTTATCCGACATGTCAATGATGGATTGATCCATCAACTCTGATGCCCTTTTCGTATCTCCACCCAGAGATGTTATCATAGCGGCAGAGGATTGAATCGCCATCTCCATATATTGATTTGCAGAGACTCCGGCATTCGCAAAGGCTTTGGATGCATTATTGAGCATTGCCGGGGCATCTTTGCCGAAAAGGGTTTCAATACCACCTTTTAGCTGTTGGAAATCTCCAAAGGCCGCTACAGACTCCTTTACCACCTTTCCAACAGCCGCCGCTCCTGCTACCGTAGCCACTCCTATGGCTTTAGCCGTTACCTTGGTGGCATTCCCGATCCCGGAGGCAAGTTTTGAGCCAAAACCTTTTGCTTTGCTTTCGGCTTTCTTTAGGTCGCTGTCCATGTCGGAATCGTCCATCTTCAGTTTTACCAATAATGTAAAAGCATCCACTATTCAATCACCAATCCTGCTTTTTTTATCGTATCTTGTATGATCGTTTCCGCATCCCTTGTCTCCACCTTCTCATGCATGACATCAAAGAACCGCTTGCTTAGTTTTTTCCCGTCCATGTAGTAGTAAAGGAGGTCTGCCATGTAATATCTGTACCCCTCCTCGTGCTGTTCTTGGTTGTACCTTGCCACAAGGTATGACAGGAAGTTCTTTACTGTCCGTCTGCCTCTGTATTCTCCGTAGCAGAGCCAGAAGATATACCTTCCCCGGTCTCTGCCGATGATAAAAAATACTCCATCAAGTCCTTGTCATTAAGGATATTGAGTATCTGCGCCGGGAGTGTAGCCATGTTGCAGTGATACTCCTCAACAGGCACTCTCTCCAATGCCGCAAGGATCGTGAATATCTCTTTCTTGTGCGTCTTCAGTGCCCGTGAGATGATACGGATTCTATGCTCCCCTTTGGAGAAGTTATTCCTTATATCCTCCACAAGTCCTTTGTCCATGGCTATGGTTGCTACAGGATCTAAGATGTCCGCTAAAATCTCAATAGCTTCTTCGTCCTTGTACTCGCTGAGTTTCTTCATTTTGTCTTCCTCCTCTTTGAAAAAAGGCAGAGCTATACACTCTGCCTTATATTGATATTGCCCTTATGCTGTGCCTGCCTTCACGTAGACTTCATAAGGAATGGTCTCCGGGTCTGCCATTGAGTAATGAGCCATATAGTCAAACGGGAACTGTCCCTTTGCTCTATCACTCGTTGTAAGACGGAAACCGCCCGTGTTCAGTACATCTTTCAAGTGGATCGCCACATATCCGGCACCATCCCCGGTGTTTTCATCCGAATAGTCAGCGATAACCCAGATATCTGCAAAGTCCGTATCTTTAAGATTCATTCTCGGAATGATCTTTGTGGTGTCCGTACCGTCGATATCTGCCGCCGCCATAAGGCTCTTTGCTGACGTTGTGTCCAGAGTCAGAAGCGTACCGCTGACATGAACGGCAATATCCGTGATCTGCTTCATCTCCTTGGTGTTCTTCGGGCAGTTGTCTACATCCTCCCCAAAGTCTGTAAATTCGGGTGTAGCCTCAAACGTGAGACCGCCCGTGGTAGCACCCACAAGCCCTGTTACCGCACCCGTGGAAGGTGTAAAACCCTTTGCCAGAATCCCGGCATTCAACACGAGCTTTTCAAAGGTATCTTCGGGCACCTGTGTGAATTTTCCTCTCATCCTATCCTCCGTATTCTGCCTCAAAGTTGAGGACTATTCTCCGTATGGTATCATCTGTATCATTCATCCTCTGTGCAAATGGTGTCCCCGGCTTGATCCAAAGCACCTTGTCGATGATCCGTCCACCTCTCCCGAGGTCTTCCTCTATCGCATCTTTGATCTCTGTCGCCTGTACCCATGATTTGCTCCGACTCCAAATGGATGCGGTTATTGATATTGGTCGGTCAAAGGTATCGGTTGAGACCTCGTATGTGATCCGTGGAAGTTCCGCATCCTCCGGCACCGTGTTGGCATCGTAGGCCGGGACTCCAAATGCACTAAAGAATTTGTGTAGTGCCTGCTCTTTTACCATTAGTCACCTCCCGGGAGTGTCCACTCTTCGCACGTTACCTGTCTCATGTTAAGACCTGCACTCTTCGGAGTGAATTTATCATCCCCATCCGATGTGACTCTGAATATCTTTCCATCCCTTGTCCTTCGGAGTACATCATGATACTCGAGCACGATATTCTTTTTCGTGGTTAAGGTGTACACCGATGTTACACCCTGTGCCTCGGCTGTTCTCGCTTGCATAGAGCTGTCGAAAACCATTGCCCCTTGGATTGTTACACCATCCACATAAACAGGCTTAAAACCGCCTATACCATCGTCTGTGCGTGTCTTATCCAAAAGCACATACTCTTCCGTCATATCGTCTATAAGGCTCATATCTTCCTGTACCTCCTTAAACGATCTGCAAATACACTCTGCCATGTACCGACAGAGGATTGTGAAACTGCACCGCCGCTTGATTTGGAGTAGGAATATCCACCAAAGGACTCGGAGCTATACGGACTCATGTTTTCACTCTCCACATTTCCGTATTTTGTCTGCCATGCTTCAATTTCTGATGCAAGGCTTTCAAAATCCGGTGGAACAGCCATAAGCCATACCGCCCCATCAAAGGATTCATCTTTGAGCGTTTCTGAACTGTGCTTATGTACTCCGTCATTGAACACACTACCTATAATCCGGTAATATTGCCCGTCCTGTATGCCCATATCCCCATCATTTACAGAGGTGAGCACACCATCCTCTACCTTGAACAGGCCATAGAATCTCGGCTGATTGTAGTTAAACCAATTCTTAAGATATAAACACAGTTCAGAAATCATCTCTTATTTCCCCTTTTTCTGCGTCTTTTCGGGTTTCTGTACGGGCTTTTCAATCGGTTTCTTTACACTGCCCGTACTCGTAACGATAACTGCCATATATTAGCCCTCCAAAAGCACGAGGTTCGACAGGTCGAACAACTGTGTTCTCTGTCCTGTTTCGCTCGTCTGAACAACTGCAAGTTTCTGTGTGTTCTTGTCAGTTACCTTGAATACACCAATCTTGTCGGAATCAAGAGTTACAAGACCGCTACCATCGCTCGGCATCAGCCCTACCTTGACATCCTCGTAAGTGAGTCCCTCGGAGAAGTCATCGAAAGCGAGTCCGATGAAATATCCCTCTCCCCAATCGGTTACTAACTGTCCACTCTTCAACTTTGTCAGTTTACCGTTAATTGTGTCTCCCGATACGGTTACATCAGCCTGTATATCACTTGCTAATGTCCCCCAGAAATCCACGCTACCGTCTACGGGTTCAACGGTAGCGTCTGTCAGTTTCCCGAGTTTACCGTTGCAACAGCAATACCATCAAGGTACTCTGCCCACAGCTTCATGCCCATCAGAGCATAGGACTCGCCGACAGCTGTGGAGTAGTTGCCCTGTGCATGGAATCCGACGAGGTTGGTCTCACCGCTTACGGTGTAGTCCAGACCGAGCTTTGCGTACTCGCTGTCGGACGGATCAATGTAGTAGAGGTCGATATTCTCTACCGGGCAAGCGATGACGGTGTTCCGTGCGATATCCGGAGCAGACAGCAGGAACAGGGTCTTATATCCCATAAAGTTCTCTACATATGTCATGCCGAATGCGGTCTGTACTGTGATCGCAGCATCTCCCAGATAGTCATATGCATCAAGTACATTGGCAAATCCGACTACATCCGTAACGGTCTTACGCATCTTGTTGAACTTGTCGATAACTGCTCCCTTTGCCTTTGCAAGTGCCGCCTGCCATGTTTCTGCGGTTACTGCAAGTCTTCCTGTGTTGAGGAAGGTGTAGAAATCAGTCAGTACGTTGGTCTGAAGCTGATTCAGAAAAGCATCATCGGACTTCTCCACAGCGATTTCCGCACCATACTTTGCTACATCCTCAATCGGGACAGCCTTTGCATACTTTTTGATCGCTACGTCCTGCTTCGAGGACTGTACTGTGGTTACTTTGGAATACGGGATGACATTACCCGGATCAACGTCTCCATCTTCAAGGGCAACAGTTACCTCGTAAGAAACAAGGGTTGTACCGTTGGTCTTCTTGATCGGACGCATGATGCCGAGAATATCCCGGAGTGCATCCCAATTCCGTCCGAACCGGGTTACAAAGTCGATCTCTCTTGCGGTTACATTTGTATAAACGTTGGGAAGCGAATCTCTCGGATTGGTAAAGCTCTCTACATTCGTTACTGCCATTATTATTCTCCTTTACTTGTGAAAAAGATTGAGGTTTTCGGCTATGGCTTTCTGTCTCTCGACAGTATCCTTGATAGCCAAAATCTCTTCTTTGGTTTTTGTGTTGCCCCCGTTGTTAGCCGGAGGAGTTGCGGTTCCTGCGCCCCTTGCGCCCTCTGCCACAATGAAATCTGCCCACTCGGTCTTGATAGAGGTTTCAAGTTTATCTGCGTCCACGATGCTTCCATCGTCTCCCAGAGTGATCGAATCCACATCCGAACACTTCAGCACGGTATCCAACCGCTTATCTGATACTCCGGCCTTTTTGAGGAGTGCCCTGTATGCTTCGGTCTTCTTCGCCTTGTCTGCTTTCTGTGTCTCGGTCTTCTTGTATTCGTCGAACTCTGTCTTCAGTGTGTTAAACTTGGTCTTCCACCCTTCGGCGGTCTGTACGTTGTCCTCGGCATCCTGCAACTTCGTCTTCATGGTGTCGATTTCGGAAAGTTTGGCCTTGTACCTTTCCTTGCCGACAAACTCATTACCGACAGTTGATTTGATGTCTGTAACCAACGCTCCGATAGCTGAAGAGGGAATTGCCCCATCTTCCCCAATGTGCTTCTTAACAATAGCTTCAAAATCTGCCATTTCATTCTCCTTTCGCCTTTTACGGGAGTGCTACCCTTAGAATGCCCATAAATGCAGAAAGAGCCGACAACCTCACATATAGTGAAATCATCGGCTCTGGCTCTTAGGCTCTGGCTCTGCACGTATGGTATTTTGACAGTTTTATATTAACAAAATGTTTGTTTGATGTCAACAAACACCTATTCTATTCCCTTAAGTGCTTTCGCTATGATCTTGGCATAGGTTTCCTTGTTTTCCTCAAATGCTCTGCGCAAGAATGGTTGTGCCTGCGTCCGGCTCGTCCCGTATTCGACATAAGGCGCATATTCGACATTTGTTCCAATGTACACTTCCTTATCATCAGCCGTACCTATAACCGTTGAAATGTTACCGGATTGTTCTCCTGCATCGTCCGAATAGCTGTGATTGATTGGCTCTCCACTCGTTCCATGCGTGATAGAATTACGGAGTAGTCCTGTATCTACTGCACATAGAAACTTTGCATCCCCTTCAGCTTGTAGGCCTACCGCTTCAAGGCCTACCATGATTGCATCTTTTGTTCTTCGCAATACTTCATCCCGGTTAGAGATTATTCGTACATCAGCCATCAATAATCCTCCCACTCCTTGCTCTTTGCCCCGGAGAATGTGTAGCCTTTATATGACACAGTCCTTTTTTTCTTTGTGTCATCCCAGAATGTGTGTATTTGATCTGTTGCAGACGGGTCATAATCGCCCTGTATATCCGTGTAATGTTTTTTCATCTGCGAAATCAGATTCTTTTCTATTTTTTCCTTGTTGTATTTTAACTCTCTCTTCCCGGTTATCCCATTCAGTACGGGTTCTCCGTCTTGGCCTGTATTTTTCTGTGGTTTCCCATCCACTTCATACATCTGCCGTCCATCCATTCTCACAGCCATTGACTGTGCTTGCGTCAGATTCTCTGCAATCGGGACTCCGTTCTTTGCCTTAAAAACGCTTACACCTTCCTCATAAAGAGAGTCAATATCTGCATCTTTCCACGTTCTATCCCCGTTTCTTTTCCACCTTTCCATCGCCTCTCTCGGATCTTCCCCCGGTTCGAGTAAGTCTGACAAATCTTCACGTTGCCTTGCCGTGAGCTTTCGATAGTTTAGACTTCCACCTTCTGAGAAATCCCCAAAGCGAACATAGCCATCTGCATTCTTTGCACCTGTGACAACTCCTGCGCTACCTCCTCCTGCGCCGCTTGTCCCTTTACCCATCTCTGTACCTCCTATACTCTGCGCCATATACACGCTTCATGTGCTCTGCTATCTGGTCTTGCTTAGTGATCGGATGTGAGATGGATTTCTTTTCCGCTTTCCACTCTTCATAGGTCATATCGCCCAAATGCGTCACGTTTCTTTTCGCAAGATTGGAAAAGTCTCTCTCAAATCCCTCTATACTCGCCACTAACGTACACCGACAGTTATAGATGTTCGCTCCGTCTGCCTCCGGGTCTCCCGGATACATGATCTTGCCGAAATCATTCTCAAATGGTTTGTCATTGTCTATTGTCACTCCGTCAAGTTCCCTGTGCCAATGCCTTGTGCGGTTGTCCAGAGTGGCAAGCCATGACTTTTTTACCTTGATCCCCATTGAGAGTGCCCGGTCATAGGAGTCTATTCTCCCGGCATTCTGAACACCTGTTGCAAGCGTCCTTGCGTTCCTTATCGCTACACCTCGATTTCTCTCGGTCAGAATCTTTGATACTTGCTCTGCGGTCATCTTCTCATAGCCTTTGATATCCTCCATCAAAACAGAATCACCCTCTTCGGCTATCCGTGTTGCAATCTTCCCGATGGATTCACCTTGTAAAATCCCTTGTAGCATGGTGGATTGAATGTTCCTTTTGTTCCACGCAAGGGTTTTCCCCTCGGCAATATGCCGGGAGACTCTTTTCCCCGGTCTCGGTATAAAGTCCCCTCTCTCGTCAAGTATGATCCTTTCCACGGTTTGACGGTCATACAGGACATAGGATGTATCCACAAGGCCGCCATGCTCCACTTGGTATGTACCGTAGTTGTGGTTTATGGCATACACCTCCGGCATATATCCAAAAGCAATAGACCGGGAAATCTGCATGGTGTTGGTTAGGTCTTCGGCTATGGTGTCTACCATCTCCTGCCACCGCTCCCCGATAAGCACTTGCCCCTTCAGCCATTTATCATACTCGGCCTTGGTTATCTGTCCATTGGCAAGTGCCTTTAGTTTCAGCGCATTCTTCTTTCTGAACCTTGCAAGGTAATCATTTAGTTTTTCCTGCAACTCATCCCTTGCCTGTCTGTATTCCCGGTTGATGCGTTTCTCTATTTTCTTGATGATTTCCTCGGTTTCCTCGTGTCCGTCATCCTTCTTCATTCGTCTCCTCTGCCATTGCTATTTCATTCTCCGTGATACGTTTCAACACTTCCTCGGCTTGGTCTCCGTCTCCCAACAGGTTAAGGATTTTCTTCACAACGTACTCCTGTTCAAGGAATTGCGCTGACTGTAACACCATCTGCAATTCCTCCTGCCCATTGACGATCATAGACCTCGTAAAAGTGGGTTTATCCTCGATTCCTGCCACTTTTAAGATACCATTGAGAAATTCTATCACACAATACTCATATTGGTCTGTTTTGGCATTTAATGGATCGTATGCGGCTTCAATCTGTGTTGCCGTGATTACTCCACTCGCAATATTCTTTGTGTCCAGAGCCATTGCATCTTCATAGAGGTCAGCACGGAGAGTTGAAAGAAGTGCTTCCCGGCTCTGATATGGCGCATCCATCGTGTTCGGTGTCGCACTTACTCCATCATCCATTGCGGCCGCATGGAGTTTCCGCATCTTCTCGACAAACTGCGCAAGGTCTATATCGTCCATTCCTCCGGCATTTTGCAGAGTCCAATAGATGATGGATGCTTCGTCTACATTGTTCGCATACCCACTCTTGATTAGGTCATAACAATCTATCTGCTCCCGGAGTCCTACTATCTCGCTCTGATGGTGAGGATTCCCCCACAAGGGGACAATCGGGAACGTGGGATAATTCTCTCCGTCATAGATCTCTTCCCCGTCTACCTCGCTGACTCTCACCTTTTCGATGTATGGTCTCTTCTCGTGGAGGACTTCAGACTCCCACTTGTAAGCCCCGTTCTCCATCTTCCTGCGGTTCCAGATATAATCTGTGTACCCGTCTATCTCGTAGAGCGTCGCCCGGAGTGGCTTTGTATCATCCACCTGCCAAAAGCGAATACCTGCCATTATTGCCCCGTTTTCTTCGTCGGGCAGAGGTACAAACTCATCTACTCCGAAAACGTCCATATGATCCATGTTGAAGAAGCCAAAGGACACACCGCCAATAAGTGCCTTTTTCCCGGCTTTCTGTAGCTGTGTGTCGAAATCATCCCCGAGTCTTTTTTTCGTGGCTTCATTCGTCCATGTAACCCCGTTCCCCAATAGGTACTGATTCTCCTGCACTACAAAGCGGTTGAAGAACCGGGATGCCATCTTGTAATTTGCTGTCCATACATCCGGCACGGCTTTCCCCATGACATCATACACAATCTTCTGATACTGCATGATTGTCCGGTTTCTGTGTCGGTCATATTCGTCTGCTATAATAGCCGTTTTGTAAAGCTCTGTAGACTTGTGCGCATCTATTGCTTGATACACAAAAGCCATTCTCTCTTTTTCGTCCTGTCCCACCAACAGGAAATCTTGATAAGTAAGCATTTACACCCTCCTTGGTTTGGATATGCCTTTAGTCTTTACGAAATACCTCATGGAATCCATAAGATGATCGTCAACCTTAACGGGACGCTCGTCTATCGTATCATCCCAGATATAGCCTCCTGCCTCTTTTTTCCAGTTCGGCAATCGTAGCATCTTAATCCTCCCCATTTGCAATGCAACCGCCGTATCTCTTATCCCGTCTAATACATCATTGTTTGCCGCTCTGACCTTGCTCCATTTGCTTTTCTTCAGCAAAGCAATGAATGATGCGGCTGACGGGTCTATAATCGTCTCTATTTTCCCTACAGACATTCCCCCGAGTGTCGAATATACCGGGTGTTGCTTTTTCTCCTCCCATATGTCCGAAATCCAATTCATAAGGTCATCGGCATACTCTTGGTCTGTCTTCTGTGTTCCCGTGTCTCTGCCGGAGTAGTAGTATTCCCGGATGCCGTACCACGTATTCCCGTATCTTGCCCACAGGATAGCCGCAAATGGGTTCATGGTTCCGTAATCTATGGAGACACAATAATCTGTCGGCTCTGCGTCCGGCACGCTGTCCACTATAGCATACTTGTACATCGGATAAATAAGCCCCTCTGCAAGTGCCCATTCCCCTTCGATGTATCGGTCATAGTATACAGTTCCGGCATACTCTTTACAAAGATTCTCCACATATGCTTTCGGGAGAAATGGATTGTCAAAGATTCTGTACTTCTGGATAAATGCGTCAAGTTCGGGATCGTCTATAAACTCCTTCAGCCAATGGTTCGGGCTTTCGGGATTGCAAGCACCATCAAAGCAGGAATAGTCTTTGTCCAGACGGGACTTTAGAACCTCAAATACTTCCTTGTTCCACTTGGCTATCTCGTCCCCGTAGCAATACTTGATGGATGATCCGAGAATCTTTGCCACCTGTGACATTTTCTCAGCTCCGAGACAATAGACCTGCTCCCCGAATACATAGGCCATGTTTTCATTGTTGATCGTCCCCACTAGTTCAGATGTGTAAATCTCCCTCATAGGCTGAAGAACATTTCGCTCTATTGTTCCCTTGGAGACTCCCATAATGACAGTTAAGCCCGGTTTCCCGGCTCTCTCCCGTATCCGTGTAGGGATCGTGCAAGCTACATCAACAAAAGACTTCCCAGACCGGACAGCCCCGACCTTTAGATTCCATCGGGCATTTGCATTCCGAATGTACTCATTCTGTTTCGGTGTCATTTTCAGCTTGTTCATGCAATCCCCTTAGTATTTCATCCAATCTTTCAAGTGCTTCACTCTTTGTTTCCGTGGCCTGCTTCTCTTTCAGTTCAATCTCTCTTTCCTTCAGCTTATCCCCCATCCGTTCACCCATGACATCAAGGATAAGACTTGCCATTCTTGCATCCCCGGCAATCGCTTTGGCGGTCATGGATAGTACAAGTGCCTGTTCGTTGGTTAGGTTTGTAGCATCAATCCCCTGTTTCTCAAAGGCTTTCTTGTACTTCTCGGTTGTCTGCATGGCAAACAGAGTCTCAAAGGATTCTCGCATTGATCTCCGTCTCCTTTTGGACTCTGCTCCTGCCTTGCCACCTTTCGAGGCTTCTTCGGGGGTAAACTTGTGCCTCTCGTCTCCCCGTTTTAGGTTTTTGTTCTGTGGTCTCTCTGCCACTCAATCACCTACATTTCTATTTCAACCATATCGTCCATTGTCAAATCATGCTCATTCAGATATGGCCATAAAGCACTCTGATTTCCCTCTGTATCAACTACGAGAGGAAATGATCCGATTATTTCCTCTTCTGTCTCAAAAACATATGCGTTCCCCAACTTATATGCCTTTGATATTTTCTGTCCGTATGCGCTTGCTTTTTCTTCCGCAATCGCTTTCATCTCCTCAAATGTCATAGCTTCTTCCTCCTCTTAGTGTGTTATTTTCTTTTGTTTGATGTTCTCCCGATCATTCTCATGGTTTCGGTTGCATCATTAAAACCGAACTCCCGGATACTGTTCTCTATTTTCTCCACATCGTCGGAGTGGTGCATTCTCGCATTTGACGGATACGGTGTGATATCCTTAATGTCCAGATATTCTATTTTCAAATCCGTTTTGCACTCTCCATATCTTATATGCCGTCATGTATTGCCGTGGACGGAGTAGTACGTTCATGTACTCTTTCGCCTCCCCTAGCTTGTCCTTTTCAAATGATTCTATGAACGGGAGTGACGCGCTCTCGACGATTTTATGGTGGCTCCTACACAAAGGTATCAGATTATCAACCTCATTATCCTGTGATAATCTGTAAGGGATTATGTGGTGTATATTTATGTCATTTGTAGTCCCGCAAATCGCACAAAACTGATTGCCTCCGAAATGCTTTCTCTTTACGCTCTCAAAATCCCCCCGGTATGTACTATGCCCGCCTCGCCAATTAACATTTTTATCGCCGCCCGTGTAATTAAACTGATATTCACCACGGCATTTCACCGAACAGAATGCGTTTTTGTAGATCTTTAGCCTCGATGGAGTCTTTTTCAGTTCCTTACCACAGACCGGGCATTTAACCGTGATCCTCTTGTAATCCTTGTTTTTCTCTCCCACGAGTGTTTTTTGGTATTCGTTGTAGCATTTCCTACAACAATAATTCCCGGATGAATTTGACTTTTCCATCGTACACTTGAGGACTTTGAACTCTTTGCCACATTGTTTGCAAGTCCTAGCCTCTTTCAAGGTCTCCCTGTACGCTTTTATGCAATTCTTATTGCAGAACGCCTTTCCACCTTTGTAGTTGGATTTTGCGCGTTCAAATGTTCGTTTGCAAAACTCACACGTTAAGCTGATTTTGCTCATTTCTCCTCCCAAAACACAAAGAGCCATCAAGGGAAATCCTCAATGGCTCTGGCTCTTAGGCTCTGGCTCTTACAATATACGGAATCTGCCGTTTGCATTTCTTGCAATAGAGCATCAGTATATCGTTCTTTTTATATGCAATAACGCACCCACACCCGCATCTGATCGGCTTTCCCTTATTATACGTTGTTTTTCCGCTATCCGTCAACCCTTCCTTCATTCCCCTCCTCCAATTCCACATATTTATTGAGATACCATATAGCTTTCTTGATATCCTCAAGGCCGTTCTTCCTGCCGTGCCTGTATAGGTACTTAAATGCGTTACAGATGCAAAAGCTCTGTACAGCCGTCTTTCCCTGTGTGTCGATCATCACATCTATGCACTCATATTTTCCAGTACAGTAGTGTGACGGATGGTTTACCACATCATTCATTTTTGTCCTCCTTATCTGCTTCTATGATTGTTGGTGCAAGTCCCATGTGTGCAATCACACACTCCATATATTGATGGTTTGCAGGATATTTCATTCTTTCTTTTGCTTCTGCGACAACTTTATCCGCATCAATCAATCTTCCATGCCCTTTCGGAAGTTGAGTACCAACACTAATTATTTCATGTAAAAATGGTATATGCTCAAAGGTGTTGACTTTTGTTCTAACCTCTTCTTTTATATCCATATATATTTCTTCCGGTATATCAATTACTATCTGCATCAGCGTTTACCTCCTCCATCTTTGCACCACATTCATAACAATAGTTCATCCAAGCCCTACCACGATTACCACAGCAACTACAATCAGCACTATTTGTAGATCCGTCTACATTTATCCACTTCCCTGGCTCACGCTCCGGCTCGACAGATGGCAATCGCTTAATTCGTTGTAACCATGTTTGCCTAACTTCCCCAATCGCTTCGCAAACTTCTTCAAGTTCCACTTCTGACAAATCACTATCAGAAAAATCAAATCCAATAGTTTCGATTGCATCTATCGCCGCCTGTCTGCTGATTAAGTCCCCGTCATTTGTGTCGGTAACATTGAGCGACTTTAGATTGTTGCAGATTGCTTTATTGACTTCTAATAGGAGTTTGTCTTTATCGGACATAGGTACTTCTTCATCATCCTCGCATATATCAAAAAATTGATATATTGTTTTGTGAATTACATCTAGTATTTCTTTCATTCCTTATCCTCACTTTCTGTCTGTGCGTCAAAATCTTCACCATAAATAACTTTTCCATTTAGCACAACCTTTTCGCATTGATACCAGTCGTTTCTTGTTTTCAGCATCATACAGTTTAAGTGTGGATTGTACGGATCGTCATCTGCTTCTAACTCATAATTTTTAATTGACATTCCTTTGTATATATACTTAAAATTTGCATAAATACAATCCCCAAAAGGAATAACATTCTTTTCGTGCTTGCCCTCGTTAAACATTTTGCATCCCATATCTCCTGCACACTGCGTATGACATTGCATACAGTAATCACCGCCCATACACTCACAATATCCTTCACGATAAATAATTTCAATCTCAGCCATATTTATTCCTCCGGTAAATCAAATTTATTTCTTTGTGCGACTTCTACTATACCAATACCGTGCAGTAGTGCCGAACTGTATGTGTTTTACTATCTTCGATATAAATTCCCATACTTATTCCTCGCTCCTGTCTATTCATACTTCATCTGCCACGCATCTGGTTCATTCATCCAATCATCTTCATGTTTTACAATAGGTTTCCACTTTGATATAAAATCTGAATATGCTTGTTTTGTATTCTCTTTAGGAAGTTCAACGCACATCCTTTGTGCTAAATACTTGGCATATTTAACTTGTCTTTCTGTTGGCTTCATACATCCTCACTTTCTGACTTGTACTTGTCGATAATTGCTAACACATCAGCCTTGTATATATCATTCGCATTTAAGGATATAGTCGGCATTTGTATTATCTCGCCTCTTATCTTGTCAAGCATATCTTTAGAAATATAATTCTGCTTTATATTCTTTACCGCTTCTTGAATAGCTTCATCAATAAATTTTTTAGGGAGTTTCAGTTCCATATCATTCCTCACTTTCATGTGACTCAACCTTGCACCCCTGTTTTTCCAACAATTCCAATTTTGCAAGAGCTAAACCGATAGACGTTGCAGTTCCGTATGGCAGGTTTTTCTGTATCATAGAAAAATCCTCTTGTGCTATCTCTGACATATTATCATTCCAATCAAACGGCTTTGATATGATCTCACTCATTCCTTATCCTCACTTTCTTTAGCGATAAAGAACTCACAATTATTTCTGCATATACCGGACTGCATTACACATCGTTCATTAGCACACTGATTGCATAAATTGGTAGTTTCCTCACTTTCTGCCTTGTATGGTTCGGGCAATGGCATCCATGCTGTTATTTCAATATCATCGTCGATAATATCATCGTAATTATGGCTATATTCTGCAAGAATATCGGTGCATAATGTAGACCACCAATACCATTGTCCATTGAAGTACACGCCTGTTGCTGTAAATGGCTTATCCTTGATATCCGCATAATAACTTTCGGGATTATGATTTACCCACGTAATATTTACAGGCTCTAATTCTTTTGGCAACCTCTCACTAACAGGAATCCATCTTGTTTGCTCTAATGCTTTGATAATTTCATCAGCTTCTTCACCGCTTAAAACATCGTATAAATAACCTTTTGTTCTTCTCCATGCTTCTTCTCTTGTCATTCCTCATCCTCCCACCATCTATCCTCTTCCCAATCAGGGCACTCTTTCTCTTCGTCTTCGTCTAACAGCAAACAGACATCGCATTCGTAAAAATGCTGTCCTCCGTCATAGTCCTGCGTCAGATGTCTGCACGTTTCGCATTGATTATTTATCCCGTTCATTCGGCATCCTCCTCCAAAGTCATTGCTCCCAGATTGATTAGCACCCAAAGTGGTGTATCCATGATCTTAGCGTCCCTGTGTGCTTTTATCCATTCCCTCGTCTTATCCGGGTTTATTTCCAAAGATAGTCTCACTTTATCGTCCATCTAGCTCCTCCTTATTGTTCACGTCACCTTTCAGCAGGTCATCAATGGACACGTTGAACAACTCGCTTATCTCCATGACTAAAGACGTATGAGGATAAAATTCACCCTTTTCCCATTTCTTAACAGCAGACGGGTGTACGTTGAGTTTCTTTGCCATTCTTTCCTGTGTCCATCCCCGACTCTTTCGGAGTGCCTTTATATTCTTTCTAAACTTATCCATTCAGTTCCTCCTTCAGTTGTTCGATTTCCTTGTCAATCATCCCAATCTCACGGATAAGCCCCTGTCGCTTCTGCGTCCGTTCTTGGATCTGATACCGGATGCATCTTCCTCTTGCCTCTTCCTGCGCCCGGAGCTTTGCCTTTCGCATCTCGCACTCCGGGCACAATCTGTTGATGTATTGTCGACAGAGCTTTCCACATCCTTGGCATTTCCCCATCCTCACATACAGGCCATGATCCTTCAGTATCTCGATGATCGTCTCTTTATCCGTGTCGGTCAGCTCTGCAAGGATGGAGATTTGCATTTTCTTGTTTTGGGATAATTTGAAGGAAGTGCAGATTTCCGCATCGTCCATTCCATCACCTCTGCATCAGCAGATCAATAAGTTCTTCCTTGCTCTTGTCTTCAAGAAACTCCTTCTCCACCACATCCAACCGCTCAATGATGCAGGACTCTACAAACCTTGTGCGGTTCTGATTCGTCTCCCGGCAGTACCTTGTCAGCCGTTCTGCAATCTCACGTTTGAGATGGATACTAAGTGATCCATCCTTAGACTTTGTGTGCCTATAGTTTTCTTCTTTTCTTGTCCTCATTTATTCCTCCTCTGGAAATCTTATCTTTGTCACCGCAATCGGAAATTCCTCTATCTCACTTGCCCACACAGGATCGCATCCGGCACGGCTGAACACTAACGGAAATCCACCTATGCCATCAAACAGGCTTGCCATTGTCGGATGTTCCACTCCGTCCTGTTTAAGCTGCGCAACCATTCTCTTTGCCAACCATTCCCAAAACGGGAGTGCTATCGAGTTTCCGAGAGCCTTATACCTTGGTGCATCTGACTCACCCTTATGTACTCTCCCCTTGGAGTCTATCCAATCTCCAATGTCAGTCCATCCGTCCGGGAAACCTTGGAGTCTTTCACATTCAAGTGGAGTAAGTCTTCTCACGATATATTCTTCTGTCATTTTCAAACTCCTTTCAATGACCATTGGAACATTGCCGCCACCTGTCCCATAATGTGCCTGCACCGTCTCACATATATCTCCAAACGGTTCATAGCCGTGTCTTCGGCTCGCATCATATACTGTCTGAGGGTGGGCTATTTCTCGAGATACAACAACTTGTGGGTTCTTATAGTCACGGCTTCTCAATGTGAAAGCCACCCCCCCTCGTCAACCTTTGGTGTCATCTCGTCTGTAAGGCTGTATAATGCACTTTCCATCTTCGACATATTGCTTTCCTACTCCTTTGTAGTCTCTTGCGCATAATGCTCCAACTGTCTCGTTAGTACCCCCCCGGTCCTTTCGATACGATTGTCTGAGCCACATCCTCTTGGACAGAGAAGTCATACTGAGCATTTTCGCCTTGGTTAAAAGAGGCTCTGTCGATTGCTATACATACGCCGTTCTGATAGCCCGGATTCGTCCCGTTCGTGAGTGTGTTGGATATTCCATCGTCCCTGTAGCATTGACTCTCTGCTTTCCGCTGTGGATAGAATGATCCGACAACAGGCTCTGGGCAAACCATCGCAACTCCGTGGCGTTCTGTGCTATTCAATGTGTACATGGTCTCCGATTCGGAATAGCCGTCTCCTTTGTGGCTCGGTCTGCTCCCGTTTCCCTCTATCACACAAGGAATATGGTGAGGATCTGTTGCCGCACCTGTCACAGACATAGTCACATCACCCGTTGTGGTTTGGTTGTATGCGTCAACCCCTTGGACTACACATTTGCTTGTCTCTCCAACGCATCCTTCAACATCTGTGGCAATTTCTTTCCTCTCTTCTCCGCTCTCCTCAGAATCCCTTGACAGGCTTTTGCGCTCAAACAGTATTTCGGGTGCGCCCCCCCCTCTAAAATCTGCGACAAGCGAGATTCTTTTTCTCCGTTGGGGCACTCCCCAAAACTGTGCATCGTGTACTCGCCAAGCAATGCTCCACCCATCTCCCATGATGCATCCGCTTGGTGGCCATTTCTCAAGTCGAGGAATGCTGGCATCCCTTTCGGCCACTTTTGCGGTCTCTTCGAGGACGGCTTGGAAGTCTGCTCCGCCGTTGCTTGAGAAAGCTCCGGGGACATTTTCCCAGACCATATATCGAGGTCGAATATCGACATTTGCTCTCCTACATTCATCATGCATCTCCTTTATCACTCTGATTTGATCCATAAAGAGTCCACTCCGCTGCCCGGCAAGACCCTCTCTTTTTCCTGCCACGGATAAGTCTTGACAAGGTGAGCCACCAACGATCACATCAACGATGGGGACTTCGTGCCCGTTTATCTTTGTAATATCTCCAAGGTGTTTCATTCTGCCTCCTTACCAATCTGTATAAACGTCTATTGTCCCGTGGCTACATCCGCAATCGTATACCTTTCCCGGCCCTACACTCGTCATCACAATCGAGTAAAAGGGCAGATCACTACTTGCTACGCACACATACCCGTCTTTATCCCGGATCGTTCCGTCTTCGGCTATATGCTTTCCAGGAATATCCACGGCGGTTACGGTCTGTCCCGGTTCATGGATGGAATACCACGTTTCCCGGTGCCCGTTGAAGTACACAACCCCGTTGGAACGTGTCAGATGGTTTTCCGTGATGTGGTAGGTTGCTGAATACTGAAGTTCCACCCATCCATACCCGTTCTCGTCCACTTCCCCGGTACTTTCTTCGGTCTTTTCCTCGGTCTGCTTTTTCAGCTTCAGAACGGTCACTTCGTTCGGTTCATCCGTCACCTTTGTTTCAAATACCTCTGTCGCTCGTTCTGTGGCTTTTTCAGACGTTTTTATTTCGTCCGTGACAATTTCCTCATGCTTGATAGGATTGTCCCTTAAATCGGCTTGTATTTCGTCACTATATACTTCCAACGCAAGGACTACTATTGTGAGGATCGTCAGTAAAACAATATGCTTATCTTTCATCTGTCCTCCAATCTGTACCGGGCAATCCTCGTCTTTTCTCCGTATCGGTTCTCCACGGCTACCATATCTTTCACGATGGGATATTTCTGCGCCCGTAGGTCTGCTATCCGGGATGCTAAACGCATGATGCCTAAATCTCGCATTGCTTCAAGAGCCGTTATTGATCCAAAATCCCGGAGATACTCTAAGACTTTCTCTTCCTGTGTCATGCTCGCTTTATCCTTTCCGCAGATAATCTATCGATCTCGTCAAGGTCATCTGCTAAATTGCCCTCAATAAAGTCATTCTGTACCTGTTGCTTGGTATTATTCCCCCGGGAATTTTTCTCCCATGTACGGACAGCCGCTTTCCAATCCCTCATTTTGTTTTTTCCGACCATCCATCCCTTTGAGGAATAAAAGTTCACAAACTGTTCTGCATCAACTACGTTTTTTCTCTCCCGGCAATACTGTTTCACATCGTCCACCGAAGGTGGAACGAACCCATATGGTTTTTTATTTGCATTAGCATTTACATTAGCATTAGCATTTACATTTACATTTACATTAGGTTTTGGTTCGGTTTCGGTTCGGTTTTCATTTTCAAAAACCATTGGTTTTGGTTCGGTTTCGGTTCGGTTTTTTTCTTCTGAAACCATAGGTTTTTTTATTCCTCTTGGTCTGCCTCCCTTTTTCCCGTTTTCCTTGCGACTATTGTTTGCATCAATCTGTGGTTTTATTAACAGGAAAACAACCTTCTCAATACCGTTCAGTTTAGTTTCTTCACCCTCCAAACCATACTTACAGATTGCCGTGAATACATTTAACTGATTTTCTACCGGGAGTTCTCGTATTGCTTCGTAAAAGCTCCGATAAAATATCATTGATTCATATTTCATTTCTGCTTTGCCTCCTCGTATAAATCAAGGAAATCTTCAAGTTCCAGAGTGCAGAGCCATTTCTTGCGGTTTCGCTTGTGGAAGACAACCGGGATCTCCATCGGCCTTGCATCCGTCCGGCTCTGTTGCATTGCCGTTTCGATGTTCAAACTCTCCACCCTCTTGACTTCGATATGGACTCCCGGGAGACCTACCACGTCAGCATCACCATTTGCCCCACAGTATTGCTCTCCTCTCCGTGCCTCATATCCCCGGTCACGGAGGATGTGCGCTATCTCGAGTTCTCCTCTCTTCCCTTTTTGTTTGCTGTTCATCGTCTGTGGCTCCTTTGCATCCTCATCCATATGGTCTGTTTCTGCTTGGCAATGGTGGACTCAACAAGTTCATATGCCTCTTCCCGTTTCTTCGCCTCCTGCGCTTTGGCCTTTTCCGCTTGGTATACCTCGCATCTATCATGACAGGCCTGGAAACGATCCGGGCAATCTCTACAACACGTTATCTTCATCCACCGTCCTCCAAATATGACTTTCCGAATACCGCTCTAAACTCTTCCCGGCTGTGGGTCTGCTCAAAAGCTCGCTGTGCCGCACACTTGAGAGTCATGTCTCTGTGGTGTCCGTACTTGCCGTGGACTCCGTTAGTCCCTCTGTGGCACTCTGGGCACAACCTCACCCATAAGCCGTATTTGTCTGCCTGTGATCGGTTAGCCGTCCCGTGAATACAATGGTGTACATCAAGGTCTCCCGTCCTTCCACAAATCCAACACTCAAACTCGTTTCCTCCGTCAATGATTGACTTAGTTCTACCTTTCACCTTCTCTATACTTATCCTTTCTGCCCTTATGTTTTATTTCTATGTTCAAATATCCGTTATCGGATAATTTAATTAGGTAGTCCCCAAACATTCTTAAGGCTTCTCTAAGTTCCCACTCGTGCATAGTTTCTCTTGCACCACATGTTTCCAACCATATTTTTTCATCGTCAAATGTTATTAGAAAAGCGGTTGTGCTTCTCTTTCCTTCGCTTTTCGGCACAATAAAGCAATGCCTCCTGTCATCGGTCGGATCATCCAAGTGTGGGTCACCGTAATACAATGTCTTCTTATGGTTTATGGGTGCCTTATAGCAATCTTTTATCATCTGATCGAATTTATCCTTTTTTACATTCATAGTATTGTTTCTAAATAACATATCATCCCTCCTTTGGAGTCCATTTTGAAATCATTTGTTCCAATTCCCTCGGTGTCAGAGTCTCGACTCCTACCGCCTTGGCCTCTTGTACCATCCAGTCAATCAACCGGGACATTTCTTTGCTATCGTATGTGTGGCTACCTCTCATGACGTAATAGACCCGATACAGTTTCCCGTTGTCCAAAACCCTTGTTGCCATTGTCGGGTGTAAATGGAGACCTTGTATCTTTCGCCAATCAATATCGTCTCTGAGAATGATCGTCCCCATGTCTATGTCCGTCTGCCCGTAGTCGGATATGATTTGATTTTTTACCTCTGTGAGACTCTGAGAGGTCTTTTCAGCCACTTTCTGACATAAGACATGGAAATATGCATTTGCCGACAAAGACCGCTTATTTCGCTTTTCTACGCATTCGTAAACTTTGTCTTCCGGCTGACTCATGAGCCACACCACGATCTGTTCTCTCTTACCTACCATACAGTTCACCTACGATCGGAACGGGAGGTCTGCCTCAATCCCCTCCGGGATCGCAAGAAACTCGTCTTCCTTCTGCTTCGGCTGTTCCTCGGTCTTCGGCTGTCCATCAGTCTGCTTGCTTTCCGCAAACTCCATCTCGTCTACCATGATCTGCGTGGAGTAGACCTTTTCTCCGTTCTTATTGGTGTAATTGTCATTCTGTATGCGCCCTGTCAGCGCAATCTTTGTGCCCTTCTTCAGATACTTCTCGGCAAACTCTCCGAGCTTTCCAAATGCCGTGCAGGTAAAGAAATCTGCGCTTGTTTCTCCATCTTTTGCAAATCTCCTGTCTACTGCTAACGTGAATCTTGCAACCGCCATATGCTCTCCATTACGGCTCTGGGTGTATCTCACCTCGGGGTCTCTCACCAACCGACCCATCATGATTACCTTGTTCATTCTCTTTCCTCCATATGCTTTCCTGTTCTTGGCAGAATCCGAACTCGTCTACATCCTTCGCATCACAGGTTGCCGGATGCTTTTTACAGGTGAGACACTGTGCCAATCTCATGTTGCTCATTTATTTCCTCCGTTTATCAGTTCGGACAACTGTGATACCGTCATATCTTCGAGTTTCTTCAGCCCAAAGTGGCGTAAAATGTTGTCCACCTGCTCTGGCTTCGGATACTTTTTAACAAGTCCCTTTAACTGTGCCTCGGTGATCCTCTCAGCCCCTCTTGTCTGTATGTAGTTCTCGTCTGTATCCGCATCCTTGGTGTCATCAATCAGGAAGAGACCATTAAGGCAATACTTCCGGGCATAAGATGATGCCGTGCCCGTCACCTGTGCTTCGTCCATCCCCTTCTTCTCGGCAGGTTCCCTTGCATATGCCGTGTTCGTATAACAGTTCTCACCGCATCGGAGTGTTGCGACGGCCTTGACATAGACTCTCCCACCAATCTCCACTATTTCATCGGATATGGTAAGCACCGCATCATACTTGACAAGCAACGGCTTTACCGCTTCCAGAATGTCCTCACATGACCTGTACTTGTATTTGCCGAAGCTGTTATATTGACCCTTTGGAGCCTTTAACTCGCTCTGGATTTTTAATAGACTCATTCTTCTTCCCCCCATTTCACTTCGCTGTTACTGTAATGCTTAACCACCTTGGTGAGCTTGTGACCGAGTGCGTCCTCGACATCTGCCAAGTCACTCTCGTTGTTGTAGTCGCTAATCAAAGCAACCTTGTGGAGTTCGCTATTTCCATCGACAGTTACCAAATCCCCGACATTGATATAACTGTCATGGGGAGCAAGCGCCATCATGCAACCGCCATCCTCTGAAAATGCAACTAAAATCTTATAAGTCATAATTTTTCCTCCCTTTTAATCGTGTTTAACAAAACCTTGAAGCAATACCTTATCGCTCCATCTGTAAGTGGTTACCATTTCCAAATCTTCCGCCATGCTCTCATCTTCCCATTCATCCCAGATGGCAAGGGCAACCTTTTTCCCTTGTGGAAATTCTTTGAGAGTCTTAATCAATTCCCTTACCGTCATCTCTCCTCACCTCCGTCCGATCCAGATCCCTTTCGTCCTTTACGTGGAGGACATACCCCATAAAGGCGATAACCACGGCTATAACGATCTGCACAATCCCCTGTTTGAGCGTTATTCTGTCAATTTCAACCGCTCCCATCGTTCCGTAGCTAAGGATAAAGGCGCACATCCACAGTACATATTTCATCTTCTCTTCCTCCTCGTTAGATAGTCTTCAAAGTCTTCCTCGTTGATTTCCAACCGCCCACACCTTTTCACAGCTCTGGGATAATCCCCGGTCTTCTCCATCTCCCGGACAATCCGTGATATGGTGTCTGGCTTTACATCGTGTTTCTGGGCTAACATTTCCCGGTAAACGTACATCAGACCACCGCCTCTTCAGTTTGCGACTTCCTCCACTTCGCAAGAGCCTCCGTATTTTTCGTGTAGTCTCGTTGGGGAATTAGATTTCTAAACGAAACCAATCTTTTGGGACAAATATATGTCTTTGATACAATCTCTCCCGAAACTGTGTTCGTGGACTTGATTTTCCAAAACTCCGGGTTCTCCTTAACTTTTCTGTCCAATTTCGTCATAGTGGTGGAATCGGATGTATAAATCTCTGCGTATTCGTCACCACGCATCCATGAGATATGGGTTTCCTGTTCTTCGATAATCACAGACATCATTTCACCTCCTGTTCAGTTTTGCTTAATTCGTAAGGCACAAAAATATAGTCCATCGGAATCCCGGACTTTTCAGACAGAATGCGTAAAACGCTTACGGGTGGCTCTGTCTTTCCGTTCTCCCATGCATTTACGGTCTCTGTTCTGACACCGCAAAGCCCGGCAAACTCTCTCTGCGTGAGTCCTGCATTGACTCTCGCCGCCGCCATCTTGATCTTCATTTGCTTTTTCCTCCTTCCTGTCGAAAACCGACAATTAAATAATAATTCAGTTTCACTTAATTGTCAATACATAAATTTAGTTTTTCTTAATTTTGTTTGCGTATGGTGTCAAAAGGGTTTATAATAAACGATAAAGAACAAACGTAGACAAACGTAGACAAACGTAGACAAAAGGAAAGAGGGTGGCAGAATGGATGAACAAAAAAGAATAGTCGCCATGAACCTATCCCGTTTGATTGCGGAGAGCGGAAAGACACAAGCGCAAGTAGCTGACGATCTCGGAATTAGCAGACCATCCATGAATATGTGGGTGAACGGTGTCACGATGCCTCGTGCAGGAAAAGTACAGATGTTAGCTGACTACTTCGGTGTAGGAAAGTCCATGATAGTAGAGCCATATGATTCTACCGGAGCAATGGAGTCTATGATAAGGCGAATTGCAGAGTACACCTGCCGATTGAATACGGACGGTCTGAAGAAACTTGCAGAACGGGCAGACGAATTGTCACAGTTGGAGAAGTACAGGAAGGAGGAAGACAATGTGGATTGAGAAAACAAAAACAGGCTACCGCTTATGTGATCGCATTAAAATTGACGGGAAGACGCACCGGGTAACAGTGCCACTTGAAAAAGATACCCCACAAGCACGTAGAAGGGCAAATGAGGCACTTTTAGAAAAGATTAAGGGAATTGAGCATACAGACGAGGAAATGCCCTTAAATCGCCTTGTAACGCTTTACTTGCAGAAAAAGGTGTGCAAGGAGTCCACCCGGGCAACCTGCGCCAATGCGCTGAAGGTGATTTGTGAAGCCTTGGAGAACTGTCCAATAAATCCGACAGCGATAAACCGGGCATTGATGGAATCTGACAAATCCCCACGGACGATCAATACATATCTTGTTGTATTTCGGACATTCCTCCGTTGGTGCTATCAATATGGCTACATCAAAGAGGATATTTCCGGGAGAATCGCCAATCTGCCATGCAAGAAGGAAAAAGTGTCATCCGATATGAAGTATCTGGAACCATCGGAGTTGAAGGATGTCCTGTCACAGCTCCACGGGATGTACTACTACCTGTTTTCTTTCCTTGCCCTTACCGGGTGCCGGATCGGGGAAGCCGCCGCCCTCACAATGGAGGATATAGGGG
>Ga0247608_10001118_pt1 | contig 38685 bp, 33 predicted proteins | sample 176DNAGHGlowgp2_FD_193490 | JGI IMG/M metagenome (GOLD analysis project Ga0247608, IMG submission 193490) | Sheep rumen microbial communities from Palmerston North, Manawatu-Wanganui, New Zealand - 1766 DNA GHGlow gp2 | ecosystem: Host-associated > Mammals > Digestive system > Stomach > Rumen ...
CTTCTTCCACTTCTGGTGCATAGCGAGCATTGATAATATCCTGACGAAACTCCTCGTCATAGACCATCTTTGCCTTTTCCTCGTTTTCTAACATCAGCATGGCCTTATTGTGGCGACGGAAGATGTCATCGATGTTGATGCCGACTAATATTTTTATTTCCTCGACATCATTCAGTTCTTTGCGTAGTTTGAAATAACCCGAAGAACGGAAGAAGCCTACAACTGCCAGAAAACGGTCAAAATTGGCCATATTGTCCGCAATACCCTTGAGCTTGTCAAAGAGCGTATTGCCTGAATCGTTATTGAAAAATTTACTGCTCATTGTATTCTTCTTGACTCGGATTTATCAAAGACCTGACATCTATCATTAACACTCTTGCAATTTCGTTTAATTGTGCAATAGAGGGTTGAGTCTTGTTTTGGCACCATCTGGAGATGGTATGCTCAGTTTTGCCCAACTGCTCTGCCAGCCATCGGCTGGTTTTTCCTTTTTCTACGAGGACTACCTTCAAACGGTTTAATGCCTCTATTTTTTCATTATTTGCCATACGATGTTCAGTATTTGAGCGCAAATATACACAAAATAATTGATATTACCTAAATTAAATGAAGAAAAACATCAGGTTTTGCTTAAAAGGAACTAAAATAATCCTTTATAATTTAGGACCACTTCTCTTTTTCTTGCGCTGCATTCTCCTTCTGAATTCTTCTTCAGCAGGGTCATAGACGGGATTGTTGGTATCGAATAAGCCCAGTGAGGGAATAGAAATAGACGATTCTGCATGTTTCTGTGGCACTGTGTACCGTTGATGGTAATCCTGCCCATGATAGGAACAATCCCATCCTTCTCCTTACCCTTGTTCGCGTAGAACAAAATCTTGAATGTTGATCTCATTTCTAATTCCTTTTTAACTTCAGACTGCAAATATAATACCTTTTTCTGAGATGCTTTTTCGGCAATTCATTGCAGATTGTAGAGTTGAAAACCAGTCAGTTTGAATTGCGTCATTCTGCCTTTTTCGTGCCCCTGAAATTAGAAAAGTTTAACTGCCAGAGAAGGCTCAAGCGGGTTCTTGCTTTGGCAAGCGGCAGGGCCGAGTCCGATTTAGAGACCTAACTCTTGCACCAATCCGCATCAAGTTCTTTGCAGAGCAAAGCGAACAGAGTTTGAGCGGCCTTTTCCCTTCGTCCTTAGATTCCCCATTTTTCCCCGTCTTGCCTTTTATTTACGGTCATTCTGCGTTAATCTTCGAAAATTGCTCGTTTGTTACAACCTTTTTCCGTAACTTTGCCGCGAATTATGGAGACATTGAAGGAGAAAACGGCAAGGGGCCTCTTTTGGGGTGGGATGAACAACGGCGTGCAACAGCTGTTAGGGTTGGCCTTTGGTATCATCCTCGCCCGACTGCTGGATCCGTCGGACTATGGTATGACAGCGATGCTGGCGGTGTTCTCCGTGATTGCCAACGAGTTACAGTCGAGTGGCTTTAAGACGGGGCTCATAAACTTGCGTAGTCCTAAGCATGAGGATTATAATGCCGTGTTCTGGTTCAATGTAGTAGCTGGAGCGGTCATCTATGTCATTTTGTGGTTTTGTGCACCATTGATTGCCGACTACTACCATCAGCCCAAGCTTATTCCCTTAAGCCGTTACGTGTTCCTGGGTTTCGTGTTCTCCAGCTTCGGCATGGCGCAGTCGGCCTACATGACGAAGCAGATGCAGATTAAGCAGATTGCCCAGTGTGGTATGACGGCCACACTCACATCGAGTCTGATCAGCGTTACGCTGGCAGCCCTGGGCTTTGGTTACTGGGCCTTGGCAACACAATATCTGGCGTATATTGTCGTCAACACGCTGTTGCTTTGGTTTTTCAGCCCTTGGCGCCCCACACTTTTGAGGAAAGCGGAGAGTCTCCTTCCACTCAAGAACCTCTTCCCCTTCAGCTTCAAGATCATGCTGTCTGCTATCTTCACCCAACTGAATGCAAACGTGATGAACCTGCTGCTAGGGCACTACTATGGCGAGACAAACACAGGCCACTACAATCAGGCCTATCAGTGGAGCTCAAAGGGATTCCTGTTAGTGCAGAACATGCTGAAGCAAGTAGACCAGACGGTGCTTGTGGGCCTTAGCGACGAGCGTGAGCGACAATTGGCGGTACTTCGCAAGATGATGCGTTTTACAGCCTTTATCACCTTCCCGCTGCTCTTCGGCCTTGCCATGGTGTCTCACGAGTTTATTCTACTGGCAATCGGCGAGAAATGGGCTTTCTCGGCCTCGTTGCTCCCTTTCCTCTGTCTGTGCGGTGCCTTTATGCCCATTTCTACACTACTCACCGATGCCGTTATCAGCCATCGCCGCAGCGATGTCTACCTCTGGGGAACCGTAGTCCTGGGTGTACTGCAGATTATGCTGATGGTAGGACTCTGGCGACAAGGCATCTATGTGATGGTGATTGCCTATACCTTGTTGAATATAGCATGGATGTTTGTGTGGCACGTCTTCGTCCAACGGCTGATGGGCTACCGTCTTTTGGCATTCCTGAAGGACATCTTGCCTTTTGCATTCGCAGCTGCTGGAGTGATGGTGCTGACGGGTATTGTTTGTGAGTTTACAGTTAACGGTTTACAGTTTACAGATGATTACCTGAAGCTTTGGGTGTTATTCATCAGTAAGGTTTTAGTTGCGGCCATCCTTTATTACGCCGTCATGAGAATGGCAGGGGCTGTTATATTGAAGGAGTGTTTGCGCTTTATTAAGGGGAAATTGTAGCTTATTGTTTACAGTTTACGGTTTACAGATGATATGATTGGAGGCAGTTCAGCGGCAGTTCTGCGGAACAACCCTGCAGCAGAAGTAATCATCTGTAAACTGTAAACCGTAAACTGTAAACTGAAAACCAAATATTACCTTCCAAACAGATATTTCTTCAAAAAAGGACTGACTCTGATGAGTTGCGAGGTGATGATGCAAAAGGCGACAATCACCAAAGCCACAAGAAGCGAGGCCGTCGTGTCGAGCAAGAAGTTATGACGGTTGGTAAAGAAGAACAAGCCCACCATCGGCAGCTTAGGCAGGAAGAAATAATGTAGCAGATAGATGTCGAGCGTACGGCGCCCGATGAACTGAAGGCCCTTTCCGAAACGTGTCTCCCCGAAAAAAGCTTGTTCATGCCTGAAGAACATGAAGACTATCGACAACAGCAAGAACATGGCCAGCGTATGGGGCAGCGATGCCCACTCCATATGCAGCGTGTGCCACTTGATCACTTCCAGCGACATCACTACCGCCAGCGCCAGCACCACAGGGTAGAACCAACGGGAGTCCATCAGCCGTTGCGCCTGATCCCAGTAGCGGTGCACGATGGTGCCATAGAGGAAGAAGGGGAAATAGCGGAACATCTCCACCAGGCTGGAGTAGTTGAGGAACTCATTCTGTGGCCCCTTGTGTCCCAATGCCCATGAGAAATAGCGAGGCAGATAGCAGGTCTCGAAGAAACAGAGCGAGATGATGAAGAGGAGAATAACGAGGAACGAGGAAGGAGGAATGAGGAATGAGAAATGTGAATGGCCTCGCCAAGTGGAGAGTTTGCTCTCGACGTAGGAGAAGAGGTAGAACGTGAGGAGCATGTATAGCAGCACCAGTGTAAACCAGTAGCCCGCCTTCATCGACGAAGCGAGCGCCTCCATGAGACTCGGTACGAAGGGTGTTGTGGGAATCATGGCCAGGAACAGCAGGAAGAACACGATGGTGGGAATAAGCTGTACCCGCATCTTCTTTACTGACAGCTCTCGCAGCGTATGTCCGTCCCATACACGACTCGCCTTGTATGCCAGGAAGCCGCTGATGAAGAAGAACAGGGGCATGCGGAAGAGGAGGAAGAACTGCAGGGCGGCAGACCAGCGTATCTGCATGCCAAACGACTTCAGGGCCACATGGTTCATCACGACGAGAATCATCGTGACCCCCCGCAGGGCATCGAGCCAGCCTAGACGAGGTGTCTTGCTTGCGGCACTCTGCTTTGCCGCTTCGCTATTCGAAGAATTCGAGTTGTCCGACATGTGGCGTAAGTTTATCTAAGTCTGGCAGTTGCATATAGTCACCATAGAGATGGCGCAGATGGGCGTCGGTATCTTTTGGCACAGGAAACTCATAGCCCTCAAACCCGTGGGTCGTCAGAGGGAATATCTCGTCGGCATAGCGGGGATTGTGGAAGGGGATGCCCATGCCAGAGGTAATTGTTTTTCGAGGAATGAGGAATGAGGAATGAGGAATGAGAAATGCGCGGAGGCAGGGGAAGAACACCTTATTATTAAAATCGAAGATGCGACGCACCTTTCTGATGGCCTTCTGGTCGTCCGTACTTGTGCGCCAGATCTTGTACATGTGGCCCACACTCTTCTCCGTCAGCTTGTGAAGCCAAATGGGGTGCTGTTCTACGGGCAGGATGTCAATGAAGATGCCCTGCTCCTTCCACATTCGGTCGTAGGCATTCTGCTCAAGCAACTTCGAACGGCGGTCGCGCACCTTTGCAAAGAAGAAGAAATAGTTGGGGTCTGTCTCGTCGTTCTGCAGGGCAAGCCAGTCTGGCAGTTCCCCAGGCAGCACCTGCAACAGCCTCAGATAGTCCTTGCGCATCATCTCGATATCCAGGTCGTCGTCCCAGGGAATGAAACCGTTGTGCCTCACTGCTCCTATCAGTGTGCCGCTGCTGAGCCAGTAGGGAATGCCGTGCTTCTTGCAGATTCTATCCACTTCGATAAGAATCTCCAGCATCCTCATCTGCTGGCGGCGCAGCATCGAGCCATCAGGATTGAATCGCTTTCTCAGTTCCTCATTGTTCATCGGTGCAAAGGTACTTGTTTTTTTGGACAAAAGAACAAAAGAAACAAAAAAATATGTACTGATGCACTCCAGTCTAAAAAATAATGTGTACTTTTGCAGATACTTATGAAGTATCCAGCCAAGACAGATATTGCCGTATTGCTGCTGTTCTTCACGCGCAGCGACACCTTCCGACAGGTGTTCGAGGCTGTGCGCCAGGCACGGCCCTCGAAGCTATTGCTCTATCAGGACGGTCCTCGTGGCGAGCGCGACAAGGCGGGTATCGAGGCCTGCCGGGCTATCGTGAGCGATGAGAACATCGACTGGGAGTGCGAGGTACACCGTCGCTATCTCGACCACAACGAGGGTTGCGACCCCTCTGGCTTCCGTTCCCACCAGTGGGCGTTCTCGCTGGCTGACAAGGTTATTGTGCTTGAGGACGACGTGGTGCCTGCTCAGTCATTCTTCCCTTTCTGTAAGGAGATGCTCGACAGGTATGAAAATGATGAGCGCATCTCGATGGTGGCAGGGTTCAATATCGACGAGGAGACGAACGACTGTGGCCGCGACAGTTATTTCTTCACCACCGCCTTCAGCATCTGGGGCTGGGCCTCGTGGAGGCGGGTGGCCCAGCGATGGGACTCCACATACGGATTTATGCGAGATCCAGAGAAGTTGAGGAAGATAGAGACTGTAGCCCGTGAGCGCCGTCTGCGCAGCGACATGCTCCAGATGTTCCAGGATCACAGTCAGAGTGGCAAGGAGTATTTCGAGACCATCTACTGGGCCGACATGCTGCTTCACGACTCCCTCGCCATCATGCCCCAGAAGAACCAGATCAATAACATCGGCCTCACAGGCGACTCCACCCATTTCTCAGCCGAGCTGAAGACCACGCCCCACCGTATCCGACGGATGTTCACCATGGGGCGACACGAACTGACCTTCCCCCTCGTCCATCCAAAGACCGTCACAGAGAATAAGGCCTATCTGGAGCGCCTCTATCGTGCCAACGGCTGGAACCACCCTTGGATCAAGATACTCAATTCACTTGAAGAACTCTGTCTGAACCTGCGCTATGGCCAGTTCCGACATATCGGCCAGTCCTTCGCCCGTCGCCTGAGCAAGTGGACAGGCCGTTTCCGCCATGTTTAGGCTGAGAAATTCACCCTTTGGTTCAGACAACGTTTTTTGTAAATCACGACAGAAACCAGGCAGGAAAGTCTGAGAAACCTGGCATGAAAGTCCGACTTTCCTGCCTATAAACTCCGAGTTTCCTTAGCCCAAACTCCCAAGCCACAAAAAACATTGGTTTTTTGAAGACTTCTCACCATTTTCAGCCCATCCCTCACATAATCTTCTGAAAAGCCTTTGTACAAGGGGGGAAACGAATGTGAGGGATGTTTTTTATCCCTCACATTTCCCTCACATATCTCTCACATCATCCCTCATATCATGCTCATGCAGCCCGAAGCGGATACGCTTACGAAAGACTGGCAGACAGGAGGGTTGATGTGAGGGGTTAGTGAGGGATGATGTGAGGGTTGATGTGAGGGATGAATCTCTCGAAACCCCTTTAAACAAAGGAATCTTGCTCAAAAATGTGAGGGATGAGCGATTTTCTCATCAACGAGGCGATGATGGGACAGGCTTTCTGTTACAGAGTGGCGCGGATGGGCGACAACAGGAAAAGGACGAGCAGAAGGCCGTTGTAGGTGAACAGATAGGCTGTCAGAGCTGTGACGGCGAGTCGCGGACAGGGATGGCGCTTGGTCTCACGCAGCAGGTAGGACGTGGCGATAGGCAGAAAGAACAGGAAATGGGGTGCCATGATGAACACCTCGTTGATACCGAAGCCTAAAACCAGGTGGACCATCATGTCCATCGCGAAACACGACAGACAGAGCCAGAGGAAACGGCTCCGACGGCCATACCATACGCCTAACAGCGCCAGCAGCACCACCATCGCCTCGACGATGTAACTGAATATACTCAAGTAAGGCACAAATACGGGGCGCCCTACAAGCGTATCTTCAAGGAAGTGCTGACGGTGGAACTGCACAGACTCGCCGAAGAGGTTCTCGTACACCGTCTGCCAACGGGAGGTCGAGATGTCCGTCCATTTCAGATAGCCGCTATTCTCCACCGGCTTACCCGTCTTAGCAGCCTGACGGCGCAGCACGGCTTCACGTCGGGCTTTCTTCGCCTCAAAGCGCGCCCGCTCGTCGGGTGTCATCTGCGCCACTCGGGCCTTTACCGCTTCAGCCTTTCGCTGCTTCAATGCCGCTTGCGCCTGTTGGCGAGGCTGGACGAATGTGTGATGCTCCCACACAGCCACTCCCCAGAGTAGCGCTGAGGGCAGCAGGACTGCCAGCAGCAGATATTTCGGACGGAAGAAATCGCGCCTGTTCACGAACAGTCCGGCAAGGAACACCTTGACACCGTTTGAGAGGGTGACACCTGCTGTGATGATGAAGAACAGTGCTGACTGCCACCATCGGTACTCATGCCTTTTCTTGATGCATATGCCGGAGATATAGAGTGTCAGCAGCAACAGGAACATCGACACCGTAAAGTGGTCTGGAACGATAACAGACAAGAGGATGTAGGCCATCGAGAAGGCGAACATCGTCATCAGCGTAGCATCGTCGCGCCGCAGTCCCACCACCTCGCGATGGATGCGATAGAGAAAGATATAGGAATACAGCGAACAGAAGATGACTGGTAGTGCCACCACGTATTGCACGCAGTTCACACCCGTCAACCATGTCAACCCCTCGTTCATCAGCCACAGCGGCCACACGAAGAATGCCAGCAGCGGATGACGATGGACCTCATAGAGGACGTCCCAGTCTGTCACCGTCAAGTATGTCAGGGGATCGTAGCCCGACAGGTGCAGCTCTCGCTCGAACACATGCCAATAGGGTCCGAAGCCCGGCTGCATCAGCAACTCATGCATCCGGCCTATCAGCAGTCCGTTCAGTACCACTACCACCGTCAGTACAACCACTGCTTGGATTCGTTCTTCTGGCTTCACTCGGAAGAGTCCGAAAACCCTGTCAGACATGACTTTATCTTAATAATAGGTGTTTGTGCGTGCAAAGGTAACAAAAAAATATTAATTTTTCTCTTTTCACTTTTTTCTTTTCACTTCTTTTGTCTATCTTTGCATCTGAAAAAGTAGAAACGACATGGAACAACAGCGAATCACATTCGATACGTTCGTGCGAGGCCTGATAGGGGTTATCATCATTGTGTTCATCATCTGGCTGCTCAACAAGCTGAGTGGGGCGCTCACCCCATTCTTCCTGGCTTGGCTCATCGCCTACATCTTATTCCCGATGGTCAGGTTCTTCCAGGTCCGTTGCAGGATGAAGTATCGCATCCTTGGTATCCTGAGTGCCTTTATTATCGTCGGAGGCATCCTTACTGGTATTTTCTTCCTCGTCATTCCCCCGATGATCGAGGAAAGTCTTCATGTCAAGGATCTCCTTGTGGGTTATCTCTCCCAATCGGAAACGCTCAGTAACATACCGAACACCATCCAGAAATTTCTGCGTGAACACTTTACCATCGACGAGATAAAGGGCTTCGTCACACAAGAAGGTTTCATCGAGACCGCCAAGGTGGCAGTGCCGAAGGCGTGGGATGTCGTCATGCAGTCGTTCAATGTGCTCTCCAGCATTCTGTCGCTGACGATGGTGGTGCTCTACACGCTTTTCATCCTGCTCGACTACGAGAAGATCTCCAAAGGCTGGCCCAACCTGCTGCCTGTGAACTATAGAGGCTTTGCCGTACAGCTGATGAACGATATTGAGGAGGGCATGAACAAGTATTTCCGTGGGCAGGCGCTTGTTGCCCTTTGTGTAGGCATCCTCTTCTGCATCGGATTTCTCATCATCGACTTCCCCATGGCCATCGGCCTCGGCCTGTTCATCGGATTTCTGAACATGGTGCCCTATCTGCAGCTCGTCGGCTTCGTTCCCACCATCCTGCTGGCCATCGTGAAGGCAGCCGAGACGGGCGAGAACTTCTGGATGGTGCTGTTTATGGCGCTCCTTGTATTCGCTGTGGTGCAGCTGATACAAGATTCATTCCTCACGCCGAAGATTATGGGCAAGGTGACAGGTCTTAATTCTGCTATCATCCTGCTGTCGTTGTCGATATGGGGCACACTATTGGGCGTTTTGGGCATGATCATTGCCTTGCCGATGACCACGCTGATGCTGACATACTACCAGCGTTACATTATCAAGAAGAAAGAGACCTAACTCCTCGATTGTAGGCGTTGGACTCTGATTGTCAGCGTTTCCTTGTCGAAGACGATGTTCTGTTGGCTCTCAATGAATCGCCCCAGAGAGCCATCCTCCGCCAATGCCTGCGGACTGCCGATAGCAATAGGACTCTTGTTTCCCGTCTCCTGTTTTTCCATCAGCCAGATGATGTCTGCCAACTGAAGTGCCAACTCCACGTCGTGGGTGGAAAGGAGAATGGTCTTTCCAGCCTGCTGGCAGATTCTCCTGAGCAGCAAGAGCACCTCGACCTTGCTGGGATAGTCGAGGAAGGCAGTCGGTTCATCAAGGAAGATGACAGGCGTCTGCTGGGCGAGGGCTTTGGCAATCATCACTTTCTGCCGTTCACCGTCACTCAGCGTGTGGACAGGCCTTCGTGCCAGTGGACTTATACCTACCATGTCTATCGACTCGTCGACGATAGACAGGTCTTCCTTGGAACAAGTGCCCCAGAAGCCCGTGTAGGGTGATCGTCCCAAAGCAACGAGTTCACGGACGGTCATATTTCTTATGTCAGGCTTCTCTGTCAGCACCACACCAATCATCTTACTTAGTTCCTTGTCCGTGAAAGAGGAGACGTCTTTCTTGTTTACAGTTGACGGTTTACTGTTTACAGTTGATTTGCTGGCAAGCCCTTCTGATCCGTCAGAGTAATCATCTGTAAACTGTAAACTGTAAACTGTAAACAAAACCTCCCCGCTGATCTTCGGTTGGAAGGCCGAGAGTGTACGCAGCAGCGTCGACTTGCCCACACCGTTGGCTCCAAGCAGACAAGTCAGTTCGCCACTGTGTAGCGTGCCGTTAATACCCTTGGCTACAGTCTTCACACCATGCTTCGTCGTATAGCCAATGTCGAGGTTCTTAATTTGTATGGTTTCCTGGCTCATCTAATGAAATCAGACATCAAACTCAAAGTCAGCTGCACTGACACAACGGAGGTTCTTCTCCAGTTGAGCTGTGCTACTCGCCCCCACAAGTACAGAGGTGATTCCGCGCTGGTGGAGTATCCAGGCCAGTGCCATCTCAGCAAGCGTCTCACCACGGCTCTCTGCCACCTCATTAAAGTGCCTTAGCTTCTCCAGCAACTCTGGCGTGAGCATCTCTTCCCTGAGGAACTTGCCCTTCGACATGCGCGAGTCTTTTGGGATGCCGTTGAGATAGCGGTCGGTCAGCAGTCCCTGTGCCAATGGCGAAAAAGCGATGAAGCCGACACCGTTCTCTGCACAGAAGTCGGTGATGCCTGTCTCCTGCGGCTTACGGTCAAGCATATTCAGGCGTCCCTGATAGATAAGCAGGGGCACATCGTGAGCCTTCAGATACTCATAGCCGAATTTCAGGGGCTCAAGGGGCCAGTTCGAGATACCCACATAGAGGGCCTTCCCTTGTCTCACGATATCCACCAGCGCCTGCAGCGTTTCCTCCAGAGGAGTCTCGGGGTCGTAGCGATGGCTATAGAAGAGATCGACGTAGTCTATCTTCATGCGTTTCAGACTCTGGTCGAGCGAAGCCATCAGATATTTGCGCGAGCCCCAGTTGCCATAAGGCCCAGGCCACATGTCGTAGCCAGCCTTCGACGAGATGAAGAGCTCGTCGCGATAGGGGCGGAAGTCCTCGTCCATCAGCCGACCCATCGTCTCCTCGGCAGAGCCATAGACGGGCCCATAGTTGTTTGCCAGGTCGAAGTGTGTGATGCCGTGGTCGAAGGCATAGTGGGTAATCTCACGGCTACGCTCATACGGATCTACACTACCGAAGTTGTGCCAGAAGCCCAGACTCACCTTAGGCAATAACACACCCGAGCGTCCGCAGCGCTCATACTCCATCCCGTTGTCATAGCGGCTTTTGTCCGCAAAATACTGTTCTTTCATATATACGTTGTTTAATGACTGTTTATCAAATGTACCCCAGATGCGACATGAGAATCCTGACACCAATTAGGATCAGGATCACGCCACCTATCAACTCTGGTTTGAAACGACTGATGATACCCCGTCCAAAGTGGTAGCCTGCCCAGTACCCCAGCAGACTGAACAAAAACGACACCATGCCGATAACGGCGAGGGGCATCCAAAGTTGTGAAAGCTGTTCATAGCCCGTACAGGCAAAGGAGATGCCAACGGCCAGTGCATCAATACTTGTGGCAATGGCCAGCAACAACTGTGTCTGCAAACGACGGGGGTTGAAATGCTGTCCTTCTTCCGGATGAAAGCTCTCCCACACCATCCTGCCTCCGATGAAGCCTAACAGCGAGAAGGCGATCCAGTGGTCATAAGCTTCCATATACGACTGAAAATGACTGATACCCGCCCAACCTATCAATGGCATCAGTGCCTGGAAGAAGCCGAAGAGGAAAGCCATTCTTATGTTTACAGTTCTTTCTGAGGAAAGCGCCCCTGCGGGTCGAGCGGACGGTTTACAGTTTACAGTTGACGGTTTACAGTTTACAGTTGATTTGCTGGCAAGCCCTTCTGATCCGTCAGTGTAATCATCTGTACGCTCGGCTTTGCCGCTTGCTACCGAAGGGACGCAAGAACTTAAACTGTAAACTGTAAACCCAATCACCCCGCTGACGACCGATACCGTCAGGCAGTCCATGGCCAAAGCCACTGCTAAGAGGATGATATCTAAAAGGCTCATATAATACTTATCAGTCGATTCATGACATTCTGCCTGCAAAAATACAAAATAATTCATAATTCATCGTGCATCATGCACAATATTTTGTAATTTTGCAGACAGTTTAATGAAACAATAACTAAATAGAAAGGTATGAAGAAGTTATTTCTCTTGGTTTTGCTTACTGCTGCCACCCAGATGCTGACAGCTAAGCAGGTAGTAGTCCAGACGAAAAATGCCACAATGGTACTCGATGTGGAGAACGGCCGGCAGCCGCAGTATGTGTATTTTGGTCAGAAATTGAGTGATTTCGACCTGGACCATCTCCAGCCTCCCCGCAATGGTCGGATGGATGCCTACCCCGCCTACGGCATGAACTGTCCCGCAGAGGCCGCACTGGCCATGAGGCACGCTGACGGCAATATGTCTACAGAGTTATTTGTGACTGGTTGTGAGAAGCAGAATGGTGTCGTGCGGATTACGCTGAAAGACCCTGTTTATCCTACGACCGTCGTACTCTGCTACAAGGCTTACGTAGACGAAGACATGATCGAGACCTGGACAGAGATATCCAACGGCGAGGCAAAGCCCGTCGCACTGACACAGTTTGCTTCTCTCTGTCTGCCCATCCGTCGCGGCAATGTGTGGCTCTCCCATTTCTACGGCTCTTGGGCCAACGAGGCCCGGCTTGTGGAAGAGCCGATACTTCCTGGCGAGAAGGTCATCAAGAATAAAGATGGTACACGCAACTCACATACAGACCATGCCGAGGTGATGTTCTCGCTCGACGGCAAGGGTCGTGAGAACGCTGGCGACGTGATAGGTGCTGCGCTCTGCTACTCAGGCAACTTCCAGCTGAAGATAGATACCGACGACACAGAGTACCACTATTTCTTCGCCGGCATCAACCCCGACAATTCAGAGTATCACCTGAAGAAAGGCGAGACCTTCGTTACCCCCAAGGTGGCCCTCAGTTTCTCCTCCAAGGGACTCTCAGGTATCTCCAGGAATTTCCACAAGTGGGGCCGCAAGTATATGCTTGCCCACGGTGACAAAGAGCGCAAGATCCTGCTCAATTCGTGGGAGGGAGTCTACTTTGACATCAACCAGCAGGGCATGGATCAGATGATGGGCGACATTGCCTCGATGGGCGGTGAATTGTTCGTTATGGACGACGGCTGGTTTGGTGACAAGTATCCCCGTAAGACTGACAATAGTTCACTCGGCGACTGGGTGGTTGACAAGAACAAACTGCCAGAAGGCATTGAGGGACTTCTGAGAGACGCCAAGAAGCACGGCATCAAGTTCGGTATCTGGATTGAGCCAGAGATGTCGAATACCGTCAGCGAGCTCTATGAGGCCCATCCCGACTGGATTGTGAAGGCACCGAAGCGTGAGCCCGTCTTAGGTCGTGGTGGCACGCAGGTGGTGCTCGACATGTCGAATCCAAAGGTGCAAGACTTCGTGTTCTCCATCGTCGACAACCTCATGACGAAGTATCCGGAGATCGACTACATCAAGTGGGATGCCAACATGCCCATCTTGAACCACGGCTCACAGTATCTCACCATGAACGACCAGAGTCACCTCTATATCGAATACCATCGTGGCCTGCAGAAGACCTGTGAGCGTATTCGGGCTAAATATCCCGATCTGACCATTCAGGCCTGTGCCTCTGGTGGCGGACGTGCCAACTGGGGCGTGTTGCCTTATTTCGACGAGTTCTGGGTCAGCGACAACACCGATGCTCTCCAGCGCATCTATATGCAGTGGGGCACGAGCTACTTCTTCCCCGCCATCGCCATGGCCTCTCATATCTCGGCCACACCTAACCACACCGTCTTCCGCACCACAGCCATGAAATACCGCATCGACGTGGCCATGAGCGGACGTTTGGGAATGGAGATACAGCCCAAGAACATGACTGATGACGAGAAGGCTCTTTGCCGTCAGGCCATCAAGGAGTACAAGGGCATCCGTCCTATTGTGCAGTTCGGCGATCTCTATCGTCTGGTCTCGCCCTACGACAAGCAGGGTCTCGCCTCGCTGATGTACGTCAATGAAGAGAAGTCGAAGAGCGTCTTCTTCTGGTGGAAGACCGAGTCGTTCCAGAACGAGCACCTGCCACGGGTGAAGATGGCTGGCCTCGATGCTGATAAGAAATATAAGGTACACGAGTTGAACCGCATCGACCTAAAGCCGATGGACATCGAAGGTAAGACCTTCAGCGGTGCCTACCTCATGAACCACGGTCTCGAGATGCCCTACCGCAACGAGCCCGAGTGGTCGAAGAAGAACGACTGGTCGAGCCGCGTACTTCTATTAGAAGCAGAGTGATGGAGAGAAGCCGTGAGATCTATAGGGTGACGCTGGTGGGCGGAGCGATCAACGTATTGCTGCTCGTCTTTAAGTTCGTGGCCGGCATCTTAGGCCATAGTGCTGCGATGGTGGCCGATGCCGTCCACTCGCTCAGCGACTTCGTCACCGATGTCATTGTGCTCGCTTTCGTACGCATCAGCAGTAGGCCGAAAGACAAGTCCCACGACTACGGTCACGGCAAATATGAAACTCTGGCCATGACCATCATCGGCATGGCGCTGTTGGCTGCAGCCATAGGCATCATCTACGGAGGCGCACAGAAGATTGCCGATTGGCTGGGCGGTCAGCGTCTTGAGGCTCCTGGCACGCTGGCTTTATGGGCGGCCTTGCTGTCGGTCGTGCTGAAAGAAGCCGTCTACCGCTATTCCATGCTGAAGGCCCGCCAACTGAATTCGCAAGCCGTAGAGGCCAATGCCTGGCATCATCGCAGCGACGCTCTCTCCTCTGTCGGCACAGCCATCGGCATCGGAGGAGCTATTTTCCTCGGACAGCGTTGGACAGTGCTCGATCCCCTAGCGTCTGTCATAGTAGGCGCATTCATTGTCAAGGTTGCCATAGAGTTGTTATGCCGCGGTATTGGCGACCTGCTGGAACAGTCGCTGCCCGACGAGATAGAGACGGAGATCCTGCAGTTGGCCGCCACCGTTCCAGGCATTTCAGAGCCCCATGACCTTCGCACCCGTCGCATAGGCGATCACTATGCCATCGAGCTGCATATCCTCGTAGATGGCGACATCCCCCTGCGCGAAGCTCATGACAGGGCTTCAGAGGTTGAGCAACTGCTAAGAAACCACTATGGTGATAATACTCACGTCGTGGTTCATGTTGAACCCAAGCAAGCTTAACTGAAGGAGCCAAATGGCTCCTTCTTTTTGTTCGTCCAGCATGTTGAGTATCATCAACAATGTGCAAGACATCATGCGGATGCTGGGAAAGGGTGCAATTAGCCCATAAAAAATGATTAGAAGTCCCCGTAATTATTTCTTAAGGTTTGCCAATGCCACCAAGTCGGCAGCGTTCACTTCGCCGTCGCCATTGATGTCGGCCTTCTTCTTATCCGTTTCACTTGTCAGCTTACCCATGATACAGTTAGCAACAAACGTGAAGTCTTCAGCATCTACCTTGGCGTCGCCGGTGAGGTCGCCCACAACCTTGTTCACATAGCAGCGGGAGAAACCTTTAAGAGTCGCCCCCTGATAGTAGCAGAAAAAGATGAAATCAGCCATAGTCGTTTCTGGTGACGTGTAATTCATCTTAGTACCATCAATTTCCACCGTACCATTTGAGGCGTAGGCAAAATACAGACTGTAGTCTTCAGGCAAACCCGTTTCTAACGTGACCGTTTTTCCTGCGCCCACAGTATATTCGGCTGACGGCACCACGTATGTCGTTTCGCCGATTTCGCCATTTGTAAGAACTACTTTCGTCGTTTCTTTATATTCGGGTAAAAAGACCGTGTTTGTGCTACCATCTGTCAGCGCACTTACCTTCACTGTACCATACTCGATATTGAATGCCGTCTCTAGATTTGTGCTGCATCGGTATGAGACAGAAGGCTTGTCATTACTGTCAATGTCTGCATAAAATGGGTATATGTCTACATACGGAGCATTCTCCACCAGCTGTAGTCCGGCTCCCTGAAGCGTAAAGTCGCATGAAGAAATGCAACCGAATAAAGAGAAGTCGGTGATATAATTGAATGCGACATTAATGGTGAGATTCTTGGCCGATGAGTAAAACAGGTCGTTGATTTCCGTCAGACTGTTAAAACTCAGATCCACCCACTCCAGCTTGTCAAGCATGGTCAGCGGACGCAGATTCTCAACCTGGTTGTCGCTCAAATCTATCGAGTGCAAATCGGGCATCAGCGTGAGGTCGCGGATGTCGGTTATGCCTCGCCGGGAGAGGTCGAGCGTTGTGATGGTATCAAGTTGCGCGAGCGTAATCTGTTCCTCGTCTCCGAGGTTGAGATGCAAGCGAATGCCTTGCTCGACAATTGGAGAAAGGAATTCGACTTCCTGTCCTTTGGCTCCCGATGCGGCTACTGCTAACCAGCCGCAGATAATTATCTTTATACATCTTCTCATGGCTATCTGGGTTCTATGAATGTTAACTGTTCGGATATTCTCTCTTTTACATTATAGGTATCCGACTGTAATTCTACAGTCATGATGAGGGGCACAGACACATCTTTATCCATATTTTCCAGTTTTACGAAATTCTTGTTGAGCAAGGGCACATGGGTGACCCGATTGTTCTTCCACAGGATAGTCATCCAAGCTTCGCAGTCTACCTCGAAATCAGTTTGATTTCCAAATTCAACATTCTTGATGGTGATTCCGTCATCGTCAAACTGCACGTTGGCATCTTTCAAAGGTTTGCTTAGATTCCTTTTCCCACTGGCTGGGCTGTATAGTTCTATACTGACCGATTTAATCTGTCCTTGATGATTAGTGTACATGCCGTATCTGCCTATATAAGGGTAGAACTCGCGTCCGCTAAAATACAGAGTTCCAATGCTGGAGTCTGTGTATTTGCGAACCTTTATCTTATAGATACCGTTTCCTCTGGATAGTCTGTCCCACAAAAATTCATTACTAATCCTATTAGAGAACTCATCAATTTTGGAGGCCATAGCCTCACCTACCTCGAAATACTTCTTGTAGCAGTCTAAGACAGGGTCGGCACCCAGTTCCTTTGAGAATTTTAGAACCTGCCTTGCCAATGCGAAGAACTTATGGTTATCATCCGGCCGGTTCACAATGGATGCGGCATCAATCATATTGTAAAGAGCTTCTATTTTTTTATGTATGGTGTAGGTACTAGAAGCCTTGATGTCTTTTGTATGCTTCTTTACGGCTTTATCCATATTACTGAAAAAGCAGTTAAAAAGCATGCCGCCCGAACTGATGGCAACGTCAACCACATCCTTGTTCAATTCTTCCAGGTCAACGTTGTCTTTTTGGCGGAGGCTTTCAACATATAAGTCAAATGCCTTAGTGATGCTTTTTGCTTCCAGCTTGAAAGGGTCACCCCATTCAGAGAACTTCTTCATGTAGCCAAGGACTTCCTTATAGCCTTCCATATATGCGGTGAAACCTTTGTTGAGTGCCACGTACCAGTCGGTGGGATTGAACTCCATAACCTGAGGGATACGGTATGACTTTATATTATGAAATGCCTCGAGGAGTTTTTCCTGCTCAAAACCGTCTTTTTTTGAAAATACATAAATGTAATATTTTTCCTTACTGTCGCTTTCCGGCATGTCAATGATGTCTAACACAAGCCATTTTGAATTCCGTCCGTTAAGCTCCACATGCTTGTTAGCAACCGTTTTGAATATATTTCCTTGATCTATACCAGCCTCTCCGTTGCGAATGAAGTACCACATAGACAGATTTCCCTCGTTTTCCTTGTCATACATGTCTTTCACCTTCTTGCTGATTATTTTCACGATGATATTGCCAGACCAGGGCTTGCTCGACTTGTTCATCACATCAATTTCCCACGCATTAGGAGTAAAATGTACCTTGTCGCATATCATGAGGTCGTAGACGGCATCGTCGGACAGTGCATAGGCGTCATCCTCATCCTCATCACTCTTTGTGCCGTTGAAACGATAGGTGGAACGGTGTGTGTTCTTACCAACTATGAGCGTGAGATCGTTGAACTTATAGCCCGATGACTTCACGCCGATAGTAATTTCCGCGCCTTCAGGAATATTACGGATGCTGAAATGCCCCAGTCCAGATTTCTCTATCCTATATTTTAAAGGAGTCTCTTTTTCACCGTTGATATAAAGGGTATAGCCCTTCGTTTTTTGAACGCCATCGAATTTCACTATACCATGAATGTCATGCCACTTCACCGTGCCGGTAGCAGCCTCGTCAACAGTGACGCTGACATCATTAGAAAGCGCTTCTTGTATCACTCCCTCTGCATCAGTATATTTGCCATTCACATAATAAGTGTAGGTTCCTGGGGCTGGCGTGTCAGTAGCCTTGTGCGTAACGGGATATTCATCATGCTTGATGAAGTCGCTTGCATTCCTTATCTTTCCGCTGGGATATTTGCGTACCAAGGTGTAGCCAACACCGAATGGTATGGTGTTGAAGTTCACAGTCACGATACCGTCCTTTACTGTAGCGTCGGCAGTTATTACAGGGTCTGCTACTTTCGTCTTAGTGAAGGTCGCATCGACAGGCCCGTTCCAGATACCAGCAGAGTTACCGAATTGCACGTGCAGGGTATGCTGACCATCCGAGAGCCGACGGGTGTCTAACATTTCATTCAGGCGTAGTCCTTGCTTTGGATTGGCTTTAGATATTATTTCCGGCTCTTCGTCGTCTATCCAGTATGCATACTCTGTCATTGTCAGATCGGCTAAGTCTATGTTGTCATACTTTGAGTTGACCATGATGGGAGTCATCGAGATGGCACTGTTAGCATGCCCGTTCTTGCTCACCACACGGTAGTACAGACGGTGATGGCCAGGTGTCAGCTTGTTCAAATCGACATCCTTAATAAAGTCAATCATGTCGCCTTTTTCCGAGACAGTTCCTGCTATCCTGTAAACATCCTTGCGGTTGTCGTCGAACCAATACTCCAGTATCTTAGCGCTGCTCAATCCTTCGTATTTGAAGAAAGACTTGGTGATGACAGAACTGCCGATAAGCCCGTTCTGACTGATCACTCGGAATGATACCGTGTGGAAACCTGTCGAAAGATTAGTACAGTCGATGACGGTATTGAAGTCTAAAGCATCACCCTCCTCCGATGATGTCACTCCAGGTAAGCGGTGAACTTCGTCGCGATTGCCGTCAAACCAGTATTCTAGCAGTTTCGAATCGCTCAGCCCGAGCTTTGTGAACCGCCTTGAAGTAATGGCAGACCATGCTCCGTCAGACTGCCTGAAGCGGAAGAAAATATCGTGGGCACCTGAGGTCAGCGATGCCATGTCGATTTCTGTGTCGATTTCGTCTTCTGCGCCGCTCAGCGCAATGGCCTTCCTGTTGTCAAAATCATCGTCGATCCAGTATTCGCATTTGGTTAATGACTGGGCAAATGACGATGCATGAAGCAGGCTGAGCAGACATGCCAATAGGGCATACACATATTTCCTACTCATAACACTCACGGTTTTTATTCACTGGCCTTCACACGAATATCAATTTTAAGCTTACCCTCGGCGTCGGTCTTCTCTGCAATATCCTTCGAGACAATATAAGGAACGGGTGGCAGGGCTTTATCATCAAAGCTTGTGCCAGCGTAAATACCCACTTTACCCTCATACTGCTTGAAACCTTCTGTGAAATGAAAATTTGACACAAGACTATTACCGCCTTTGTTGTTTACAAAGACCCCTTCGAAGCTTTCTAATTGAATTTTTTCTTCATCTTTACCCCAACCAGAACTGATTACCATGTTACCGCTAAACTGATTGTCGTTTCCATAATAAACACCGTCCTCTAATATAATATTGTCGGTTATAGAGCAATTGGTACTTCCTTGGCATTGGTATGTACCATAAATAATGTTATTTGCGATGATTCCACCAGAAAGGTTTGATACAGTTGCTATGATGTTGTTTGTCACCTCACCACTTGTTCCATAGAAATTGGAGGAGCAATAATTCTGATTTATAATGGTTCCCAAGCAATTGCTACCAACCTGTATAGTCCCTGTATTACAAAACCTCACCAATACATCGTTGACCGCTTTCTTGTCCATTCCAATTTTTACATTTCCCGTGACTTTACATCCAATCAATGCACTACCACTGCTACCTTCATTGAAAAAAAGGTTTCCAGTGATAGACGTATAACCGTCGACATTTTCTCCCTTTACCCTATATCCGATACCGATGATGGTCAGTTTTTTTGTAATAACTGTTTCGTCACTGACTGGAAATCCGCCGCCAGGCAGGTAGATGACACTGCCAGATAAAGCTTTGGGGATGGCTTCATCAAGTGTTCTGAAAAGCGTTGTCGTTCCGTCTTCTGCTACTACTGCAATTTGTTGAGCCTTTACGTTTACCGTTGCCATCAGAGCAACAATCATTAAAATGAATAGTTTTTTCATATTTGTTTTTGTTTTAAATTAATAACAGATAATATTTGAACCATGCAATTGTCTCATCGCATGTACGACGTTTTGTTTCCATATTCGTTTTGTTTTTTGCTATTCGTTTGCAAAGATAACGATTCTTTTTCACTTCACCAAAGCTTTTGCTGAAAAAATAATAAGTGGAACCGTGATCACCTAAAAGTCCTCCTGATCACAGGTTCATGTCCGCGACCTCTTTGATGAGTAGGGTGTAAACGCTCAATTTACCGATTCGTGCTGCGATGCATATTCGTGTCGTGAAAGCTTGCATGTGCCATTTCATTTCCGTAACTTTGTAAGGTAAAAGAAAACACTATTACGGATATATGGATAAAGAGAAACCGAAAAGGAAGACCAAGAAAGCCGCCGTATGCTGGCCTACGAAGCACGGACTGAGGGAGAGGACGGCGAGGAGGGGTCAGGGGTGACAGTAGAAATGCATGAATTTCTACTGTCACCCCTGACCTCCAAGAGGAAATGAAGAGAGTTAATGACCAAGAGAATCAAGAGGATGGAAGCTTTGTCGGAAGCGATCAGGCGGATAGGTCCTAGAAAGGTGCCACCTTTCTGCCGGAAAGGTATTACCTTTCCCGGAGTTTGCAGTCGCCTTTCTCCGCATCCCTCACCACGACACGAGGCCGACGGCTCCGACGCCAACGTAGAAGGGGGTAATGGCTGAGTTAGCAGAAGGGCACCGTGTGACTCTCATCGGCGAAGACCAGCATCTCACGGTCACCGCGACTGTCGCCGTAAGCAGTAAGATAATAGGCTGAACGGTCAGGATGGAGAGCGAGGATACGGCGCACCTTCTCCTGACCGTAGCAGTTGGGAGTGAGGAAGCGGCCTGTAAGACAGTCGTCAACGACTTCTATCTGAGTTCCCAAGATGGTTATCTCCCGACTCCTGTCTTCTGTTTCGAAGAACGGCCTCACCCAATTATCAATGCTTGCACTGACGATGAGCACTTCTGAGCCCTCGGCTAAGGCCTGTTCCAACAGTCTGACGATATCTGGTCTCAGCAGATGGCGATGGGTGCGGGCGAAGTCTTGGCAAAGGGTATCGAACGCATCGATGGCCATTCCCTTGAAGAAATGTGCAAACACCTTTTGCTTGGCTTTTCCATTCGGATAGAGGCCCAGCTTCATCAGCACCAACAGAGGTGCAAAAAGCAGGAAGCCAAACAAGAACCGTCTCGTTCCACAAGCAAAACGAATAAACTCAAGCAGAGTGTCACGGGTAGTCAGCGTCCCGTCGAAATCAAAGGCATAGAGCTTTTTCATACAGGCAGTAGTCGTTTGATGATTTGTTGAAGTCCCCAAGCCAACGGTAGCGTCAGAATGGTTGTCAGCAGCATCGTGGGCCAGTACCCCAGGTGATAGGGTGTCAGATACAGCATCACGAAATGGTCGTGGATGAGATAGATCTCCAGACTCAACCCCCCAAGGAAAGTGAGTACGTGATGGCTCCATTGCGGCATGCAGCGGAACAAATCGACGAGCAGCAGGATGAGGGTGATAGTGAGCGGGATATAGATCATCCGCTCGGCGAAGAGCGGAAACCGCCCGTACCTCATCTGCTCCAGCCAGATAGAGGCAGAAGCCGTCATCAGAAAGGCTATCACTACCAGCCAACGGCCCGCAGGCTCCATGCGACCATCCTGCCTAACGAGTTCGCCGCAGTTGATGCCTATAAAAAAGATAGGTACGCGGCTCCAGAAGATTTCGATATGCCCCACAGCCTGATGCACAGGCACTACCCATTGCACGATGACACACCAGCAGACCATCAGCACTGGCAGCCAGCGATACAAGGGATGGTGCTGGATGAGCCTCATATAAAGCGGTGCCCAAAGATAGAGCATCATGATGGCAGGTATATACCAGAAAGCAAGCTCATCGTTGAGCCAGAAGCCCCAGTTGACGGTGATGTCAAGCAAGAGGTCGAGATAGTCGCCCGTCTCGAAATCGAAGCGTTGGAGATAATAGATAGAAGAGATGACAAGCCAAGTAGGGAAGATGCGCAACAGCCGACGCTTATAGAAATGGCTCGTGGAGGGGTTCTTCACCCAGGAATACCACAGTCCGACACCACTTAGGAAGAGGAACATATCCACACCGATATTGCCACACCGATGCAGTCCGAAGAAAGTATCGGAACGTGGCAGGGGTATATGGAAAAGAATGATGAACAGGATGGCCGCCCCCATCAGTTCGCCACGATAACGGCTCACGTCGGTCCACGCTATCTCTCGGATCTTCATTGCTTCGGAGAGGGGATACGGTCAATGATCTGCTTCACGGCCCAGGAGAGGGCAATGGCCACAACGACATAGAGCATCAGCCCGTCGTAGATGTCCTGACGCCATGCAACGGTTATGAAGAGCTTGCGGGCCACGGGGTGAGCCACGAACATGGCGGCTGAGTAGGTGCCAAAAAAGACGAAGAACTTCAGAATGGCGTCAGGCATCGCCTTTACCATCGCTATCGTGCCGATGATGATGACAACGGGGATCCACAGCCACGAGTGGAAGGAGAAGGACATGACGATGACGAGGGGGATGGAAGCGAGGGCAAGGAGCAGTCCGAGGAGTGGGAAGTGAAGAGTTCTCTCGAGGAGTGAGGAGTGTGGAGTGTGGAGTGAGATATGTTCTGCGGTAGCCTCTACGGCAAAATCCGCGCTTGAAGTATTCTCACTCCACACTCCACACTCCTCACTCCTCGAAAAAACTCTTGCGACGATTATTCCGACCCCAAAGGGCAGCATGCCGCCAATGCAATTATAGCGCAGACGGTTGAGTGTCTCGCCATCAGGATCGCAGAACACCTGCAACAGCCAGCATACTACAATCAGTCCAACGACAAGCCACGCCTGACGACGATAGAGCAACAGCCGATACACGATATAGAGCTCCATCATCAGTCCGAAGAACCAATAGATGCCTGGCCAGATCATCTTATCAGGCTCAGGCAGCACATTGATATACATAAGCAACTGTGCCAGCACGTTATCCCAATGGAAGGCGAAACGTCCTGGGGTCACGGCATCGACCATCAGGAAAAGCACAAAGCCCACGATCAGCATCCGCAGCAGCTTCAGGTAGTGATAGAGGATGAAACCTCTCCCAGCCTCCCCAAAGGGGAGGAGTGCCTGCCAGGCTCCCTCTGTCCGCAGGCCCTCCCCTCCTTTGGAGGGGTCGGGGGAGGTCTCATATTTCTTGACCAGTCCGAAGCCGCTGAGAAAGAGGAACACAGGCACACCGTAGTGACCGAAATAAGAGAGCAGATGCACGGGAAGCAGTTCGTCGGGATTCGTCAGCACAAACCAAAGACGGTCGTTGTTCACCTCATGATACATATATTCGTTCTCCTTCACAATCTTGCCGATGAAGTGGCAATAGTTGTGGAGCATGATGGCCAGGATGGCGATACCACGCATCGCCGTACATTCTCTCCGTGTCAGTAGCTCTTTCATTTCTTCAGTCGGTTATAGTCGGTTGTGCCCTTGAGGATGCGAGGGCGACGGGTATCGTAGTCGGGGCTGATGACATTCAGTTCCGGGCGGTAGAGGGGTGTTGAGATGCCCCCAAGATAGAGAAGGAAGTGAGGCAGCGCATCCGTCATCAGCGGACGGTCTTTCGCAGCCTGAATGGCAAGCCAGCCGTAGGGGTGGTTCTCACGATACTGTGGCGAACCCCAGATCCAGAAGGGAATCTCCATCTCGCTGTGCGCCAAGGCATAGTCGATGTCTGCATTATGGCGCCTGCCATTGATATAAGGCGGACGGTCAAAGACCTCCTCACCATGGTCTGGCACATAGATAATGACGGCATCCTTATCGGCAAAGTGGTTGGTGATGGCACTCAGGACGGAGTCGTTGTAGAGCAGCGAATTGTCGTAGTGGGCCAATGTCTGCCGTTGCTTGGCTGTAAGCTCCGGGCGGTCATACTGCTGGGGCGTAAACTTTCTGAAAGTCTTCAGCGGATAACGGGCTTGATAGTCGACATGCGATCCCATCAGGTGGAGGATTGTCAGGTTATGGGTGGAGTGTGGAGTGTGGAGTGTGGAGTGAGAAGTCTCTGCTGATAATTCTTTCTTCACCAAATCCCCATCGTAGCGATATAGATCTGTGTTGCGCTCGTCGAAGAGACGGCTGCTAAGAGCAGAATCATTCAGGAAGAAACCGCCGCTGAAGTCGAAGACGGCCTCTTTGGCCTGCGGCAGGAACTGGTTGGTGATGAACGTCACGTGATAGCCGGCTTTACGGAACACCTCTGGGAAGAGAGGCTCATCGCACCATGCCCCGCTGTCACCGACAGCCCAAAGCGAAAGCATGTGCTTGAAGACGAAGCTCGTCAGGTTCCACGATGAGACAACATCAGAGAAGGCAACGAGTGAACCCTCCTCCTGCATGGTCACTTGACGGGGTGTGGTGGGCTTGTCGTAGCCATAGAGCTGTGAGTGGTGCTTGTTGTAGCTCTCGCCTATCACCAGCACGATATCCGGCACACGGAAGCTGCAGCTGTCCACCCGGATCTTCCCGCTGGCCACCTTCAACTGCTCCAACTGACGGTCAGCCAGACCATTGGCATAAAGGCCGAAGGCCAGACGGTAGACAGGCAAATAGAGTACGGCATGGTCCTTGCGAGTCAGCTCATGCTCTGCCTCGCCGAGAGTGTTACAAGTGAAGAGGCGGTGCATCGCCACCTTATTATCCCACGTCTGACAGATGCTGCTATACAGACACCATGCCACCACACAACCCAAGACAGCCCGAAAGCCTGTTACAAGACCTTCACTCGCCTTTGGCAGGATCATCCTTTGACGAACCTTGTTCAGCCAACAGCGCAAGAGGGTCCACAGGAGATGAACAACCATCAGCAACAATATCCAGCCCACTTCTGAAGTCAGGACATCCCAGCTGAGATAGCCTGTAACGAACTCACGGGCCTCCTGCCCGCTGGTCTCTGCGACAAGCATTAGCATCGTGGGGGTCAGCGTCGACTCGAAGCGCACATAACAGAACACATCGACGATGGCTATACTATATAATAAAAAGTATAGGATGAATAGGAATAGACGAAAGACGAATGAAGGCAGGCGAGCGGTAAGAGCTCTAAGAAACGTCAGGACGACGCAGACCATATAGAGGTCGAGGAATAATTCCGGTACCGTCAGCTTGTATGGCTGTGCCCCACGGTTCCTGAGATAGTAGGGCATGATCTCCAACTGGCAGCACAGCCAGCCCAAGACGAACATAAACACGAAGAAGGCACCGTTCTTCGCTATCGGCGAGAAAAGCCATCCAAGCCATTTCAGCGGATTTGTCATTCCTCTCTCCTTCTTCCTCATCTCAAAATATAGAGTTTATTCTCTTTGATATAGTCGGCTACGGCCTTTGGCACCAGTCTGCGGATGCCCCTTCCCTCACGGATCCTGTGGCGGATGTCGGTGCTGGAGATGTCGATGAACCCAGGGTCGCCGGGAGTCCGCGTATAGACGGCAATCTCATAGTTGGCCTTGATATCCTCGGCATGGTACCAACGGTCGAAGTGCTGCCAGTTGTCGCCGCCGATCATCAGCACGAAAGCATGGTCGGGATAGTCTTTAGAGAGTGCCTGAAGCGTGTTCCAGGTGTACGACGGTCTTGGCAGGTGCATCTCATAGTCGCTGACCACGATGCCCTCCACATCCTTTACCGCCAGACGGGCCATCGCCAGCCGTTGCTCGTCGTCGAGCAGGTCGCTTGCCTGTTTCAGGGGATTCTGCGGCGACACCATCAGCCACACCTCATCGAGCCCCACCTGTTCCTTAAGCTGCAGGGCCAGCGCGATATGTCCGTTGTGAATCGGATTGAACGACCCGCCGAAGATGCCCGTCTTTTTCATATGTTGTTTTAGTTGTCATTGTTGTCGTGATTCAAAAACTCGGTGATAATTTCCAGGGCATCAGCCTCGGCATACTCCAGGATATCGTTCACCACGACCTTGTCGAACTTCTCTGCGAAGGTCAGCTCGAACTCTGCTCGGGCGATACGCTGGTCGATGACCTCTGGTGCATCCGTCCCTCGTCCTTCGAGTCTGCGACGGAGCTCGCCAATCGACGGGGGCTGGATGAAGAGACTCAGCGCCTCGTCGCCATAGAACTGCTTGATGTTCACGCCGCCCTTCACGTCGACGTCGAACACCACGTTCTGTCCTGCCTCCAGCTGTCGCTCCACCTGAGTCTTCAGTGTCCCGTAGAAACGACCCTCGTAGACCTCCTCATACTCCAGGAACTCTCCATTGTCTATCTTCTGACGGAACTCTTCGGGTGTGAGGAAGAAATACTCCACGCCATTCTGCTCCGTACCCCTTGGGGCTCTCGATGTGCAGGAGATGGAGAATGCCAGGTTCAGTTCCGGATGCTCCTTCATCAGCCATGAGATGATGGTACTCTTGCCAGTACCGCTGGGAGCACTTACAATGATCAATTTGCCTCTCATTATTTTGTTTTCGTTTACAGTTTACAGTTTACGGTTTACAGTTGATTACTCCTATAGGCGGTATAATCAGAACGGCTTGCCAGCATATCATCTGTAAACTGTAAACCGTAAACTGTAAACCAACCCAACGCCCTTACAAGGCGTTGAGCACTTGTTCCTTGATCTGTTCCAGTTCGTCCTTCATCTTGACGACGATGTTCTGCATCTCCGCCTGGTTCGACTTCGAGCCCGTGGTGTTGATCTCACGGCCCATCTCCTGAGCGATGAAGCCCAGCTTCTTGCCCTGTCCGGCAGCCTCCTGCATCGTGTCGCGGAAGTACTTCAGATGGTTCGCCAGCCGCTGCTTCTCCTCGCTGATGTCGAGCTTCTCGATATAGTAGATCAGCTCCTGCTCCAGACGGTTGCGGTCGTAGTCCACACCAGGTATCTGCTGCAGACCTTCTACGATGCGCTGACGGATCTTCTCCACACGCCCCGTCTCGTAGGGCTCGATCTCTGCCAACAGCTGCTCGATGTTGTCGATCTTCTCCTCGAACTTCTTCTGGAGGGCGGCACCCTCCTGGATACGGAAGTCCACGAGGTTCTTCAGCGCTTCAGCCACAGCCTGGCGCACCACCTTCCACTCTGCCTCGTCGAGCACCTCCGTCTCCGTCTTCGTCAGCACGTCGGGCATCCTGAGAAGCGTGTAGAAGCAGTCCTCAGGCATGGCGATGCCCGTCTTCTCCGAGATGCTCTTGATCTGCTGGTAGTAGTTCTCCACGAGAGCCGCATTGATGGGTGTGGGGTCTACGGCCATGTCCTTCTCTATCCACACACTCATGTCAACCTTTCCTCTTATAAGGGCCTCGGCCACCATCTGGCGCATCTCCATCTCCTTCTCACGATAGAGCGGTGCGATGCGGGTGTTCAGGTCGAGCTGCTTCGAGTTGAGCGACTTCACCTCTACGTGTATTTTCTTCTCTCCAAAGGCCACGACAGCATTGCCGTAGCCTGTCATTGACTGTATCATTTGTACCTTAATTGTTTAAATTGGGGACAAAGATACACCATTTGCCTGATATTTCCAAATATTTAGGAGAATATTTCGCTGTCTATACACATTGCGGAAAAGAGTTCAGCCGCCGAGTTCGAGCTGGTTTCGGACAAGTTCAAAGTAGGTATCGCGTTTCGCCACGAGTTCATCGTGAGTACCTATCTCAGCCACCTCACCGCCGTCGAGCACCACAATCTGGTCTGCGTTCCTGACCGTTGAGAGACGGTGAGCCACGACAACCACCGTTTTTCCCTGATAGAACTGTTCCAGATTCTGCACGATCTGCCGTTCGTTTTTCGCATCGAGTGCATTGGTGGCCTCATCGAGGAAGATGAAGTCTGGATCCTTATATACGGCACGGGCGATAAGGATACGCTGCTTCTGTCCCTGACTCAGTCCCACGCCGTCGCGCCCTATCTTCGTCTCGAACTTCAACGGCAGGTTCATGATGAAGTCCTTGCAACAGGCAATCTCCGCCGCCCGCATCAGACGCTCCTCGTCTACTTTGCCATCACCCACGGCAATGTTACGGGCGATAGACTCCGAGAAGATCACACCGTCCTGCATCACCACGCCACAGCGGTTGTGCCACCACTTGATGTTGTAGAGCGAGAGGAACCAGCCTCCTAAGTTGATGTTACCCTGCCCATACTCTTCATAGACACTATAGTACTTCAGCAGGAGTTTGATGATGGTCGACTTGCCGCTACCCGATGCACCGACGATGGCCGTCACCTTACCCTCCGGGACCTTAAAGGTGACATCGTGTAGAATCCACTTCGGACTGTGCGGGTCGTATTTGAAGTTCACACCCTGCAAGTCCAGTTCCTTCTTGCCGTTCTTATAATAGTTTTTGCGCCAGTCCTGCAAGTGGTCTTCTTCCGCCGTATGAATTTCATTGATACGTTCCAGGGATATCTTCACGTCCTGGATGGCATAGAAGAAATTCATCAGTTGGCAGACGGGAGTATTCAATTGTCCGATGATATACTGTATGGCGAGCATCATACCCAATGTCAGGTCGCCGTGGATGACGGCTGTGGCAGAGAGTACGGTAATCACGATGTTCTTCACCTCATTGATCAGGATGCAGCCTGCCTCCTGTTGTTGTTTCAGTCGGAGGCTCTTTGTCTGTACACCGAAAAGGTCTTCCTGCACCTGCCGCCATTCCTCGGTTCGACGCTGCTCACACGACTGGAGTTTGATTTCCTGCATCGATGTGATCATCTGATACGTCTTGTTGTTGTTCTCCGCTTGTCGTGCAAACATTTCATAGTCAAGCATTTTCCTCCGTCTTAGAAACAGCATCATCCATCCACCGTAAAGCACACTGCCCGCGAGGAAGATGGCGAAGATCAGCGTGTTGTACCAATAGAGCACGGCAGCAAAGACGAAGAAGGTCACCATCGAGAACATCGTGCTCATCGACTGCTGTGTCAGGAAGTCGTTCACTCGCGAATGGTCACCCATCCTTTGCATCAGGTCGCCCATCAGCTTCGTGTCAAAGAACGACATCGGCAGTCTCAGCAGCTTACGGAAGAAGTCGCTGATCAGAGCAATGTTGATTTTCATACTCACACGGAGCAGCAGCCACCGCCGGATGAAATCAATCACCGTTCGGCTCAGTGTCAGCATCAGCTGTCCGGCGAGGATGAGCCAGATGATGCCGATGTCGCGTTGCTTGATACCTGTGTCCACGATCTCTTGTGTCAGGAACGGCAGCGTGAGCTGCAGACCGCTCCCGATGAGTAGCGTCAGTGCCATCAGCACCAGTTGCCCCCTATACTGTCTGAAATACCGCATCAGGAATTTCAGTGAATGATTCTCTTTTCTCATAGGCCACCCGCCCTTTGCCAGGATCAGCTACATAGAACTTCCGTCCCTCTTTCACCCGATACAACACCACGAAATGGTTCTGATCCTAATGGAGGATGCAGGGCATCGGAAACTTTCGCATTGTCTCACTATTACAGTCGGTTCAACTCACTTTGGCCAGCTTCTCCACCCTTGTATTTAGACTTTGCTGGATTAAAGGTATAGACAGCACGGAGATAGAAACCTTGTTGGTTGTAATTATCGTCTTTAACGAAATAGATTCCGCTCATTTTTTGCCAATAAGATTCCCTTGTGGTATTCAAGATATCCTGAAGTCCTGCGGTTAACTGCCAGTGTCCTATGGTCTTCCGTACAGATAGCTCCGCCTCGAAGTCGGGGCGAAAATGTCTGAGGACAGTCGTTTTTGCAGAATAACCCATTAAGTTTACGTTGATGATCCAATTTTTGGGCAGGGAGATTAGGTTCTTCCATTGGTAATCCAAGCCGATACCATTATAGTCATCGTCATTTATCTTTAACCTTTGCCCAGAAACGCCTGCCATCCAAGATGGTTTCCAAACACCGACAGTCGGCGAATAGATGATGTTTATATGCCAGTTCTGCATATCATGGTTCTGATTAGTTGCCATTACCATTGGAACAGCATCCAACACATTGTGTTTTCCGACAATGGCATCCCGAAGGTAATTATACGCCATATCAAGCACCAGGTCACGATGTTGCGCCGTGAAGGCAAGCCGATGTTGATGGGTTGGCAATAGCTCAGGATTACCACCCTCTACAGAATAGCTGCTGTTGTATTGCATACGGCTGCTCAGGCTATTATAGCTGGGACGACTGATGATGGTTCTGTAACTCAGGTTCAGGCTGGTCCTATTCTTGTTATATGACAACGATAGCGAGGGGAACAGATTACTATAAGTACGGCTCACTTCATCATCGTGCTTCTGATTGACCTCATAATCGAAATCCACATGCTCGTACCGCAACCCTATCGAGACATTGAGAGGGCCGAAAGGATGTGAATAGGTCAGGAAGAGGCTCTGGGCCTTCTGGTTAGAGAGGTTTTCCGTACTTGGAATATACTGGGCAACCTCTTCATTCAGCATCAGATAGCTCTGCTCATTGCGGGTATTCGTCAGTTCTAAGCCCCACTCCGCTGTACCGCCCAGCCACCTGTTGGTGCTCCAAGCCTTGATTGCCCACAAGTTTGAGCTTCTCTTGGTTTGACTGTTCACTACTGCCGGGGCGCCTTCACGGTTTTCTGTCTGATGCCCGTTTTTGTTCTCCTTAGTATTAAGAAAAGTTGCATCAATGTTTACCTTCCATTGCTCACTGATTTCGTTTTGATAGAAGGCATTTGCCTGATGATCTTTGGATACTGGAATGCCCAATGACTGATAGGTTGAGAAGTCGCTCTTTTCACCATCTTTTGTATAAATGCCTTTAAAGTTACAGTCACCATCGAAATCTAGGGTACTGGCGTAATTATATCGCAGACCCATAAGTTGATGGCTGTTAGGACTATAGCTGAATCCGCCAGTCAGGTCTATATATTTGTTGACGATAATGATATCACCATCTTGACTGGCGGATATAAGGGTGTTTTTATAACTGAAAGAGGTCATGTCAAATTGGGTTTGCTTTAAACTGCTTCTGCTATAACGTCCGTTGAAGAATAAGTCGAGCGCCTTGAAGCGATAGTTCAAACTGCCCCCACCATACCAAGAGTCTGTAGCATTATGCCTCCAGTTCGTCAAAACCTGCCCACCAAGCCTCTCGCCAATGGCTCTCTTGGTTGTAATTTTGATGATGGCCCCCACTTCAGCCGAATACTGACTACCAGGATTAAGGTCAACCTTGACGTCCTTGATGTCACTGCTTTTGATTTCCTCCAATTCCTTTTCATCGCGCATTAAGCGATTGTTGATGTAGATAAGTGGCTTACCACGTCCGATGACCTGATAACCTCCACTATTTTTGCTAATCAGTGGCAGCTGCGCCAACACATCGGGAGCATAGCCAAGTTTGCCAAGTACTGTGTTCTCTACAGGAGCAACTAATGAGCCCTCTTTCATCTTATAGACAGGACGATTACCTGTTATCACCACATCACCAATCGTCACACCTCCTTCTTTCAATACTATACTCATATTCTGAGCAGGCTTTAGAATCTGCGTGGCATAGCCGACATAGCTAACCTTCAGTAATTTGTCGCCAGGATCTGCACTTATCTCAAACCGTCCATCCATATCCGTCGTAGCACCTGTAACAAAACTTGAATCGTTAGCCTGTAACAGAGCCACACTTGCAAAAGCAACAGGCTCATTCTTCTCGTCAGTAATAATACCGCTTATATTCTGGGCATTCACTTCAATGCCCAAAAACACCATTATAAGTACCAAAATCTTTTTCATATCTTCTTTGCTTTATATTAGTTTGTGAGTACATAGTTATTTTATAATGTTCTTGCGTCCCTTCTTTAGCAAGCGCTTACGAGATAACTTTTGTCCTTATATCTAAAATGACACTGCAAAATTGCACAATAAAAACGAATCCGCCAAGGTAAAAAAACCTGGTGGAAGCAGATTGTCTAATAATTTGACACCTCGGCGTATGATTATTAGACACTTAAGCGAATGCACCCTGATACGCAGGTCTATGGGAAGCGTGGTGGGCTCTGACGATGCAAAGATAGTCTTTTTCTTCAAGATTTGCCATGTGTGGGCTGTGGGCAGAGCTGATTGGCTAAAAGATGTAGCCGAAAGTGGCAATGATGCTGTGCAGATGCTCGTTGCCAACCTGCTGGTCGTAGGATCTGCGAACGTTCGTCAAGCCAATATACCCCTCAACACCTATTTGCCAGTGACGGTTCAGGCGATAGGCGATGCTCGGCTGAAGGCCCAGACTGAAGTCCTTGAACCTTTTCTGGTCTATGACTGCGACTCCGTCTGCCACATAATGATCAGCACTGTACTCGTCATTCTTGATGCAATAAGAGAATACGGGGCCTAAACCAAATATCCAGGGGCTGTTGTCTGCTGAGACATGATACTGCAAAGCCAAGGGGACATCAAGATAGCTTACAAGAAGGCCGTAGCCCGCTATTCGTCTGAAGGTCACGCCTGTGAGTACAGACCAGTTTTCCTTTAAATAATAGTTCAGGCCATAGCCTGCATTTAAGGCAAACATCGACTCTGTTGTACTTTTCTTGATTTCCACGTTGTCAAGAGCCAACCCCATTCCGACATTCACGCTATGCTCCCATTTCTTGTCCTGCGAAAGGCCGCTGGCTGTCAAGCCGAGCAGCATTAAAGAGAATAATAGTTTCTTCATTTCGTTCTTTTGTTTTTCATATATAACTGTTAGGCTATCAAAAAGACTGCATGCAGAACACGGAAATTAACTCACATTAACTTTTTTACTCCTTGTTTTGTCAAATTTAAGGGATTGTATCAGAACAATATGAGTGAAAAATCGGCAATGATTTTGGTGGATTCGGAAGAAATGATTACCTTTGCAGTCGTAACCAACATAATTGATGAATATGAACCAGAAGGATTATGAAGAACGGATAGAGGAGCTGGAGCGCGAGGTGGAAAGCCTGCGGAAGTCGAACATTGAGTTGATGAACCACAACATGCTGCTTGGTCAGCAGCTTGATGCCTTCTACGATGTGCGTCGCCGTATTCAGATGCTGAAGGAGCTCGTCATCCGCCATCAGGAACTGATCCGCCATGCAGACCTGCGCGACGATGCTGAGCTGATGGCACTTATCGAGACGCGACTGGAACAGGAGCTGCCCCATGAGAACCCTGACTTCGGGCTGAAGGAGCTGGCTGAGTTCATCGGCACCTCGCAGACACGCCTCATCGACCTCTTTCGCCACTCCAGCCAGTACCGCTCTGTAGACGACTATCTCGACTACCTGCGGCTGCTGCGCTCTATGTTCTACATACAAAGCAAGCCTGCCTGGGGCATTGCTGCGTGTGCCCAGCAGGCAGGCTTCTCTGTCATCCGCACCTTTAACCGTAAGTTCCAGGATGCCCTCGGCATGACTCCCCACGAGTTCCGGCAGCTCATCGAGATGGGCCGCGAGAACATCCAGTAGAGGTCAGCCAACCTGGCTGCCCGGCTTCACGTCCTTGGTGGTGGTGACCACGCTGAGGCTCTCGTCGCTGTCTACGGCAGAGAGGATCATGCCTTGGCTCTCGATGCCCATCATCGTGCGGGGGGCGAAGTTGGCCACGAAGAGGATGCGCTTGCCGATGAGTTCCTCGGGGTTCTCATAGAAGGCGGCGATACCTGAGCAGATGGTGCGGTCGGTACCTGTGCCGTCGTCGATGGTGAACTGCAGGAGTTTCTTGCTCTTCTTCACCTTCTGGCAGTCCTTCACCAATCCTACACGGATGTCGAGCTTCTCAAATTCCTCGAATGAGACGGTGGGTTTTATTGGTGGAGTGTGGAGTGTGGAGTGTGGAGTGAGAGCACTCCTCGAACTCGATTTCATAGCCTCGAGCTTATCAAGCTGCTTCTGAATCACCTCGTCCTCGATCTTCTCGAAGAGAAGTGAGGGCTCTCCCAGCTGATGACCAGCCTTCAGGAGATCGGTGCTACCCAGCTGCTCCCACTCGAAGCTATCAATATTCAGCATCTCGCGGAGTTTCTTTGAAGAGAATGGCAAGAATGGCTCGAAGGCGATAGCCAGATTTGCTGTGAGCTGCAAGCAGATGTTCAGAATCGTCTCGCAACGCTTGGGATCCTGCTTCCAAACTTTCCAAGGCTCACACTCGGTGATATAGCGGTTGCCGATGCGGGCGAGGTTCATGGCCTCGAACTGGGCGTCGCGGAACTTGAACTGCTCCAGCAGCGCCTCCACCTTGGCCTTGACATCCTTGAACTCGTCGAGGGCCTGCTTATCCACATCCTGGAGTTCGCCGCAGGCGGGAACAATACCGTTCCAGTATTTCTTCGTCAGTTGGAGGGCACGGTTCACGAAGTTGCCATAGACGGCCACGAGCTCGTTGTTATTGCGGTCCTGGAAGTCCTTCCAAGTGAAGTTGTTGTCTTTCGTCTCAGGGGCATTGGCAGTCAACACATAGCGCAGCACATCCTGCTTGCCAGGCATGTCTTCTAGATACTCGTGGAGCCACACGGCCCAGTTGCGCGAGGTCGAGATCTTGTCGTTCTCCAGGTTCAGGAACTCGTTGGCAGGCACGTTGTCGGGCATGATATACTTGCCGTGGGCCTTCATCATCACGGGGAAGATGATGCAGTGGAACACGATGTTGTCCTTACCGATAAAATGAACCAGACGCGTGTCCTCATCCTGCCACCACTTCTCCCAGTTGCCCCACTTCTCCGGCTCTCGCTCGCAGAGCTCCTTGGTATTCGACACATAGCCGATGGGGGCATCGAACCATACATAGAGCACCTTGCCCTCAGCATCGTCGACAGGCACGGGGATACCCCAGTCCAGGTCGCGGGTCATGGCACGTGGCTGCAGATCCATGTCGAGCCAGCTCTTGCACTGGCCGTAGACATTGGGGCGCCACTCCTTGTGCTCTTCGAGGATCCACTGCTTCAACCAGTCCTGATACTCGTTCAGGGGCAGATACCAGTTCTTCGTCTTCTTCATCACAGGCGTAGACCCAGAGATGGTCGACTTGGGATTGATGAGCTCCGTGGGGGAGAGGTCGCGTCCGCACTTCTCACACTGGTCGCCATAGGCTCCCTCGTTGTGGCAGTAGGGGCACTCGCCCGTCACATAGCGGTCTGCCAGGAACTGCTTGGCCTCCTCGTCGTAGAGCTGTTCGGTGGTCTCTTCCGTCAGTTTGCCCTCGTCGTAGAGCTTACGAAACCAGTCTGCGGCAAACTTATGGTGCGTCTCGCTGGTGGTGCGGCTATAGATGTCGAACGAGATGCCGAACTCCTCGAACGAGTCCTTGATCATCTTGTGATAGCGATCCACGACATCCTGCGGGGTGATGCCCTCCTTACGGGCTCTCACCGTGATGGGTACCCCGTGCTCATCCGAGCCGCCGATGAACAGCACCTCGCGCTTCTTCAGACGGAGATAGCGCACATAGATATCAGCAGGCACATACACACCAGCCAGGTGGCCGATATGCACGCCGCCGTTAGCATAAGGCAGCGCCGACGTCACCGTCGTGCGCTTGAAAGTCTTGTTTTCCATTTCCTTAAATACGTATTTATTGATTTTGGGTGCAAAGGTAATAGAAAAACTGCAGATTACGCAGACTAAACAGGATTTTTTCCGTAAAAACTGCGGTACACCCTCTATTTATCACCCCATAGCCGAATGATACAGAGCTTCACTCGGACCACATTCAATTCATAAAGTATCATAATTATGGCTATAGAATTAGCTATAATTCTTCAATTCTGACTATATTTGCATTCTATTTTAGTGGTTCAATGGCCTGGAAACTTAAATATCGCTGCAGGGCCTGCGGCTATGAGGCCGAGGTGTACGAGGGGAGAGGACTCTTCCGTCAGGAGATTGCTGCCGTGTCGTGCCCAGACTGCAACAGCATCCAGAATATCGTTGTTGGCGGCATCATAGCCGACGTAGCCCCCTCCTACAGAAGCGAGGTGGGACGGCTGTGTCTGAACTGCGGCAGCGACAACATCAGAGTCTGGGATAAGCATACTTGCCCCAAGTGTCAGGGAGAAATGGAGGACACCGGCGAAAAAGAGTTTTGGACATGAACAGGATCATCATGAATCCTTAATGCCGAGGGGCACAGATGGCCTTATTGGAAATCTGAGGCTTTGATGGCTTCACGCAGATCCTCTGAGAGCGCATGGCGGTTCAGGAACAAGTAGGTGGTGTTCAGTGCCATGTAGTCGCGTGACATATACCAGATACCCTTGTACTGCCCGCTCTTTCCCCATGAGTTCTTCACCATGTAATAGGGCTTGCCTGTCTCGTCGACGGCCTTGCCATAGATGAGCATCACATGGTCGTAGGTGAACCGCCAGTCGTTCCATTGCTCTTGACGAAGCTCCTGTGAGGGCTGCACACCATCCGGCAGCATGGCGAGTCCCGTGCGGGTGAAATCGCCTGTCACGTCACCACCCCAAGCCACCGTGTAGCCGGCATCCAGTGCTTTGTCGAGTGTCTCCATCAGTTTCTCGATGGGGATGTTGTAGCTGGGCTTCAGCCGCCATTTGTAGGGGGCCTCGATGATGAACCAATGACTAAAGGGATGGTGCGTATAGCTTGTCAGACTGACGTAGTCGTTGAGGTCAAGCCCAAGGCTTTCTGCAAACGACTTCGGGGTGTATGTCTTTCCTTCGTAGACGAATGACTCCGGGCAGCGGCCTACATATCGTTCGATGATGGTCTGAACGCTGTCTTGCCAATGGGGTAGGGGAGCCTTGGCGTCCTTGACAATGATACTTCTCACTTGGCGTTCCAGTTCTGGGAAGAACACCTTGAAGTTGGCCAGCGAGTCGCCTGTCAGCGAGCCTGGTGCCGGCATGGCTTCCTCCGGACAGATGCCGTGCTGGCGGATCACCTCCAGCACATCGTCGCACGAGCCTCCCTCTGATATCTGGCTGTAGCCATGCATCCGCACATAGTGGGTGGCACAATCCATATAGTCCTTGTTCACCACGAACATCTCACACAGGTCGTACGTCTTACCCGTCTTCCGCAGTATCTCGCTCTCGAAGTATCCCAGCGTGGCGAAGTCCCAGCATGTACCACTTCGATTCTGATTCTTCACACTCGTTATCGGCATCTCCTTTACCGTCGTGAACGTCTTCTTCACTTCCGAGGCTTTGGCGCCCTTTTGCAGATTCTCCTGTGCCGAACCTCCAAGGCAGCACATCAGGCTTAATGTAACTAATATATACTTTCTCATGACTTATATGTTTGGTTCGTCCCAGATTATGGTTTTATCTAACCAACAACTAAAGAGAATTTCAAACCTAACGATTCATGCTGCAAAAGTAATAAATATATTCCAATTAACCAAATTTTCGGGAAGGAAACACCCAAAGAAGGCGATTGATACAATAATCCCCGCCGCCCTCCGGTGTCTCAGCCGCCGATGATTCGTACGGTAGCCGTCCTGCTCCAGGAGTTGCGGGGTGATGGGAGAAGCCTCGCCAGCTCGAGCGAATTCCTCCTTGATGGTGTCTGACATTTTTTTGACCTACATCACTGAAAATGCCTTTGTACACTAGTGTTTCAGGGCAGTTGGTGTAAGATGTAGGATAAAAGCACAAAAAAATTTCAAACGAGAAGCAGAGCCTGTCCGAACCAGGCATCTTACGGTTTTATAAATACGAAATAGACAGCAGCCACCCGACAATGGGTGGCTCTTCGTTTTTCTGCATTTTCTTTCCCCTGATCCGCCCGCCGATTCCTTACAAAAAGATCAGAGGGACAGGTCATTGATCTTTTTTTCATAAAAACTTGCGAATTACATTATTTATATGTATCTTTGCAGCGTTTTTGTAGAATCTTTAAATTTAGTATTATGCCAAGAAAGCCAAGAGAATCAAGCGGAACAGGCATCTATCATGTGATGCTGCGCGGTATTAACCGTCAGGACATTTTTGATGATACCGAAGACTACTGGACTTTCATCAGAATGATGTCAGCGGTACCTTGTTACATCTACGCCTATCGATCAGAGGGACAGGTCATTGATCTTTTTTTCACAGATCAGAGGGACAGGTCATTGATCTTTTTTCCATAAAAACTTGCGAATTACATTATTTATATGTATCTTTGCAGCGTTTTTGTAGAATCTTTAAATTTAGTATTATGCCAAGAAAGCCAAGAGAATCAAGCGGAACAGGCATCTATCATGTGATGCTGCGCGGTATTAACCGTCAGGACATTTTTGATGATACCGAAGACTACTGGACTTTCATCAGAATGATGTCAGAGGTACCTTGTTACATCTACGCCTATTGCCTGATGCCTAATCATGTCCATCTGTTGATTGCCGAAGCATGCCATATTGAGCCTGTCATCAAGAGATACGGTATTGATGAATTGACAGCCTGGGTTGACATGCCTCTGCCTGAGACGGTTGAGTGTATCGACATGGACGATCGAAGGGTTATAGCCGATGAGA
>Ga0247608_10001120_pt1 | contig 38671 bp, 26 predicted proteins | sample 176DNAGHGlowgp2_FD_193490 | JGI IMG/M metagenome (GOLD analysis project Ga0247608, IMG submission 193490) | Sheep rumen microbial communities from Palmerston North, Manawatu-Wanganui, New Zealand - 1766 DNA GHGlow gp2 | ecosystem: Host-associated > Mammals > Digestive system > Stomach > Rumen ...
GCTGCGGCAAGGAGGGCGATCAGTTTCATGTTTATTGGGTTGTTTCCTCAAAGGTAGCGAGAATTCGGCAAAAGAAGAAATAATGTTGAAAAAGTATCAAAAAAACTCTATCTTTGTGCAAAAGGCCAGCGACAAAATGACGAAAATTCTGCGTGAAGTCCCGCCCATCACGGACAAAGACTGTTTTTACATTGTGGAACGGCACAAAAGCGAGTTCCTGTATCCCATCCATTCCCATGAGGAGTTCGAACTCAACTTCATCGAGCGGGGGAAGGGGGTTCAGCGCGTCGTAGGGGACAGCATTGAAGAGATTGGAGACTATGAACTTACCCTCGTCACCGGGGATGGCTTGGAACATGCCTGGCGGCAGGGAAACTGCACCGAGGCGGATGTGCGGGAAATCACCATCCAGTTTTCGGCCGATTTGCTGGATGCCAAACTGCTGAGCCGGAACCAGTTCTCCTCTATCCGGAAGATGTTCGAGCGCGCCAGGCTGGGCGTCACCTTCTCCATGCCGGCCATCATGAAAGTATATGGCTATCTGGACGGAATCGCCTCCCTGGAAGCGCATTTCGAGCAGTTCCTGACCATGCTCAAGATCCTGAACGAACTGTCCCTGGACCCGGATGCCCGTACGCTTGCGTCCTCCTCTTTCACCCACCGGGAAGACGCTCGTGAAAGCCGCCGTATAGCAAAGGTAAAAGATTATATTTCAGTTCATTACGCGGAATCTTTGCGGCTGGAGGATCTGGCCTCCCTGGTGGGGATGGCCCCCAGTGCTTTCAGCCGTTTTTTCAAGCAGCACACCAACCGGACCCTGGTGGATTTCATCATCGATACGCGGCTCGGGAATGCGGCCCGGATGCTGGTGGATACGACCAGTAGCATCAGTGAAATCTGCTATGCCTGCGGCTTCAACAACCTGTCCAATTTCAACCGGATGTTCAAGACGCGGAGAGGCTATACGCCCCGGGATTTCCGCACACTCTTCACCAAGAACCGGGTGTTTGTATAGAGGATGTTAAAAAAGTATCAGATTTAGTCAATTTTTCATTTTTCCGCACGGGCAGAATGGCGTACATTTGCAATGTACAATATTTATGTCGGCCAACATAATGAAAATAGCACTGAAATGTCTGCTGGGACTTCTGTGTTCCAGCGCAGTTTTTTCTTGTTCCAGCAAGGCGCCCGCCTTTGTCACCGTGTCGGACGGTCAGTTTGTCCGTGACGGAAAGCCCTACACTTACATCGGTACCAATTTCTGGTACGGTCCTATCCTGGCTTCCGACGGAAAGGGCGGCGATTTCGAGAGGCTTGCCCAAGAGTTGGACTGCCTTCACAGCCTGGGCATCGACAATCTCCGCGTCCTGGTGGGCGCAGACGGGAAGGACGGCGTGTTCTCCCGCGTGGAGCCCACGCTCCAGAAGGCGCCCGGCGTTTACAACGACACGCTCCTGGTGGGACTGGACCGTTTCCTGGCCGAACTGGGCAAGCGCGACATGCAGGCGGTCCTGTATCTGAACAATTCCTGGGAATGGAGCGGCGGCTACGGCCAGTACCTGGAGTGGGCCACCGGCGAGAAGGCCTTGATTCCGCTGATCGACGGCTACTGGCCCTTCATGCAGCAGATGCGCAGGTTCCAGACCTCCCGGGAAGCCCAGGAACTCTTTTACAACCATGTGAAGGCCATCGTGGGCCGCACCAATTCCGTTACCGGCAAGCCCTACCGGGAAGACCCCGCCATCTTCGCCTGGCAAATCGGAAACGAGCCCCGCTGCTTCTCCTCCGAGAAGGAAATCCAGGACGGCTTCATCGGCTGGCTCACGGAAAGCGCCCGCCTCATCAAGGAACTGGACCCCAACCACCTGCTGTCCGTAGGCAGTGAAGGGGCGTGGGGCTGCGAGAACGACCCCGCCCTCCTGGAAAGGGTCTGCAGCATCCCCGGCATCGACTACATGACCATCCACATCTGGCCTTACAACTGGAGTTGGGCCCGTCCGGAGCATCTGGTGGAGGATCTTCCCGAGGCCATTGCCAAGACCGAAAACTACATCGGCCTTCACCGGGAACTGGCCCGGAAACTGGGACAGCCCATCGTCTGTGAGGAGTTCGGCTTTCCCCGCGACGGCTTCAGCCCGTCCCGCGAGGCTTCCACCGAAGGCCGTGACGGATACTATAAATATATGTTCTCCCTGGTGGGGAAATCCCTTCAGGGCGTGAACTTCTGGGGCTGGAGCGGCTATGCCCGGCCCGTCCACAGCCAGTGGGAAAGCGGAGACCCTTATACCGGAGACCCGGCCCAGGAGGCCCAGGGCCTGAACGGCGTCTATGTCACCGACACCACGGTGGATGTCATCAAAGAGGCAATCGACAATCTAAACCAATAATAATTATTAACCAAAATCAAGTAGCATGAAACAAAAATTTGTGACCTTCATGCTGGCGCTCCTCGCCACCACCGCCTTGTTCGCACAGACCAAGGTGACCGGTACCGTCACGGACGATATCGGCCCGGTCATCGGAGCCAGTGTCATGGAGAAGGGCACCTCCAACGGTGCCATCACAGACCTTGATGGAAACTACGTGATCACGGTGAAGCCCGGCGCTACGCTCGTGTTCTCTTCCATCGGCTATGCAACCCAGGAGATCGTTGTGGGCAGCCAGACTGTCATCAACGTCAAACTCTCCGAAGATGCCGAATTCCTCGACGAAGTTGTCGTCGTGGGTTACGGTACCATGAAAAGAAGTGACCTTTCCGGCGCCTCCGTCTCCATGAAGGAGGAAGACCTGAAGGGCTCCATCATTTCCTCGCTGGACCAGTCCCTGCAGGGACGTGCCGCCGGTGTGTCTGCCGTGCAGACTTCCGGTGCTCCGGGCTCCTCCTCCTCCATCCGCGTGCGCGGTCAGGCGACGGTCAACGCCAATGCCGAACCGCTGTACGTCATCGACGGTGTGATCATCCAGGGCGGCGGCAACTCCGGCGGAGACTTCGGTCTGGGCGGCCTGGGCAACGGTAAGGTGTCCACCATCTCCCCGCTTGCCACCATCAACCCGGCCGATATCGTGAGCATGGAAATCCTGAAGGATGCCTCTGCGACGGCCATCTACGGTGCCCAGGGTGCAAACGGTGTCGTGCTCATCACCACCAAGCACGGTAAGGCCGGCGACGCCAAGTTCTCCTACGACGGCATGGTGGCCGTATCGCGCCAGACCAGCCGCATCGACATGATGAACCTCCGCGAATTCGCCGAGTACTACAACGACATGGTTGACCTCGGCCTTGTGGACCACAACGGCTGGTATGCCGATCCTTCCATCCTCGGCAAGGGTACCAACTGGCAGGACGAGGTGTTCCGCACCGCCCTCCAGCACCAGCATCAGGTGAGCGCCCAGGGCGGTTCCGAGAAGGTGCAGTACTATGTTTCCGGTTCCTACATGAACCAGGAAGGTACCATCATCGGCTCCAACTTCAACCGTCTGAGTTTCCGTACCAACCTGGACGCCCAGCTCAAGGAATGGCTCAAACTCGGTGTGAACGCCACCTACGCCATCACCAACGATAACATCAAGCTGGCCGACGGTCAGGAAGGTGTCATCTTCTATTCCCTGTCCACATTGCCCGACATCCCGGTCTATGACCTGGACGGCAACTATTCCACCACGGTCCGCGAAGGCTACACCTCCGCCAACCCGGTGGCCCTGGCCATGCTGGACGAAAACCTCCTCAAACGTCAGAAACTCACCGGTAACGTCTATGCCGAACTCACGCCCATCAAGCATTTCGTATGGCGCAGCGAGGTCGGTTTCGACTTCAGCCACTCCGAGGCCACCACGTACAAGCCCATGGTGAACCTGGGCGGCTGGCAGCGCGGTAACAACTCCATGAGTGCCCAGCGCAACGCCAGCACGTACTGGTCCCTGAAGAACTACCTCACCTATTCCAACACCTTCGGCAAGCACAGCCTCACCGCCATGATCGGCCAGGAAGCCTGGGAATCCAGATGGAATTATCTGAGCGCCTCCAACACCGGCCTGCCTTCCGATGAAATCCACAACCTGCGTCTGGCAACGGGCAACCCCACGGTGGGTTCCGGTTTCGGTTCCTCCGCCATGGCTTCCTTCTTCACCCGTGAGACGTACAACTACGACAACCGCTACCTGCTCACTTACACCTTCCGTTACGACGGTTCCTCCAACTTCGGTCCCGATAACCGTTGGGCAGGCTTCCATTCCGTAGCCGGCAGCTGGCGTTTCACCAACGAGAAGTTCATGAAGAACTTCAGCGACGCCATCGCCCTCAACAGCGGTAAGATCCGTCTCGGCTGGGGCCAGACCGGTAACGCCAACATCGGCGGCGGCGCCTGGGAATCCGGCATGAGCAAGATGCCTACCGGCCTCGGTGACAGCCAGCGTCCTTCCAACATCGCCAATACCGGTATCCACTGGGAGAAGCAGGAGCAGGTGAACATCGGTTTGGACTTGAGTTTCCTGGAGAACAAGATCAACCTCACCGTGGATCTCTACCAGAAGATTTCCTCCGACATGCTCATGTCCATGACCCTTCCTTCCTATATGGGTACCCAGGGTAACGGTTCTTCCGCCCTGGCTGCCCCGAAGGGCAACTACGGTACCATCCGCAACCGCGGTCTGGAAATCACCCTGGACACCCACCCGGTGGACCTGAAGAACTTCGGCTGGGATTCCAACTTCCAGATTTCCTTCAACCAGAACAAACTGATGGCCCTGGACGGCAGTGCCAATGCCCAACTTGTGGGTTACGGCCAGTGGAGCGACATCGTCTCCGTGACCGAAATCGGTGAATCCCTCTACAACTTCTACGGTTACGTGGTGGAAGGCGTTTACAAGGACTTCGACGACATCATGAATTCCCCGCGGGCCGAAAAGTTCCCCGAAGACGGTGTCTTCAACCGTTACACCACGGTCTGGCCCGGCGACCTCAAGTTCAAGGATGTGAACGGTGACAACGTCATCAACGAAAAGGACCGTACCAATATCGGTTCCCCGCTCCCGAAGTTCACCTTCGGTTGGACCAACACCTTCCGTTACAAGAATGTGGACCTCACCATCTTCCTCAACGGTTCCGTAGGCAACAAGGTTCTCAACTACAACATGATGGGCCAGGGTTACAACGGTCTGGTGCACATGAACAGCACCTGGACCAACCAGCATGTGGACATCAAGGACCGCGCCCGTCTGGAAGTCATCGACGCCGCCAAGACCTATGCCGACGGCTCTTCCTGGCTGGATGACGTCACCAACGTGCGTGTCGCCAACAGCGATACCAAGACCCCCCGTCCGTCCATTCAGGACCCCAACGACAACGACCGTCTGAGCACCCGTTACATCGAGGATGGCAGTTATCTGCGCATCAAGAACATCACCCTCGGTTACACCTTCCCGAAGAGCCTTCTGGAAAAGGCCAAGATTGAAAACATCCGCCTGTACATGAATATCCAGAACCTCTATACCTTCACCAAGTACAAGGGCTTCGATCCTGAGGTGGGTGCTTCCACGCAGGACTCCAGCGGCCTCACCTTCGGCGTGGATAACGGTCGTTATCCTTCCCCGATGACTTGTTCCTTCGGTGTGAACATCACTTTCTAATGATGGAGGAAATGAATATGAAAAATGCATTGAAATACATTGCCATCGCAGCGGTTATCGCTTTTGGCGCATCCTCCTGCTCCAAGTTCCTCAACCGTCCTTCCGAGGACAGTTACACCACGGCGCTCTTCTATAAGAACGACGCCCAGTTGGAACAGGGCATCAATTACCTCTACAACTCTCCCTGGTACGATATCATCCGCTTCTACATCTATGGTTCCGAAACCATGTGCGGCAACGTCTATCAGGGCCAGAACGCCTATTCCACCCTTACCGTGAACGGTACGGACCAGGATCTCAAGAACATGGCGTATTCCCTGTGGGCCGTGAATGCCCAGTGCAATACGGTGATCCGTAACATCCAGGCTTCCGACAGCCCCGACATTACCTGGGAAACCTATCAACGCTGCATCGGCGAGGTGCTGGCCTGGAAGGCCATGACCTATTTCCTGCTGGTCCGCACTTTCGGTGACGTTCCCATCATCCACGACAACACCGAAACCATCAAGGAGGCCAGTTACAATGATGTCGTCAAGGTCCAGAAGGCCGATGTGTATGAGTACATCATCATGACCCTGGAAAAAGCCATGGAACTGCTTCCGAAGAACGCCTATATCGGCAAACTGAACCGCATCGACTACTATGCCGCCGAGGCTCTCCTGGCCAAGGTGTACCTCACCAAGGCCGGTGTCTCCGGTTCCCTGAACGCGGCCGACTTGGAAAGGGCCCGCGACTATGCCAAGGATGTCATCCTGAACTCCGGCCGTACCCTTACCCCGAAGTATTCCGACATCTTCCGCATGACGCCCGCCCAGTTCCAGCAGACCGGCGAACAGCTTTTCACCTGGCACTGGCAGTGCAAGCAGGAGACCTGGACCTCCCAGAACTCCATCCAGTGCGACGTGGGCCTGGTGGGCTTTGACGAGAACGGTAACCTCTGGGGCGACTGGAAAGGCCCTTCCGTGGACCTGCAGGACCTCTTCGGCGTTTCCGCTACGGAAAATCCCCAGAACCGCGTAAATACCGATGACCGCCGTCAGGCCACCATGATGATGTTCGGTGACCAGTACGACTATTTCTGGTCCGACAGGGGCGGCTTCGACTTCTACCGTTTCTTCTACGACGATTCCTATTGCCCGGGCGGCCTCAGCGCCAACGCTTCCAGCAAGAGTTTCGGCTGCGGCTCCGGTGCCAACTATGCCAAGCACATCTACGGTGACGTGGCCGACCACGTGGCCGCCTTCGGTTATCCTTCCTTCGGCATGTACAACCAGCTTCCCACCCACATCCTGCGTCTGGGAGACATCTATCTGGTCTATGCCGAGGCCGCTTACCTCACCGGCGACTCCGCTACCGCACTGGAATATGTGAACAAGGTACGCGCCCGCGCCCACGCTCCCCTGTATTCGAGCATCGACATCGACGACATCTGGAAGGAGCGCCGTCTGGAACTGGCCCTCGAGGGCGACAACTGGTATGACTTTGTGCGCCGTTCCTACTACGACGTGCAGGGCTGCATCGACGACCTCCTGGCCCAGCGCCGTTCCACCTGGAGCGGTCTGGACGCCGTTTACAAGACGTTCGTGACCGACGAGCAGGGCAACTATGCCGGCCCCGGCGCCCGCCCGTGGGATGCCAGTGCCGTAACTTACGATCCTTCCGGTGACCTCACCGACGTCAAGGCTTCCATGTTCACCATCCCGTTCCCCACGGAAGACGTTGTGATGAACCCCAACGTGGCTTCCGACGCAGAGGCTGTCCATGTAGATGTCCGGACGGAATATTCCTATGACTTTTAATCTCTGAGACGATGAAAAATCTGACAAAATATACCAGTTTGCTCCTGGGTCTGGTGCTGGCTGCCTCCTGCACGTCCATCGACTATCCGGACCGCTTCGTGCAAACCACCGGCACCCCGAAGGTGGACTTTATCCGCTATGCCGATAAAGATGTCATCATCACCCAGGCCAACATGGAAGAAGTCGTCTGCATCGTGGGCGACAACCTTACCAGTGTACACGACCTCTATTTCAACGACCAGAAGGCGGTCCTGAACTCCAGTTACATGACCGCCAAGACCCTGGTGGTATCGGTTCCCAAGAACATGCCGGCCGAGCAGACCGACAAGGTTTACCTCATCACCAAGGACAGCACCGTCGTATCCTACGACTTCAAGGTACTGCCCCCGGCACCGAAGGTTTCCTCCATGTCCCTCGAGTGGGCGCAACCGGGTGAAACCGTCACCATCTACGGTTCTTATCTGTTCGGCCCCCTCACCGTGGAATTCCCCGGTGTGGATCCCGTGGAGGTGGTGACCGCCAACGGCCCTTCCGTGGATGTGAAGGTTCCGGCCGGTGCCCAGCCCGGCAAGATCAAAGTCACCACCGCTTCCGGTACGGCCCAGTCCGTGTTCATGTACAAGGACAGCCGCGGCATGCTCTTCGACTTCGACGGCGCCACCGGCCTGGACAACCACGGCTGGAACGGCCATTCCTCCCAGGACGATGACGGAACCGGCATCAGCGGCCGTTTCTTCCAGTTCGGCGACGGCGTAACCCCGCTCACCGGCGACTGGGAAGAGGCCCACTGGTCCTTCGTGTACTGGCCCGGTTCCTGGAACGATCCTGAGAACTATCAGGATGGTGCCCAAGGTGCCCGTCTTCTGGATCTGGCCGACTTCTCCGACTGGAAGAACATGGCCCTCAAGTTCGAGATGTGCATCCCTTCCAGCAACCCCTGGACCGATACGCCCATGCAGGTTGTGATGGCCGGTACAAGCGTGGTTTCCTTCGGCGGTGCCGTAGTGGATATCTATGGCAATCAGTGCGCAGGTGCCAACAACACTTATCTGTCCAACAATGTAACGCCTCGCGGACTTTATCGTCCCTGGGCCGCTACGGGCAGTTTCGACACGGGCGACAAGTGGATTACCGTCACCCTCCCGCTGGAAGAATTCACCTACGGTTGGGATGGCAATCCTGCCTCCGGCACCCTCAATGCCGACAGTTTTGCCAGCCTGTGGCTCTTCATCTGCTCCGGTGGTGCCGAAAAGGGTGGGGAGTGCACTCCGATCATCAAGATCGACAACATCCGTGCGGTTCCTTACAAATAATCTAATGAGCAGCAGAATATGAAAAAGATACTGAAATATTCCCTTCTTGCCGTACTGGCCCTTTCTGCACTTACAGGATGTAAGAAAGCGCTGGAAACCGACCAGTTTAAAGGTTTCTCGCTGGCTGCCATCGCCCCCAACCCGGTGATGCGCGGTGCCCAGCTCCGCATCGTGGGCAATGGCCTGGAGAATGTCTCCGAGGTCCAGTTTGCCGGCAATGTCTCTGTAACCGATATCGAAGTGGTGACCAAGGGCGAACGCAGTGAAATCCGCGTCACCGTTCCCATGGAGGGCCCCATTGTAGGCCCTGTCACGGTGGTGACCAAGGACGGCCTCAAAGCCTCCACCCGCTTCGACCTTGAATACACCGAGCCCATCGAACAGAGTTCCTTCTCTCCCGCCACCGCCCTTTCCGGAGACGTCATCACCATTACGGGTGAATACCTCCAGAACGTCAAGTGCGTCATCTTCGGCGGCGACGTGAAGGTGAACGAATTCGTGAGCCAGTCCCGCCATGAACTCAAGGTGACCGTCCCTCGCAATGCGGTGACGGGTCCCGTCATCGTGAGCGACGTGGACGAAGTGAACGACCTGACCACCATCCCCAACCAGATTTATTCCGCTTCCGAACTCATCATCGGCCAGCCTACCGTTGTGAAGGCCGGAAAGGCCGTTTACAAGAGCGGAGACCTGGTGAAGATCAGCGGTGAGCACCTGGACATGATTGCCAATGTGGCCCTGCCCCAGGTGGACGAGGTTGAATTTGAACTTACGGACAACAACACCATCACCTTTGCGCTTCCCGCCAAGGCGACGGACGGTGAGATTACCCTCACTTCCTTTGCCGGTGACACATTCATCGCCGGTGAAATCGAGACGGTAACCGTATCCGACCTGGCTGTCAAGTCCCTGGCTGAGGATGAGCGGTTCAAAGCCGGTTGCACGGTGGAGATTTCCGGTGAAGACCTTGATCTGGTGACCAAGGTGGAATTCAACGGAGCCGAGGCTTCCTACTATCTGTCCGACGGCAAGATCCTTGCCACGCAGCCTGCCGCCGCCAAGGACGGTGTCATCACCGTCACCCTGGAATCCGGAAAGCAAGCCTTCACCGAGGAAATCGAGGTGGTGAAACCCGTCATCCTCGGCTGGATGAGTGAAGGTGTCGCCGGTGCATTCAAGAACACCATCGTCGGTCATGACCTCGACCTGGTCACCTCGGCCAAGATCGGAACGGCCGAGCAGGGCCTCATCGACTGCGAATTCAGTTTCGACGTGGATGAGGGAGGCAATCCCAGTGTGGTCGTGGATGTCCCCAGAATGGCATATACCGCTCCCATCACCCTCACGGCCGACAGCGGTTATGAGGATGCAACGGATGTCATCTATATCACCTACGATGAGGCGGTTTCCATCAGTTTCGATGCCGAATCCTATGGCCTTGGACGTCCCATCTCCATCAGCGGAACCAACCTGATGAAGATCGAGAGCATCTACATCAAGGGCAACAAGGTTCCCGGCTACAGCGTCCGTACCGACGAAGCGATGACCTTCGAGATGCCGGAAGGCCTCGGCCCCGGTGTCTATCGCCTCGACATTACCCTCGTGGACGGTACTGAACTCACCTGGCCCGTTCCGTTTGCCATCACGGCCCCTTACACCGAGACCTTCATCTTCGAAGGCTCCGAGGACCTTGGCAGCTGGAGCAACCAGCCTTACTTCGGTGCCGACGGCGCCTTCGCCGAACTCGGCCTGGCCATCGGCGATCAGATCCGCATCTACTACACGCCTACCGCAGACTGGTGGCAGTTCCAGATCTTTGGCGGCCACTGGGAGGGCATGACCTTCCCGGAACTGGGCGGCGGCAATACCGTGAACGCGGACAACGCCCAGGCCGATGCTACCTTCTTCACCTTCGAGGTGACCGCTGACAACATCGGGACCCTCACCTCCGTCGGCGGCTGGGGTGGCGCTCTGCTCTGCCAGGGTGAGAACGTCATCATCACCGGTGTTTCCATGATCCACTTCGGCGCGGCCGAGACCGTGGTCTGGGAAGGCACCAGCACCCATACCGGCGACTACGCCGTGAACCTCGAACTGGGCGGTGAAGACGACTGGGTGAATGCCGAACTGTGGGAAGGCGCCGAGGTGCGCATCTACTTCACCCCGGACGATCCCGCCGACTGGTCCATCCAGATTTTCGACGGTCACTGGGGCGGTATGGGTTATGTCACGCCCAACGGCGTGCAGTGGAACGCGGAGAACTCTCCCGAGGCCATCGAGAAGGGTTATGTGTCCTTCAAGGCCGAAGGTGCCGCTTTCGCGGCCATGACCAGCCATCAGTGGTGGGGCTTTGCCCTCATCCTCCAGGGCAAGAACCTGGTGGTGACCAAACTCGCCTACATCTAATCCTTTTTAATCCGGAGGGGGCTGACCCTCCCTCCGGGTTCCACCTATGAAAAGATTTCTTCACTATGCTTTAGCCGTTCTGACGGCCCTATCCGTTTTTTCCTGCGGAAAAGATGACCCTGTGACAGAGCCCGTCAATGATGCTCCCAAGGACATGACCCTGAGCCTTTCGTCTCTGAACGTGCCTGTAGAGGGAGGTTCCTATTCCCTGACGGTGACGGCCCCTTCCCGTCCTACCGTCAGCAATCCTTCCTCCCAGTGGGTGACGGTGACGGACGGCACTTATTCCAATTACAAGATTACGTACGGAATCACCGTATCGGCCAATGCGGCCTATGAGGAGCGCACGGCCACGCTCACCGTCAACAGCGGCTCGCTTTCCAAGACCGTTTCCCTCAGACAGGCCGCTGCCGAAAAGCCTGTGGATCCTGACCCCGACCCGGATCCCGAGTCCGAAGAAGGCATTTCCAAGACCTTGGTCACAAAGGACGCCACAGACCAGGCCAAGGCCTTATATGCCTACCTGTACAGCATTTACGGCCAGAAAACCCTGTCTTCCGTGATGGCCGACGTCAACTGGAACCACCGGATTGCCGATCAGGTCAATCAAATGACGGGAGAGTATCCCGCCATGAACTGCTACGACTTTATCCACATCTACGTACCCGCGAACAACTGGATCAATTACAATGACCTGAAACCCGTTACCGAGTGGGCCGAAGCCGGCGGAATCGTTTCCCTAATGTGGCATTTCAATGTGCCGGTGAACGCTTCCACTACTCCCGGGGCCGACGGTTCCGGTGTCACCTGCACGCCTACGCAGACAAGTTTCCGGGCCAGGAACGTTTTCACCTCCTCTACCTGGGAGAACAAGTGGTTCTATCAGGAGATGGACAAGGTGGCGGCCGTGCTGCTGGCCTTGCAGGAAAAGGGGATCGCCGCCATTTGGAGACCTTTCCATGAAGGGGCCGGCAATGCCACCCTCAAGTCCGGCGCTTCCTGGGGAACGGCTTGGTTCTGGTGGGGCTACGACGGTGCCGAGATCTATAAGAAGCTTTGGGTCACCATGTTCGACTACTTTGCCTCCAAGGGCATCAAGAACCTCATCTGGGTGTGGACCACTCAGAATTATAACGGAGACGCCGCCCAGTACAATCAGGACAAGGACTGGTATCCCGGAAAGGATTACGTAGATATTGTTGCGCGCGACTTGTATGGACAGGACGCAGCGGCCAATGTCCGTGAATTTACGGAAATTCAGAAAGCCTATCCCGGAAAGATGGTCACCCTGGGAGAATGCGGCAAGAACGGGAATATCCCTTATGCGTCTGTCGGGGAAGCCTGGAATGCCGGTGCCAAATGGTCCTGGTTCATGCCCTGGTATGGCGAAAGCCTGCCGGACACGGCCTGGTGGAAATCGGCCATGGGGCATTCGGCCGTCGTGTCCCGCTCAGAAGTAAAAATCCAGTAGATAAATGAAATATTTCAAATTACTGTCCCTGTTTGCCGTTCTGGCTTTGTTGCCCTCTTGTGGCGGAAAAGACAACCCTGAGCCCGAAGTGGACCCTGTAGAGAAGGCCCCCAAGGAAATCACCCTCAGCCAAAGCAGTTTTTCCTTTGCCAAGGAAGGCGGAGAGGCAACCCTTACCGTGAAGGCGCCCTTCCGTCCCTCCTTTACGGGAATGCCCTCCTGGATCACGCTGAAGGACGGAACCTTTGACAAATATCAGATTTCCTATACGCTCACGGCTGCCGCCAATACCGAGTACGAGGTACGGTCGGCCACGGTCGTGCTCAAGGCTACCGGCGTTTCCGATGTGAGTTTCACCGTCTCGCAGGAAGCGGCCGAAAAGCCGGAGGAACCCACGCCGGGAGGGGAGGTGAACCAGGCCGTCATCGACGCCATGGGCCTTGGCTGGAACATGGGCAATCATTTTGACGCCTACTACAACGGCAGTTGGGCCGGAGAGAAGGAAGGCTATCCCAGCGAAACGGCATGGCAGGGCAATCTGGCCACGCAGGCTACGTTTGACGGGGTTAAGGCCCTGGGGTTCACCAGTGCGCGCATTCCGGTTTCCTGGCTCAAGATGATCGGCCCGGCTCCGGACTACAAGATTGACGAAACTTGGATGAACCGGGTGTACGAGGTGGTGCAAATGGCCCACAAAGCCGGCCTTACCGTAATTATCAATACCCACCACGACGAGAATCATTATTATCAATATGTAAATGAAATTGACGTTAAGATTCAAAAAGGAGAAATAAAACCTTCTGAAAAAGAGTCGTTAATAAGTAAATACAATGATATTCATTGGCAGGATATCAAGAAAGCCGCCGACAGCAGCGCCAAGAACGAGGCCATCAAGGCGGAGATTACGGCCGTATGGACCCAGATTGCCAAAAAGTTCGCCGACTGTGACGACTGGCTCATCATGGAAGGGTTCAATGAGATCAACGACGGCGGCTGGGGCTGGAGCGAAGCTTTCCGCAAGAATCCGTCGGCCCAGTGCAATATCCTCAATGAGTGGAACCAGACCTTCGTGAACGCCGTCCGTGCCACCGGCGGCAAAAACGCCACCCGCTGGCTGGGCTGCCCCACTTATGCGGCAAATCCGGAATTCGAGAAATACTGGACGATGCCCCAGGATCCTGCCGGCAAAACCATGCTGGCCGTCCATTTCTACGACCCTTCCGACTATACCATCGGGGAAAAGCAGTACTCCGACTGGGGCCATACCGGCGCGGCCGACAAGAAAGCCAACGGCGGGGACGAGGGCCATGTGAAGGCTGTTTTCGGGAATCTGTTCACCAAATACGTCTCGCACGGCACGCCTGTCTATCTGGGAGAGTTCGGCTGTTCCATGCGCGCCAAGAGCAACACCCGCGCCTGGGCCTTTTACAAGTACTACATCGAGTACATCGTGAAGGCCGCCAAGACTTACGGCCTGCCTTGCTATCTGTGGGACAACGGCGCCGAAGGAACGGGACAGGAACAGCATGGCTATATCAACCATGGCACCGGCAAACCCATCGGCAACAGCAAGGAAATCATCGACCTCATGAAGAAAGCCTGGTTTACGGCTTCCGAAGGATATACCCTGGATACAGTTTATCAATCAGCCCCCAAATTCTGATGAAAAAAGTAGCATATCTTATGATTGCCCTGGCTTTGTGTGCCTGCGGCGGAAGCAAAAAACCCATGGAAACACCCAAAGACCTTTTGGTACACCGGCTTTTCACTTTCGCGGAAAACGGTAAGATCGCCTACGGCCACCAGGACGATCTGGTCTATGGCCACAACTGGGTGCTCACCGACTGGGAAAATGACCCGCTGGAACGCTCCGACGTGAAGGATGTCACCGGTAAATATCCCATGCTGGTGGGTTTCGACCTGGGCGGAATCGAACTGGGCCAGGCCAAAAACCTGGACGGCGTGCCCTTCGGCCTGATGCGGAAGGCGGCCCGTACGCATGTGGAGCGGGGTGGCATCGTCACCTTCTCCTGGCATCCCCGGAATCCCCTCACAGGCGGTGACGCCTGGGACATCTCTTCCGACCAGGTGGTGAAATCCATCCTCCCCGGCGGGGAAAAGCACGGGCAGTTCATGCTCTGGCTGGGCCGTGCGGCCGATTTTATCGAATCGCTGGGCGTCCCGGTCATCTTCAGGCCCTGGCATGAAAATCTGGGAAGTTGGTTCTGGTGGGGCGGCAGGCTCTGCACCGCGCAGGAGTACCAGGAACTGTTCCGCATGACCTGGCTGTATTTTACCAAGGACCGCGGGCTTACCGATATCGTCTGGTGCTATTCCCCCAACGGAAACTGTGGCCCCGAGGCGTATATGAGCCGTTATCCCGGCGACGAATTCGTGGACATGCTGGGGATTGATACTTATGAGTACATGGGCGACAGCAGTTTGGAGGAGGCCGGTGCCCGCTATATGCAGGAGATCAAGAACCAACTTACCTACCTGACCGCCCTGTCCTACGAGCATGAAAAACTGATGTGTCTCAGTGAGACCGGTCTGGAAGGCATTCCGGACCCGCAATGGTGGACCGGGCGCCTGCTTCCCGCCATGCAGGAGTTCCCCATCTCCTATGTGCTCACCTGGCGCAACGCCCACGACAAGCCCGGCCATTTCTATGCCGGCTGGAAAGGATTTGAAAATGAGGCCGACATGAAGGCCTTCAGTGAAAACGACAATATAGTATTTCTGACTGATGAACTTTGACGAAAGACTGGCATGGCTCAGGAAAAACCATGCGGAACTGATTGAAAGGCCCAATGCGCCCATCGAAGGAAACGGCGTTTACGAGCGTTATGAAAACCCCATCCTGACGGCGGAGCATGCTCCGCTCGAGTGGCGGTACGATTTTGACAGGGAGCGCAATCCCTACCTGATGGAGCGTATCGGCATACATGCCACCTTGAATTCGGGCGCCATCAAATGGAACGGGAAATACGTCCTGGTGGTGCGTGTGGAAGGAGCCGACCGCAAGTCGTTCTTTGCCGTGGCCGAAAGCCCGAACGGTGTGGACAACTTCCGCTTCTGGCCCCGTCCCATCACCCTCCCGGAATGGGGAGAACCCGCCACCAATGTGTACGATATGCGCCTGACTGCCCATGAGGACGGCTGGATTTACGGCATTTTCTGCGTGGAACGCAAGGATCACAGCGCCGAGGGAGACCTTTCGGCCGCTACGGCGGCAGCCGGTGTGGCCCGTACCCGGGACCTGGTGAACTGGGAGCGCCTGCCGGACATCCGTTCGGCGTCCCAGCAACGCAATGTAGTGCTTCATCCCGAATTCGTGAACGGAAAATATGCCCTGTACACCCGCCCGCAGGACGGTTTCATCGATGCCGGCAACGGCGGCGGTATCGGCTGGGCCCTGGTGGACAGCATGGAAAACGCCGTCATCAAGGACGAGAAAATCATCAACCGGCGTTTCTACCACACCATCAAGGAAGTGAAGAACGGGGAAGGCCCGCACCCCATCAAGACGGACAGGGGCTGGCTGCATCTGGCCCATGGCGTCCGCGGCTGCGCCAGCGGCCTGCGCTATGTGCTGTACATGTACATGACGGCCCTGGAAGATCCCTCCCGCGTGATTGCCCAGCCCGGCGGTTTCTTCATGGTTCCGGAAGGCCCCGAATATATCGGCGACGTGATGAATGTCCTCTTCTCCAACGGATGGATTTGCGACCCCGACGGCAAGGTGTTCATCTACTACGCCTCTTCCGACACCCGCATGCATGTGGCGACTTCTACGGTGGACCGCCTCGTGGACTACTGCATGAATACGCCGGAAGACGGTCTCCGCACCGGCCTTTCCGTAGAGACCCTTAACAACCTGATTGACAAGAACCTACAATAGCATGTCACGGATTGCCCTCCTCCTCGCGTTGGCCCTGTGCATCGGCAATGCCCAGGCACAGCCGCTCAAGCTTTCCCATCTTTTCACGGACCATGCCGTACTGCAGCAGGAAACGCAGGCCCCCGTCTGGGGCTGGGGAAAACCCGGTTCCCTGGTGGAGGTGCAGTTCGACGGGAACAACTACAAGACCCGGGTGTCGGCCGATGGCGCCTGGCGCGTATCGGTGAATACCCCCAAGGCCGACGGCAAGGCCCGTACCCTGGTGGTGAAGTCCGGGAAAGAAACCCTGACGGCCGCCGACATCGTCCTGGGGGAGGTCTGGATTTGCAGCGGGCAGTCCAACATGGAGATGCCTATCCGCGGATTCGGCTTCCAGGAAGTGGAGGGCGCCACGGAGGCCATTCTGTCGGCCCCTGAAACGGCTTCTTCCGTGCGGGTTTTCAATATCCTCACCACCAAGAAGTACGAACCTGTCCGGGATGTGGATGCCCAGTGGGCCTATACCGATGGTGCCACGACGGCGCAGACATCGGCCGTAGCCTATTTTTTTGCCAAACGCCTGACCAAAACCCTCGGCGTGCCGGTGGGAATCGTCGTGAACGCCTGGGGCGGCAGCCGCATCGAACCCTGGATGACCCGGGAAATCATCGATGTGGCGGGCCTTACCCAGAAGGAACTGGACGAATTGTATGCCGTGAAGGATATTCCGGACCGCTGGCCGGAAACGCCCGAAACCATCTGGAACGGACGCGTGTACCCCATTGTGGGGTATGCCGCCAAGGGCATTCTCTGGTATCAGGGATGCTCCAATATGGGCCAGCCGCACTGCTACGACAAACTGCAGAAGGCCATGGTGGAGATGTGGCGCAAGGAGTGGGGAAGGGACCTTCCTTTCATCTTTACCCTTCTCGCTCCCTTCGACCACAGTGACGCCGACGGTCGCTGGCGCCCGCATTTTGTCCTGAACCAGCTCCATACGGAGGAGATTCTGGCGAATTCCTGGGCCATCTGCACCGAGACCCTGGGCAACAAGGTCACCGTCCATCCTTCCCGGAAGAAGGAAGTGGCCGACATGATGCTGCTGCGCGCCCTGCAGAGTGTCTATGGCATCAACCCCGGCACCAGTGTGGAACTCCCGCGCCTGGAAAGCGTGGAATACCTGGAGGACGGCCGCGTGAAAGTGCGTCTGACGCAGGTCTGGAGCGACCTGGGCTCCATATCGGCCCGGGACGTGGTGGGCTTCGAACTCGCCGGTGAAGACCGTGAATTCCACCTGGCCAAGGCCGAGATTGACTGGGACGGCCAGACCATCTTCGTCCAATGTCCCGAGGTCCCCAAGCCCATTGCCGTCCGGTACGGCTTCCGCAACTGGATGGGAGCCAACCTGCAGAAATCGAACGGACTTCCCGTCCCTCCCTTCAGAAGCGACGATTGGGAATATTAGATAGTTATGAGGAAAGGTTTGTATCTTTTGGGCGTTGCTGCGATGCTGCTCTGCGCCTGCAACAGGGATTTTAAGAGGCAGGACCATACGGTGACCATCCCCTGCGGGGACCGGACGGTCCGGCTGCAGGTGATTTCTCCGGAAATCGTCCGGGTCAGCGTTTCGCCGGACGGGACCTTCCACGACCGGGCCAGCCTCGCCGTTCTGCCACAGGACGGCTGCAACGATTTTGAGGTGACTTGCGCCATGGGAAAGGTCCGCCTTGCCACCGACTCGCTTTCCGTCGAGGTGTACAAGGCCGACGCCAGCACGCACTTTTACCGGGCTGACGGCACCCCGCTGGCCCTGAACGGGCAGGCGGCCTTCACGCCTGCCGAGGTGGAAGGGAAGAAGGCCTGGAGCACCACCGTCCGCTTCGACTCCCGCGAGGGAGAGGCTTTTTATGGCCTGGGACAGCATCAGGCCGGTGAATTCAATCACAAGGGACGCCAGGAGGAACTCTATCAGTACAATACGAAGGTGAGCGTTCCCATGGTGGTCTCCACGGACGGATACGGCATTCTCATGGATGCCTATTCCCTGGGACGCTGGGGCACCGACCAGCCCTACCGTCAACTTGGCGAAGTCTTCGCCCTGAACCTGACCGGGACTTATCAGGCGGCCGACGGCCGTGTCCTGGTCCAGAAGGAGGACAGCCTTTTCTATGAGAACGAGTTCGCCCTCAAAAACCTTCCGCCCGTTCCGCTGAACGGGGGCAGGGTGTGCTACGAAGGTACCATCACGGCTCCCGAAACCGGAGACTATTCCTTTATCCAGTACTATGCCGGTTTCCAACGCACCGAGGTGGGCGGCGAGGAGAAGATGTCCCGCCGCTGGCGGCCGGCCTGGAATCCCAACAGTTATAAGTTTACGGCCCATCTGGAAGCCGGCGTTCCCACGCCGCTCAAAGTGGAGTGGGAACCGGACGGAGACGTGTCCTATATCGGCCTCCGGGTCCTTCCGGCCGGTGCCGTGAGCGAAGGCATCACCTTCTGGAACGAGTTTGAGCCGCAACTGGACTATTATTTTATCGAGGGCGGCGACTACGACGGCGTTATCAAGGGCTACCGCGCTCTCACCGGAAAAGCGCCGGTAATGCCCAAATGGGTGCTGGGCTTCTGGCAGAGCCGGGAGCGCTATTCCACCCAGGAAGATCTGGTGGAAACCCTCTCGGAATTGCGCAGAAGACACATTCCGGTGGACAATATCGTCCAGGACTGGCAGTACTGGGAAGAAGACCAGTGGGGCAGCCATGCTTTCGAGGCGTCCCGCTATCCCGATCCGGAGAAGATGCTGGACGACGTTCATGCCCTGCATGGCCGGTTCATGATTTCCGTCTGGCCCAAGTTTTACACCAATACGGACCATTACAAGGAACTCAAGGCCGCCGGTTATGTCTATGAGAATGCCGAAAAGGACGGGCTCAAGGACTGGCTGGGCCATGAGCAGTCCTTCTACGACGCCTATGCGCCCGGCGGAAGGGAGATGTTCTGGCGCCAGATGGACGAGAGCCTCTACACGAAATATGGCCGGAAAATCGATGCCTGGTGGATGGACGCCTCCGAGCCCAATCTCCGGGACTGCCTTCCCATGGATTATTTCAAGTGGCTGCTGACACCCAATGCCCTGGGCCCTTCCACGGAATACCTCAATGCCTATGCCCTGGTAAACGCCATGGCCATCTATGAAGGCCAGCGTTCCGTGGATCCGGACAAACGCGTCTTCCTGCTCACGCGGAACGGTTTTTCCGGGCTGCAGCGCTACAGCACCGCTACCTGGAGCGGCGATATCGGCACCTCCTGGACCGATATGCGGATGCAGATGGCCGCCGGGCTCAATTATTCCATGAGCGGCATTCCCTTCTGGGGCATGGATATCGGCGGTTTCTCCGTCATGAGCAAGTTCTATGATGCTGCGAATGCCGGGGAGTGGCAGGAAATGCAAACCCGCTGGCATCAGTTCGGCACGTTTGTCCCGCTGTTCCGCACTCACGGCCAGTGGCCGCGCCGGGAGCTTTGGAACATTGCTCCGGAAGGCTCCAAGGCCTACAAGAGCATTCTGGCATATATGCGCCTCCGTTATCGGCTGATGCCTTATCTGTATTCCCTTACCGGGGCCGTGAACCGGGAAGACTATACCCTGATGCGCGGCCTGCCGATGGACTTCCCGTCCGACCCCGAAGTCCGCGACCTGTCCGATCAGTGGATGCTGGGTCCGGCCCTGATGCCCTGCCCGGTGTACGAATACAAGGCCCGCAGCCGCAGCGTCTATCTTCCCGAAGGCCTTTGGTACGATTTCTATACGGGTGCCTGTCTTTCCGGAAAGCGGCGTTTCGTGGCCGACGCTCCTTATGAGCGCATTCCGCTGTACGTGCGTGGCGGCAGCATCCTCCCGGTGGGACCGGAGATGGAATGGTGTGATGAAAAACCCGCCGACAACCTGCTTCTGCTGGTTTATGCCGGCGCCGACGCGTCGTTCACCCTCTACGAGGACGACGGGCTTACGTATGGCTATGAGAAAGGAGAGTGCAGCGTTATCCCGCTTTCGTGGAACGAGCAGTCCCGTACCCTCACCATCGGAGACCGCACCGGCCGCTACCCGGGCATGCTGGAGAGCCGCCGTTTCCGCGTGAAGGTGGTGGACGCCGCCCATCCTTTCGCCTGGAATCCGGATGTGGCTGCCGAGGAAGTCGTCTATGAAGGGAAGTCTGTTCAAGTAACGCTCTGACAATGAAACGGATTGCTGTCGTCCTGCTGCTTGCCCTGCCCCTTGTGGCATCGGCCCGGACCCTGCCTTTCGACGAAGGCTGGAAGTTTTCGCTGGGCAGCGCCTCCTCCCCGCGGGCCGACTTTGGCCGCGGGACGGAGTATTTCACCTATTATACCAAAGCGGCCTCCATTCACAACGAAGGCCCTTACGCCCCCGGTTTTGACGACAGCGCGTGGACACCTGTCACGCTGCCGCACGACTGGGTGGTGGATCTTCCCTTCGCCCCCGAAGCCAGCAAGAGCCATGGTTACAAGACGGTGGGCTGGCGCTATCCTTTTACCAGCGTCGGCTGGTACCGGAAACATTTCACCGTGTCGGCCGAAGACTGCCGGAAGGGCGTCTCCCTTCGTTTCGACGGCATTTTCCGCGATTCCGAAATCTGGGTGAACGGCTTCTGGCTCGGAGGGGAAAAGAGCGGTTATGTGCCGCAGGAATACGCCATCACGGAATACCTGAATCCGGACGGGGACAACCTCGTCTGCGTCCGGGCCGATGCCACTTTCGAAGAGGGCTGGTTCTACGAAGGGGGCGGCATCTATCGGCATGTATGGATGCAGATCGGGGAGCCTGAGGCCAAGCCCCTGCCGGCGCGGATAATCACGACGGATCCGGACCGGGGGCTTCTCATTGACGGAAAACGTGTGCAACTTCGCGGGGTGAACCTGCATCAGGACCATTCCGGTGTGGGCGTCGCCATCCCCGACGAACTGTGGGTCTGGAAAATCAAGCAACTCAAGAAACTGGGAATCAATGCAATTCGCACTTCCCACAACCCGGCGTCCGAGGCTTTCCTGAATATTTGTGACAGCCTGGGAATGTATGTGCTGGAAGAAGGCCGCCTGATGGGCGTGAATCCGGCGCAGTTGGAACCGCTCCGCCGCATGATCGAGCGGGACCGCCATCATCCCTGCATCGTGATGTGGGGAATCGGCAATGAAGAATGGGGCATCGAGTGGAAAGACAAGGGAGAGGCCATTGCCGCCACGATGACCCGCTTTGTCCATAGCCTGGACACCACCCGGCCCGTGTTTGTCGCCAGCAGCGGCGGTCCCAGTATCCTGAAGGGGGCCGATGTGGCCGGCTACAACTATATCATCCAGAATCCGATAGAGCAGCATCGCGCCCAGTATCCGGAGCGCGTGGCGGTGGGATCGGAGGAAACCAGCGGCTGCGGTACGCGCGGGGTCTATTTCACGGAGCCCGGCACCGGCCGGAAGGCGGCCATCAACCGCGGCCCCCAGGGGCCGGACAGCCTCTACAACTGTATCGGCCGCGGCATGAAGTTCTATGAGGAAAGACCCTGGCTTTCCGGCATGTTCTACTGGACCGGTTTCGACTACCGGGGAGAGCCCGATCCGCTGGTCTGGCCGGCTACGCTTTCGGAATTCGGAATCCTGGATTATTGCGGTTTCCCGAAGGACGAGGCTTGGTATTTGCGGGCCTGGTGGACAGAGGAGCCGGTCCTGCACATCCTGCCTCACTGGAACCTGGAAGGCCATGAGGGGGAGGTGATCCCTGTCTGGGTTTACAGCAATTGCGACGAGGTGGCCCTGACGGTGAACGGCAAGTCTCTCGGCCGCAAGAAAATGCCCCGCTACGGCTATCTGGAATGGAAAGCCGCCTACAAGCCCGGAAAAGTAGTTGCCACCGGCTATAAAAAAGGCCGGAAAGTCATGACGGAAACCGTCTGGACGGCCGGCGCTCCGGCCCGTTTGGAAACCGAGACGGACCGGATCGGGGATTTCTCCGTGGTGAATGTGACGGTCCTGGATGTCCAAGGGCATTTTGTTCCGACGGCCTGCATTCCGGTCACCCTTACCCTGGAAGGGGAGGGCTGCATCGTGGGTGGCGGAAACGGTGACCCGGCCTATCACGGCAGTGAGAGACCGTCTGCCGGGGTCAAAACCTTTACGCTGCCGTCCTTCAATGGACGGGTGCAGTTCCTGCTCCGCGGAAAAGAGAATGTTATTATAAAGTTAAGTATATGAAAAAAACGTTGATTATGTTAAGTGCTGCTATTCTTGGTGCTGCCTGTGCACCGAAGGGTCCCCAGGCTATCCCCGCCGACAGCGAGGTGGAAGCCAAGGTAGAGAAGGTCCTGAAGGGTATGACCCTGGAGGAGAAGGCCGGCCAGCTGGTCCAGTTGAACATCTCCGTTCTGGAAGACGATACGCGCGAGGCTATCGATCCTGCCAAGCTGGACCGGATTATCGGCCAATATAAGGTGGGATCCATCCTCAATGTGATGAACGACCACTGCCATTCCCGGGAGGTGACGGCCGCGATGGTCCGCCAAATCCAGGAAAAGTCCATGGAGAAAATCGGCATTCCCTGCATTTATGGGCTGGATATGATCCATGGCGCCTCCTATCTCTCGGACGGTTCCCTGTATCCCCAGGAAATCAATCTGGCAGCCACGTTCAACAGGGAGTATCCGCGCCTGATGGGCCGGGCCATGGCTTATGAGACCCGTGCCGCCCAGGTTCCCTGGGTCTTTTCTCCGGTGATGGACCTCGGCCGCGATCCCCGTTGGCCGCGTATCTGGGAAAGTTACGGCGAAGATCCTTATCTGCAGGCCCAGATGGCCCGCGAGGAGACCGTCGCCATCCAGGGAGAGAACCCCAATCGGATCGACCTGGAGCACGCCGCCGTATCCATCAAGCACTTCATGGGGTATGGCGTTCCGGTAAGCGGTAAGGACCGTACCCCGGCCATCATCGCCGAGAACGACCTCCGCGAAAAGTTCTTCGCCCCGTTCCTGGCCTGCTTCCGTGCCGGCGCCCTCACCGCCATGGTGAATTCGGCCTCCATCAACGGCATCCCGACGCACTGCAACGCCCTGCTGCTGAGCGGCTGGGTGAAGGAACAACTGGGCTGGGACGGCCTGCTGGTGACCGACTGGGCCGACATCGACAATCTCTTCAATCGCGACCACGTGGCCGCCGACAAGCATGAAGCGGTGGCGATGGGCATCAATGCGGGCATCGACATGATCATGGACCCCTACGATCCGGAGTGCTGCAATGTCATCATCGACCTTGTCAAGAGTGGCCGTATCCCTGAATCCCGTCTCAATGACGCCGTCCGCCGCGTCCTGCGCCTGAAGGTGAGGCTCGGCCTGTTTGACAAGCCCAACTGGGACTATGCCTATCCGGAGTTCGCCAGCGAGAAATTTGCACGGGAATCCTATGCCGCCGCCCTCGAGAGCGAAGTGCTCCTGAAAAACAACGGCATCCTGCCGCTGAAGGAAAACGCCAGCATCCTGGTAACCGGCCCCAATGCCAACAGCCTCCGTACCCTGAACGGCGGTTGGAGTTATACCTGGCAGGGAAGTGCCGACGACTATGTTCCCCAGTATAATACCATTCTCGAGGCCTTGCAGCGTCGTTTCCCCAAGGTGACTTACGCTCCCGGCGTCAAGTATGCGGGTGAAGACTGGCAGGCCGAGGATGCCTCCGGCATCGCCGCCGCCGTCACCGCTGCCCGCGGGGCCGATGTCATCGTGGCCTGCATCGGTGAGAACACCTATTGCGAGACCCCCGGCAATATGGACGACCTGAACCTGTCGGCCAAGCAGAAAGAACTGGTGAAGAAACTGGCCGCCACCGGAAAGCCCGTCGTGCTCATCCTCAACGAAGGCCGCCCGCGCCTCATCGGAGACATCGAGCCGCTGGCCGCCGCCGTGGTGGACGTGATGCTTCCGTCCAATTTCGGGGCCGATGCCCTGGCCGCCCTGCTGAGCGGCGACGAGAACTTCTCGGGAAAACTCCCGTTCACGTATTCCAAGCACATCAACGCGCTCCATACCTACGACTACAAGGTCTCCGAACACCGCGAGACCATGGCGGGCTCCTATAATTACGACGCCGTCATGGATGTGCAGTGGCCTTTCGGCTTCGGCCTCAGTTATACCGAATTCGCCTTCGCCAATCTGAAGGTGGAGGCCGGTGAATTCAAGGCCGGTGATGTCCTGAAGGTCTCGGTCGATGTAAGCAATGTCGGCAGCCGTGCCGGCAAGGAAGCCGTGCTGCTGTACAGTTCCGACCTGGTTGCCTCCCTGATCCCTGACGTGAAGCGTCTCCGCGGTTTCGAGAAGATTTCCCTGGAACCCGGCGAGACCAAGACGGTCTGTTTCGAACTTCCCGCCTCCGACCTGGCCTTTGTAGGGGCCGACGGCCGCTGGCGTTTGGAGGAGGGCGATTTCCGCCTGTCCTGTGGCGGTCAGGCCGCCATGGTCCGCTGCACGGAAACCAAAGTTTGGGAGACCCCGAATATCTAGTATGGAAACAAGAACGGATATCTTTATGCAGGAGGTCAGGGAAAACCTGACTTCCTGTATTTTGCCCTATTGGCTCCGTCTCAAGGACCCCAGGGGCGGTTTTTACGGAGAAGTGTCGGCAGAGGGGAAGATTCTTTACGATGCCCCGCGGGGCGTCATCCTCAATGCCCGGCTCATCTGGTCGTTCTCGGCCGCCTATGCCGCTCTGAAGGATACGCAGTACCTGGTGGCGGCCGTGCATGCGCGCGACTGGTTCCTGGAGCATTTCTGCGACCATAAATACGGCGGCGTCTATTGGAGCGTGACCCCGGAAGGGGAGCGGCTCGATGCCAAAAAGCAACTCTATGCCCAGGGCTTTGCCATCTACGGCCTGTCGGAACTCTATAAGGTGACCCGGGATGATGAGGCCCTCAAGAATGCCGTCAACCTCTACCAGGTGGTGGAAACCTATTTCGCCGACCGGGAGAACGGAGGCTATATCGAGGCCCTCGCCCGGGATTTCTCCCCGCTGGAAGACATGTCGCTCAGTGCCCATGATATCAATGCCGACAAAACCATGAATTCCCATCTCCATATCCTGGAAGCCTATGCCAACCTGTACCAGGTGTGGCCGGACGAAGGGCTGAAGGAGGCGGTCGTGCGCCTGTTGGAGATAATCGGCACCCGGGTGATGGCTCCGGACGGCCATCTGCAACTCTATTTCCGGCGTGACTGGAGCGTCCTTCCGGGCGGCCTTTCCTACGGACATGACATCGAGACTTCCTGGCTGGCCCTGGAGTGTGCCTTTGCACTGAAGGACCTGGACGTCGTGAACCGCGTGCGTCCTTGGGCCCTGGCCATGGGAAAGGCCGGGAACGAAGGTCTTCTGCCCGACGGATCGCTGCGGTACGAGAAACTTCCGGACGGCCGCTTCGACGATTCCCGCCAATGGTGGGTGCAGGCCGAGACGGTGGTCGGAAACCTCTGGCTGTGGAAATACCACGGCGACGGGGCGGCGGCCGACCGCGCCCTCGCGGCCTGGAAGTACATCAAGGATTTCCTTGTGGACGGAAAAGACGGAGAGTGGTGGTGGGCCGTTCTGCCGGACGGTTCGCTGGACCTTACCCAGCCCAAGGCCGGTTTCTGGAAGTGCCCTTACCACAATACGCGCATGTGTCTGCAGGTTTTGAATATTTTTTCTTAAATTTGTTACCGCACTAAAAACCGATATCCATGGCAAAACTATCAGAGAAAATCGGATATGGCCTGGGTGATGCCGCTGCCGGCGGTATCACATGGAAGGTGATGTCCATCGCTTTTCCCTTCTTCTTCACCAACATTTTCGGCCTTACGGTGGCCGATGCCGGAGCGCTGATGCTGCTGGCACGCCTGTTCGACGTGGTTACGGACCCGCTGATGGGCGCCATCGCCGACCGGACCAAGAGCCGCTGGGGCACCTATCGGCCCTGGCTGATTTTCGGCGCCATCCCGCTGGGCGTGGTCTTCGCCCTGCTGCTTTATACGCCCGATCTGGGGCCTGCGGGCCGCCGGATTTATGCCTATGCCCTGTACCTGCTGATGATGGTGGTATATACGGCGGTGAACGTGCCTTACGGCTCGCTTCTGGGCGTCATGACCGAAGACAGCAATGAGCGCAACGAGTTCTCCTCGTTCCGCATGGTCGGCGCCTATGCGATGGGTTTCGTCACCCTCTTCTCCTTCCCGTATCTGCAGAAGATGGTGGGCGGGACGCCGGCGCACCAGTATGCCGTGTTGGGCGTGGTGCTGGGCGCCCTGGCCGCCTTGGGCACCCTGGCCTGCGGCCTCCTTACCAAAGAGAGGCTGGAGCCGGTCCGGGCCGAGAAATTCTCCCTGAAGCCTTTTGCCGACCTCATTCACAACAAGCCGTGGATTTACCTCACGCTCATCGGCATTTGCACCAACTTTTTCAACGGTTTCCGCTATGCCGTGGCGGCCTATCTGTTCGAGTATTGCATGCATGGCGACGTGACGGTTTCCGGCCTCATCATCAACTACACCGTGTTTATGATGTTCGGAGAGGCGGTGTGCATGATTGTCGGCGGACTTACGCCCCGCTTTACCAAGTGGGTGGGTTCCAAGCATAAGGCTTTTGCCTGGGCTGCCGTCATCTGCGCCGTCTCGTCCATCGCCTTCTTCTTCATCCCCATGGATCCCGCCTGGATCTGGGTGATGATTGCCAACGTGATTATCACGTCCGTCGGCATCGGCATTTATTCCCCGCTGCTGTGGTCCATGTATGCCGACGTGGCCGACTATGCCACCGAAAAGAACGGTACCTCTTCCACGGGCCTCATCTTCTCCTCCGGAACGATGGCCCAGAAGTTCGGGTCGGCCATATCGGGCGCCCTCGTGGCCCTGCTCCTCGGCGCCGCCGGCCTTCTCTCCAGCCAGGATCCCGTGACGGGCGAGACGGTGGTCACCATTACCAACCTGGGCAGCGTACAGCACATGGTCTGGGCCCTGTTCTCCCTCTTCCCGGCCGCCATCGCCCTCCTGATCCTCCTTCTCCTCCGCCTCTATCCCATCAAGAAATAACCCCCGTGAAAGTTACACCCCGGGTGGCTGTTATCTCGTTGGTAATCAGTTATTTACGCTTAATCCTCTGCGCAAAATGCGCAGAGGATTATGTATAATATGTTGATTTTCAATGACTTATTTGCCACCCGTGAGGTGGAGGAACTTTCTGATTTGGCGGGGATGGGCCGATGTCTGCTGCCGGAGAATCGCCTCCGCTTCTGTTTTCCTGTCATCGGCCAGGGAGGGGATGTCGTAGAGGTCCTTGACGAGCCTCTGTTTCAGCAAAACCTTGGAACACGCCCTGTACACGGCGTCCGAATACAGGTCATGGTCTTCTTTTATTTCATAGTCGCTCCCGGTGTTGTCGTGCAGCGACCTCAGAAAGGCGTCATAGTTTCCATAGTAACTGATAACTTCATCATAGTCAATTTGATTCCAAAGGGATATGGCAAAATCGACGATTTGCTGGAATTCAAAGGCGGTGACCTGCCGTTCCCATCTCAGGAGTTGGGCGTAATGCAAATAACCGTTTCCCATGAGGATTCTCTTGATTTCTTGGATGATTCCCCGGAAGCGGGCCGATTTGCCGGACAGGTCGATGGGAGCCGAATAGGGATGATTGTCGCGGGCATAGCGCAGGAAATTCCAGCGGTAGTCTTCGGCTTTCCCGACCATTTTTCTTTCGACCGGATTGTTGTAATTGTAATTGAGGGTTGTCCTGACCTGTTTGTTGCCACGCTTGGCCGAACTCATGAAGCGGGCTTTGAAAAGCGGACCTCTTCTTCCCCGGGAGCCGTTCCATTCCCTGGCAAACAGATGCGTGTATTGCTGTACAAACCTGGAAAGGGTGGTTTTGTCAGGGACCATAATGGTATTATGGATATGATCGGCCATGGGACAAAGGGCGAGAACCGGAATGCCGTAGCGCCGGGCAACGGTGCAGTATATCGTGAAGAAAACCAGATAATCGTGGAGGGTGTAAAAGATGACAGCGCCGCCGATTGTCTTTTGGCATACATGGTGAACCTCTCCCGGATAAACTTTTCTTGCTCTCATGACCTTTCAGGCATCCCGCCAGTGAGATGCGCTTCCGCAAGATATCCAGGAGTTTTCAGGAATCCAAGCATCGTAAAAAACATAGCGTTGTTTCAGGTGTTTTTGAACTGTTTTTTACGATTGTCCGCCACTTCAGGCTTCCCAAATCACCCATTTCCTGTCCAGGGGGATTCGTTTGGGCTTCCCGGCATCGCCCGTTATCCGATACAGGTCGGTGTCATCTACCAATGTGGCCAGGGCATGGTTGACACGGGCGATGTTGACATTCAGGTCGTTGTTGAAAAGATCCAGGATTCTGCTTACCCTGGAGGCGATTTCCTCCGGGCTTGAACTTCGGCTCACCCTCCTGTATATCCAGTTCAGTTCCTTCTCATGATCTGCGATGCATTTTAATGCTATCCCCTCGGGATGCCGGAGGAACAGAATCAGGACCGATTTGGCCATCGGGCGGATTTTCAGTTCTTTATTGCCGATAAACACCCTGAATGTTTGCGTGATTCTCACATTTTGCGAGGGCGCTGCAAGGCTGATCCCCCGCCGTCTCATTTCTCTTGCCGCCGCCTTTACAAAAGAAATCAGTTCTTCGGTTTCCCGCTCTTCCCAACGGATTCCATAGGCATGGAAAGGCTCTTCAAGGCTCTTTCGGGAAAGAAAGTAAACCGCCAGCATCCCCGGATCTGTCATCATGTCTTGTTTTTTGTACAAGATACGTAAATCCCCCAATCCCAGGTGGCTGGTAACGCTCTAATAATCAGCGTCTTACGTACAATCCTCTGCGCAAAAAGCGCAGAGGATTGTACGTAAGTGATTGATGGACAGGTGATTATTTGTCACCGGAAAAAGGCGAGAGATACAGGGGAAAGGGACAAAAAAAGCAACCCGACAGGGGGTTGCTCATTTTCTACCAGCGGTCTTCGTCGGAGACGGAGAGTTTTTTACGGGCGTGACGGCGACGGGCGCTAAGGACGCGACGGCCGTTGGCGCTGGCCATCCGAGCGCGGAAACCATGCTTGTTCACACGCTTGCGGCGGGAAGGTTGGAATGTTCTTTTCATGATATCTCTATTTTATACTTTTCGCGTAAGGACTGCAAAGGTAGTAATTCCGCAGGAAAAAACAAAATTATTTTTCGATGTGGATAACCAGTTTCCCTTCGTACCAGGGATCCTGCAGCCAGGCCGATACAGGCCAGGTATGAACCGACCCGCGTGGGAGTCTGTGCCGCGCCATCACCAGGGCGATCTCCTCGTTCACATCGCCTCCTTTCAGGTAAAGGATTCCCTGGGTGTACTTCCCTTTTACCCAGGGGAGGAAATCCGGAAGGGATGCCACGGCCCGCGAAACCACAAAGTCAAACACCTCGGGAAGCGATTCGGCCCGGGCATTCACCACCTTCACGTTTTCCAGGTTCAGGGCCGATGCAACCGCTTGAGCCACAATGGTTTTCTTGCCGACGGAATCGCACAGGACAAAGCGGGCCGACGGATAAAGGATGGCCAGCGGAATGCCGGGAAATCCGCCGCCGGTCCCGAGGTCCAGCACCGAGGCGCCGGCAAAGCGCTCCTCCAGCCCCGGCGTGGTGAGAAGATATCGGGCAATGGCCAGCGAATGAAGCACATGGTGCTCATAGAGGGCGTCGATATCTTTCCGGGAAATGACGTTGATTTTTGCATTCCACTCCCGGTACAGGGCATCCAGCGCCTCCAGACGCGCCTCCTGTAGGGCCGATAAAGGAAAATCGGCCTTGATGATTTCTTTCCAGTTCATTCCACTTCCCCCCTCAGCATCATTTTGGCCAGGTGCTGCTTGCCCCGGCGGATGCGCGTGCGCACCGTATTGAGTTCCAGGTCCAGTTCCTTCGCGATCTCTTCATATTCCAGTTCTTCTATCATATATTTGATCATCACATCCTTATACAGCGAGGGCAGTTCGTCGATGTAGCCCATCAGGCGCTGATGGACTTCGTCGTTGATAATCTCTTCCTCGGGCGTAAAGTCCGTGAGTTGGGCATTTTCGCTCCCTTCTTTTTTCTCGTCTTCCCGGTGGATGGAGGAAAGATGGTCCAGGGCGGTCCGGCTGGCGATGGTCAGGAGCCAGGGGCGCAGTTCCCGGGAGGTATCGAAACTGCGCAGTGCCGAAAAGGCTTTCTGAAAACTTTCCGTGACCACGTCATCAGCGTCGGCCTTCCACTGGAAATAGCCGCTTACCCTGCCGCGGACCGACGGCTCGTGAATCTGGTACAAGGCCCGGTAAGCCATCTGGTCGCCGCCGATAGCCATTTCCACCAATTCTTTTTCGGAATAGTTCAAATACTTCATAATCAGTCAATTAATGGGCTTCCAGCCAGTTGATTCCCGAGGAACATTCCACGGTGAGCGGAACCGACAGTTCGATGACATGCTCCATGACCTCGGTGACCAGAGCCTTGAGCGCGGGTACTTCTTCGGGCAGGGCGTCGAACACCAGTTCATCGTGGATTTGAAGCACCATCCTGCTCCGCAGCCCCGCCTCTTTCATCCGGCGGTACACCCCGATCATGGCCAGTTTGATGATATCGGCCGATGTCCCCTGGATGGGGGCATTCACCGCATTCCGCTCGGCAAGGGAGCGGACATTGGCGTTGTGGGCGTTGATGTCCGGCAGGTAGCGGCGCCGGCCGAAGAGCGTCTGCACATAACCGTTCTCCCTGGCGAAAGCGATGCTCCCGTCGATGAATGAGCGGATGGAAGGGAAGGAGGCGAAATATTCTTCGATCAGTTTCTTGGCGTCTGCACGGGACAAATGCAACCGCTGGGCCAGGCCGAAGGAGGAAATGCCGTACATGATGCCGAAGTTGGCGGTCTTGGCCATGCCGCGCTGCTCCCGGGTGACTTCCGATACCGGGATGCCGAAAATCTTGGCGGCGGTGGCGGCATGTACGTCCACCCCTTCCCGGAAGGCCTGGGTCAGGTGCTCGTCCGCACTCAGGTGCGCCATGATGCGCAGTTCGATCTGGGAGTAATCGGCCGACATGATGACTCCTCCCGGTGTTCCCGGAACGAAGGCCTTGCGGATTTCCTTGCCGCGCTCGGTGCGGATGGGGATATTCTGCAGGTTGGGATTGGAGGAAGAAAGCCGTCCGGTGGCGGTAAGCGCCTGATTGAACGTGGTGTGTACGCGCCCGTCCACTTCGGAAATATAGGTGGGGAAGGGCTCGATGTATGTGGAAAGCAATTTCTTGACAGCCCGGAATTCCAGGATTTCATCTACGATGGGATGCCGGTCGGCAATGGCCAGGAGGGTGGCTTCGTCGGTGGAGTACTGTCCCTTCGAACCGCTCTTTTTGGCTTTCGGGTCCAGCCGGAGTTTCTCGAACAGGACATCACCCACCTGCTTGGGCGAAGAAATGTTGAGCGAAGGCTCACCGGCCATTTCCCGGATGCGGATTTCCCGCTCCGAGAGTTCCTTGCGCAGCCCGTCCGCAAAGTGGCGGATAACCCCCAGGTCCACTTTGACGCCGTCCCGTTCCATCCGGGTGAGCACTTTGGCCAGCGGCTCCTCCATGTTGTCATAGAAGGGCGGGAGTTGTTTCCGCAGTTTTTCTCCGAGCGGCACCAGGATGACGGCTTCCTGGAGGCGGGAAGGCTCCGGATTGTCATCGAAGAGGGAACCGGTGCTTTCAGAGGCCGCTTCGTCCAGGGAAACGCCCAGGTAGGTTTGGGCCAGGGCGCCGATCTCGTGGCTGCGCTCCGGATTCAGGACATAGTGCATGAGTTTGATGTCGTTCCAGGTTCCTTGCAGGCGGATGCCGGCCTGCGCGAGGATATGGGCCTGTCCTTTCAGGTCGGCCCCGTATTTGGCGATGGCGGCGTCTTCCAGCATCTCCCGGACCTCGGAGGCGTCCTCCAGGATGCAGACTTTTTTCTCCGCGGCAAGGATCAGGCGTTTCAGCGGGGCAAAGATTCCCGGGTTCCAGGCCTCCGTAATAAGGCCGACGGCCCCTTCGGCCCTGGCGGCGTCCATCACTTCCCGGGCCGATGCTTCCTGCACGGAAAGGATTTCTTTGCTTCGCCCAGCAGGACTGTCTTCAGACTGAACGCTATCATCCTGAGGCGCTTTTGCATCGAAGGATTTCAAATATTTTTTGAGCGACTGGAATTCGTAAAGGTCGAACAGTTCCCGGATCCGGGGTTGGAAGGCTCCGGAGTAGCGCATATCGGCCTGAGTCACGGGCAGCGACATGTCCGTTTTGATGGTCACAAGAGCCTTGGAGAGGGCCATGTGCGGCTGGGCTTCCCGGAACAGGGCCTGCTGTTTGGGCGGAAGTTCCCCGATGTGGGCGTAGATATTTTCCAGCGTCCCGTACTTGGCGATGAGTTTGGCGGCACCCACTTCCCCGACCCCCTTGACACCGGGCACATTGTCGGCCGTGTCGCCGCAGATGGCCAGCATGTCAATAACCTGGGAGGGTTCCGAAATGCCCCATTTGGCACAGAGTTCGGGGATGCCCCAGATTTCGGCATCCGTCCCGCTCTTGCCGGGCTTGTACTGGAAGGCATGCGGGCCGATGAGTTGCCCGTAGTCCTTGTCCGGGGTCACCATGTACACGTCCAGCGCTTCGCCGGCATTTTGCGCGGCGAGGGAACCGATGACGTCGTCGGCCTCGAATCCGGGGACCGTCAGGACCGGGATGTTCATGCTCTGCACCAGTTCCGTAAGCGGCTCCAGGGCGTCGATGACCAGTTGCGGGGTAGGAGGGCGCGTGCCCTTGTAGGCCGGGTACATTTGGTTCCGGAACGTGCCGCCGGGCGGGTCGAACGCCACCGCAAGATGCGTGGGCTTCTCTTTATCAATGAGTTCCAGCAGGTATTTGGTAAACCCGTAGAGGATGGACATGTCCGCCCCCTTGGTGTTGATCATGGGCCGGCGCAGGAAGGCATAGTACATCTTGAATACCAGCGCATGCCCGTCTATGAGGAAGAGTTTGTTCATTTTTCCATACAATCCCTTCAAAGGTACAAAAAATAATCTTATATTTGCAAAATAAACACCACAGTACAACACAGTATGGAAAGTAAAAAAATCCCTTATGTGATTCCCGAGGCGCAGTCAGTGATGCTCCTCTGCGGGCAGCCTGCCCTTCTCGCGGGAAGCCCTACCGGTGAAAGCTATGAAAATCCCATCGATTACGAAGGGTTCGGAGTAATGGGCATGTTTGACGCCAACCTTTTCTGATAGGAGATTGAATGATGAAAAAGATTCATGCTATGCTGTGGCTGTGTGCCATTCTCGTTTGTGCTTGCAACTCCGCTGTGCTGGAACCGGAAAACAATCTCCTTTCACTACGGTTTACGGCCGTGCAGGAGGAAAATCCTACCAAGACAACCCTCGGGGCGGATTATGGTATTCTTTGGAGCACGACGGATGCCGTGACGCTCTTTGCCGCTACCGGGGCGGCCGGCAGCACTTTTAATGTGGAATCTGTCCAGGATGATGGCCGCACGGCCGTTTTCACGGGCCTCATTCCTGCGAGCGCCAATGACTATTATTATGCTTTGTATCCGGCCGATGAACAGGCTCGCCTGGTGGCGACCAGCGGCACGCTGCAGGCCTCGTTGCCCACTGTTCAGACAGGTGTAGAGAACAGTTTCGCTGCAGAAGCCGCCCTTTCCATGGCCCGGGTAAATGCCTCTGCCGTAGAGAATACCGGTATTCTTCATTTCAAGAATGTCGGGGCCATCCTTTCCTTCCTTGTCCCCGGCAATTATATTACGCGTGTGCGCATTCAGAGCCGCGACGCCTCGGTGGCCATGAGCGGGCCGGCCAGCATCCGTTACAACGACGGAGAACCTGAAGTGTCGGCCACTACCGCTTCCAAGAATTACGTGGATGTGACCGTTCCTGCAGGCACGGCAGGAAAGCGCTTCTACGCCGTTGTGTACCCCGGCAACTACAGCCAGGGATTCGACGTCACTTTCTACAATTCTTCCAACGGATTCAACCGCTATTCGTCCTCCAAGGCGCTGGATGTGAAGCGTAACGCCAACATTAATCTCATCAAAAAGAACTGGACGGTGTCGGACGACCGTGCCTCCAACACGGTAAGCGGGACCGAACTGCTGGCGCCCACCATCTCTTCCGGCGGACAAACCGGAGAAGGTTCGGCTAAAATTACCTTTTCCTGTGCTTCCGGCAAGCGCGATACCTATAAATTCTATCTCCGTGACGCTGCTGAGATGGGTGAGGGAACCCAGGTGGGGAGCCTCAATACGGGAGCCGGCCAGTACGGCAGTTACGACTACACGTTCACCGGCCTCACCACGGGCGCCAGTTACGACCTGGGTGTATCGGCCTCCTGCGCAGCCGACAGCCAGTATGCTGATTCTCCCATCACTTGGCTGGAGGATGTGACCATCAATGCCTCTGTGAGCGGAATGACGGTTACGGTGAACAGTACGGCCGAAAACTATTATAATTTCATTGTGGATTACACAATCGCAGGCGTCTCTTCCACCGCTGTTGAGCATGGCCTCATATACAGTTATTCTTCCTCTACGCCCACATGCGGCCTGGTGGGAGCAGCGGGCAAGTTGCCCGGACCTGTCATCGGCACCACCGGAACGGTGAATTTCATTCAATGCGTTCCGGCATCTATCCTCCGGGTAGGTGAAAAGTGTTATGTAAGGGCTTATTGTTACGACTCATCGGCGGGTAATTATGTGTACAGCCCTGTGCAGCAGCTTACGCCGGCCGCGCAGCCGGCGGGGAGTTCCATTGACAAGACGGCGCTTCCATCTCCTTCCGCCGCCATTGACATCTTCAGTTTCAAGGCTGATGGCAATTACAACGGTTTCTGCGCCGTGGCCGATGTCTCTTCGTCCAGTCCTGTGCGCCTGGGCGTGAACAATGCGCCCATGGGCAAGGCTGACGCCCTTTCCATGGCTTCGCAACTTTCTTCCAGCGGAGCCCTGGTACTGGTGAACGGGCAGATATTCGGGACGCAGGGGAATATCGGCCTGGCTTATACGGGCGGCGGGCTCCGTTACAACAATTTCTCGGATGACGGCATCTCGGCTTGTCGCAGTTACGGTAACTCCTACAGTGACTGGCAGCCTGTGACCCGTGCCATCCTGGGCGTCGGGGCTGACGGTACTCCGGGGGCATTCTGGTGTTCGCTGGTGGACGGAACGGCGTATTTCTTCGACCGCCCCATCCCTGCCGGAACTGCATTGTACCCGCAGGTAAGTGCATCGGCCGGTCCCGGTCCCAAACAGTCCTGGGCCCCGCAGGAAGCCCTCTCCACCGGGCCGATGCTCCTCTATGACGGGAAGGTTTGTGTGTCGGAAGATAAGGTGAAAACGGGGGTGTACTATACCAATTATGAATTGTGGGAGACTACTTCGGGCAATATTTACGGGTCGTCCCGTGCCCGTACCGCCGTGGGATATGACGATGCCGGGAAGGTTTATCTGGTCTGTGTTACATCCGGAGTCACGCAAACCCGGATGGCCTGCATCATGAAAGGACTTGGCTGCACCTATGCCATGAATCTGGACGGCGGCGGCTCCACCCAGATGCAGGTTTCGGAACAGGGTGAACTCACCTCCAATAGCCGGAATGTCAAGTCCACCATAGGATTTTTTGCTCGCTGATTGATTTTTCTGGCAGAATGCTTTGGATTTTCTGTCAGATTTATTAATTTTGTGGGTGTTACACCACAGTACACCACAGTTGCGGCAGTGGTGTTTGTTAAGGTTGAGCCAATAATTATAACACAAAATACTTTTACACAATGAAAAAACATTATTACGAAACCCCGCTTTGCGAATCCATGAAACTGGAATTCGAAAGCCCCGTGCTCACAGGGTCGGGTGAACCTGACGCATTTGGCAATCCTGGCATGCCCGGAAATGATCTTGGTGAACTGGATATTACTGACCTTTTCTAAACTCTTGTTGTCATGAAAAAGATTACTTCCGTTATGATGCTTGCTGCAGCAGCTGCAGCCGCTCTTGTTTCCTGCAACAAGGAAATCGAAAAGCCCGAAGTTCCCCAGGAAAGTGAGGGAATCAAAGTAACCATCGTCACCGGTGAGCCGGAAACCAAGACTGTTTTGGAGTCCAATGGTAAATCTGTTAGCTGGGCCGGCACAGACAAGGTTGGTTTCTTTAATCACACCGATGGTGTCAATGTTCAGTCCTCAGCCGCCGTTATTGATGGTGATGGTAAGGCTACTTTTACGGCGACGGTCCCTGCAGCAGGAACTTACTATGCCTATTATCCGTACCAGGCGGACGGTTCTTATGCCCCTGATACTGATGGAGTCACAGTCCGTATTCTCAATACGCAGAGTCCCACTCCTACCTCATTTGATCCTGCAACAGATCTTTTGGTCTCCACTTCTTTTGAAGCTACTGGAGCAACAGATACTCCCGCCAGCATTCAGTTCAAGCGCTTGGGTGCTTTCATCAAAGTTCAGTTCTCAGACAAGACCACGGGTAATAAGTTGGCCGGAGAATATGCGTCCAGTGTTTCTATTCAGGCTGATACAAAAATCGTCGGTCGTTTAAAGATATCAGGGAAGAGCGAGGGTCAGCTTATTGATCCTGATTCTGGATATCAAAAAGTAACGGCTAATTATGATGCACATACCTATGAGGTATTAAATGCTGAACATGCCGCATATTTTGGTATTAAACCTGTTACACTCGCAAAGGATAGTAAACTTATTGTTACGCTTACTACTGGTAAATACAACATTAGTAAAACTCTCACTTTAAAAAAGGACGCTGTAATAAAAGCTGGTAATGTGCTTCCTATCACTGTTACCCTGAACGATGCGGATGTCAAACTACGTTCCATGCGTCAGTGGGGATGGTATTCTGGAGATAAACTTTGGACAAATAATGTAACGGCTATTAGTGTCACCCATAATGATGGTTATGGCATGGTTCGCAGTCTTGCCATGGACGATGAGTATATCTATCTGCCAAAGTCTTCCTCTTATGCTAATATTGCTGCTGTCAAAATTACGGATGCACATGACCAGTTGGCGGGTACTATTACCGGAATCAACGGAGGCAGTACTTTCAAGACGTCCTTTGTCCGTGTCATTAAGAATACGGATGCCGGCGTGAATGGCGGTAAGGATATTCTGCTTCTCTGTAACTTGACAGCAACTGATTCCGATGCCAATCAGCTTCGTGTATATGCGTATGAGAATGGAATTGGCGCTGCTCCAAAACAAATTGCCGGATTCTGCTGGGATTCTGCGAATAACGTAAATGATTGGCGTCGTTATGGTGATCGATTCTATGTTACCGGCACATACCAGGACGGAAAATTGTATTTCCCTTCATTTAATGCAAACAAGACGGTGATTCTATCTATAGCGAATGGTGCACGTACTGCTGTCACGCAGATTGCGGCAGGTGCGGCTAGTCCAGAAGGAATTAAGGATGTCACCGTTTATCCTGGAGACAATAAGTTATTCTTCACAAATGCGTCAGTTGCCAATCTGGTAGCGCCCACTGGTGGAAAGTCCAATGGTTGGGATGAGTATTCACTCAGCAAGTCTTGTGATGTGGCTATAGGTACTTGGGGATACAACTTCTTCGAGTTCAATGGCCAGAATTACATTGCATATGCCCGGACGAGTGGAAATAAAGCGTGGGTTGAGATTATCGAGGATAAAGGAGACCTGATTTCTTCTCTTGAAGCCCAGGCCGGTCTTGTCAAATCACCAATCCATTCAGCGACTGATCTTGATGCAGATCATGCTACGGGTGGGCTCGCAGACTGCTGTGTCCGTGTTATTGGAGGAGAGGTCTATATAGCAGCCCTGACACGTGATGGCGGTCTGATTGTGGACAAGATTTCCTTGTAGAAGATATAATTGTAAAATGAGTGACCCGGTTCAATGAGCGGGTCACTTTTTTTGGTTCGCCCAGCATGAACGTACTCTAACGGGTGCAAGTCCCCAAACCGCCCTGATAGTGGGAAGGTTACAGCCAAAGGCAAGGGTGTCCGCTGTGAGACGGAATCTAAAGGAAG
>Ga0247608_10001121_pt1 | contig 38657 bp, 42 predicted proteins | sample 176DNAGHGlowgp2_FD_193490 | JGI IMG/M metagenome (GOLD analysis project Ga0247608, IMG submission 193490) | Sheep rumen microbial communities from Palmerston North, Manawatu-Wanganui, New Zealand - 1766 DNA GHGlow gp2 | ecosystem: Host-associated > Mammals > Digestive system > Stomach > Rumen ...
CGTGGATGTCCTCAATGAGAATTGTCTTTACATTTTTCATTGCAAAATAATGGGCCTGGATCTGTGGTTTTGAAACCTGGAGTTTGCAGGCAGGAAAGTTGGATTTTAGTATAATGAAAGTCGGAGTTTCGTGGCAGGAAACTCGGAGAGGCTGAAAGGCACTAAAAAAGGCGGCTTAAGGCTGCCCGATATATTGGTAAATAATGTTTACTTCTGCCGGAAGGAACGTGCGGCGCTTCAATTTTGTGAGATGCACAAGTGCCGGATCAGTGGCTTGATGATGCAAAGGTACAAAAAATGGTTGAAATTGCCAAAGAAAAGTGCAAATATTTTGGTATATTGTTGAATAACGTTGAATAACGTTGAACAACATGTTTCAGAAGATTTTAATACTTGTGTAATTAAAAATAAATGATTAATTTTGCAGTGTCTTAGAGATTGAGGAAGAACGATCGAGGAGCGAGAAGCGCACTGTCGGTGGCAAGGAGAAGCGCTATCAGAAGAAGACGCCGCTGACGTATGTGCTGGCTCCTACGGCGGATAACTCTGGCGACGGAGGCAATGGGTAATTAGATTTTCGAGGAACGAGGAACGAGGAACGAGGAAGGAGGAAGGAGGAAGGAGGAAGGAGAATAGTTTAAGTGCAGAAAACACGGACTGTCCGCCCTTGACACAGAAAGGACTATCTACCCTCTACTCTGACGCAGGAGTAATCTCCTTCCTCATTCTTGCGTCCCTCCGGTAGCAAGCGTCCTTCGGCCGAGCGCCTCCTTCCTCATTCCTCGAAAAGAAAAAACGAACCATGAAGAAACAAAGGATCATCGAGCTGGCGGTGAAGGTGTTAGTAGCCGCGCTCACAGCATTCCTGACGGCGATTAGTACCACGAGTTGTATGGGTCACGGACCGTTTTAGTTATTGGCAAAACCAAGCGTACAGTATTTAATATAGAGTTTTTGATTATCTAATTTGCGTTTTCATCGTGAGCACTCATGTTCTTGATAAACAGATTGACAAGATGCTTCATAATAAAGGTGTTCCTGACGGCATGGCGCACCCTGTCTGCTAATGTGCTCTTGTTGCCAGATGGCTTAGCCGCCTCTGCCTCTGCTGCTGCCACTTGCTGCTCGCGCTGGTCGATCTTAGCACGTAAGTTCTTTGAAGCGTGATTATAGAGGAACGTATAACATGGCACGGCAGCCTTCATGATATAAGGTGTGAGGAAGGTGGTCAGCACACTGGCTGCCACGATGATCGGATAGACGACAGGCTGGAGAACACCCAAGCTGGTACCCAGTGAAGCGATGATGAACGAGAACTCGCCAATCTGCACAAACGAGAAGCTGGTGAGCATGGAGTCGCGCAACGTCTCGCCACCCCACCAGCAACCCAGGGTGCCAAAGAGAATCATTCCGATGATAATCACCAAGCTGACATAGACGATGCTCACCCAGTATTCAGCCAATGAAGCCGGATTGATCAGCATACCCACAGATATGAAGAAGATGGCAGCAAAGACATTCTTCAGCGGCGTCATCAGTTTCTCGATTCGATGCGACTCCACTGTCTCGGCAAGGATAGAACCCATCACGAAGGCACCGAGTGCACTGCTGAACCCTGCTTCCTCTGCCGTCAGCACCATACCCAGGCACAGACCCAAGGCGAGGATGATAAGCGTCTCGTCGTTCAGGTGTTTTTTCACTTTGCGTATCAGTGTCGGGATAATCAGTATGCCGCAGATGAACCAGGCAGCGAGCGTAATGGCCAGATCGATGACCTTACTGACCAACTCGGCACCCTCGAACCGATGGCGGATGGCTATACTCGAGAGCAATACCATCAGTACCACAGCCACCACATCCTCCACGATGAGGATGCTCGTAGCCCCCTTGACGAAACGCTCCTTACTCATGCCTGCCTCGTCGATGGCCTTCATCACGATAGTGGTACTCGACATACAGAGCATGCCTGCCAGGAACAGCGAGTTGACCATGTCGAAATCTGCATCCTTTCCCACGGCATAGCCCAAGAGCATCATGCCCCCGATGATGGTCAACGCGCCTATTGCTGCCACCTTGCCGCTGCTGATGAGGTTCTTCAAGCGGAACTCAAGGCCGATGCAGAACAATACGAACAGCACGCCGATGTCGCCCCATTGCTTCACGTTGTCCGGATTTACAAGGGTCTTGCCAAACAGATACGGACCTACCAAGACTCCTGCAACGATATAGCCCAGCACCACAGGTTGCTTTAACCACTTGAACAGAATACTGACTACAGCTGCTGTAATCATCAAAACGTATAAATCTTGTACCATACTTAATGTTTAACAGAATTCAGGTCTTGAAAGTGTCTTAGAGACTTTTTACGTTGCAAATATACTAAAAAACATTCGACTTATCTGCATTTCCACCCACCCTTTAATATTTTTTGTCTAAAAGATGCCCCTTCGACCTCTATGGAAGTAGCAAATGACCCTGCGTCTCTGCGTCCCTGCGATCATGACACAAAAGGGTCAGACCCTTTTGCGTCTTTTTGTGTCCTATAGGAAAGCGTAGCGGCAGATGAAGAGGACGGCCAGAAGGATGGTCGCCCAATTCATGTTGTTGCGCGCATCCTTGTCCTTGAGCGTGCCCGAAAGCAGGTGGATGAGTACATAGGAGATCACACCTATCAGAATGCCGTCGGAAATGCTGTAGGTGAGAGGCATCAGCACGATACAGATGAAGCAGGGAACGCCCGTCACATAGTCGGAGAAATCGACTTTGCGCACATCGTGCATCATCATGACACCTACCAGCACCAAGGCCGCTGCTGTAGCCTGTCCGGGGATGGCCAGGAAGAGTGGGGCAAAGAGCAGCGCCACGAGGAAGCACAGGGCTGACGTAAAACTGGTGAGGCCGCTTCGACCACCGGCATTCACGCCTGAAGCACTCTCCACATAAGTGGTGACCGTCGAGGTACCGAGCATGGCGCCAACGGTAGTGCCGATGGCATCAGCCATGAAGGCCTGATTCAGGTTCTTCACGTTGCCGTTCTCATCGACCATCCCTGCACGGTTAGACACACCGATGAGTGTGCCAATGGTGTCGAACATGTCGATGAACAGGAAGGTGAGCACCACCACGATCATGTCGACAGTCAGTATGTTATGCCACTCGAATTGCCAGACAATCGGTGCTATGGATGGTGGAGCCGAGAGGATGCCAGAATAATGGGTGATCCCCAATGGTATGCCAACGATGGTCGTGACGAGGATGCCAATCAGCAGCGATCCCGTGATACGTCTGACGAGGAGGGCAGCAGTGAGAATGATGCCGAAGATGCCTAACAGCACGGCAGGGTCATGTACGTCTCCCAAGGTAAGGAAGGTGGCATCCGACGAGGTGACGATGCCTGCACTCTTCAGTCCGACGAAGGCGATGAACAGTCCGATGCCCGGGCTGATGGCGCGTCGCATGACCAGCGGAATGGCATTCACGATGTGCTGGCGCAGTCCGGTGACGGTGAGCAGGATGAAGATGAGGCCTTCGATAAGCACCGCTGTCAGCGCAAACTGCCAGCTATAACCCATGGTGAGCACTACGGTGTAGGCAAAGAAAGCATTCAGCCCCATGCCCGGTGCCAGTGCGAAGGGCAACTTGGCATAGAGGGCCATGACCAGCGTGCCCACAACGGCAGAGATACACGTGGTGGTGAACACGGCGCCTGCATCCATGCCCGTTTCAGATAGAATACTGGGATTGACAGCCAGGATATAGGCCATCGTCAGAAATGTGGTAATGCCACCTATCACCTCCTTGCGCAGGGTCATCGTGGCTGAATCGAATCCAAAAAGCTTTTGCAACATACTATCAATGAATTTTTGATGCAAAGTTACTAAAAACGAGCGAACATCCCAAATAAATGGCCGATAATGTGGTTAGCCAATGGGCCAAGGGACGGTTCTCCGACCCACTTTTTGAGATACTGCAATTTACTATTCATTCCTTTCTTTATAAATCTAATACGTAATACGTGGGCAAAGATACAAAATATCTTTCAAAACTGCAAGAAAATGATCGTATAATTCCATTCAGACTACCAAATACCACTATTTATTTGGTTGTTTCGCGTGGTATTGAAATTGTATGGAGGGTGCAATCTGAAAAGTAGGGGCTTTGTCTTATGAAAGGCTGGGTCTCATGACATGAATCTCCGAGGGGCGTAAAGGCACTGAAAAGGCAGCTCATGACCTCTTCCGGCCTCCCAAGAAGCACAAATATTTTGGTATAAGTTCAAATAAGTTCATATAGCTTCATATAAGGTGATTTGGAACGATTAAAAGCTTGCATTATTCAAAATAATTCAGTAATTTTGCAGTGTCTTTCAGAGAGTGAAGACAAGAGAGAAAAGTAAAGCTTATGTTTAACTAAAAAAAAGAAAGGAACAAAAAAATGGCAAGATCAAACATTCCTATGGTGATCAATCTCCGTCAGAACACGAAGGGCGAGAAGCTCACCTCGAGGGCTTTCAAGGATCAGTGCATCTTCGAGTTCGGGTATCTCGTGGAGAGCGAGAAGCGCAACGTGGGAGGCAAGGAGAAGCGCTTCCAGAAGAAGACTCCGCTGACGTATGTCTTGGCTCCTACGGCGGATAACTCTGGCGGCAACGGCAACGGATAATGGCTCACGGAGAGTAGTTTAATTGTCACACAGATGACACAGATTCACACAGATTTTTTAATCAAGAATTAAGAGAATTAGAGAATTATTATCGTCGCAGGCGACGAATGGCTCAGAAGAAGAAAACAAAGGAGGGATTATTGATCAAGAATTAATAGAATTAGAGAATTGTTGTCGTCGCAAGCGACGAATGGCTCAGAGAAAGGAATTCTCTAATTCTCTAATTCTTGATAAAAAAAGAAAATCTGTGAGATCTGTGGAATCTGTGTGACAAAAAAGAAAGGAGGAGATTATGAAGAAGCAAAGGATCATCGAGCTAGCGGTGAAGGTGATAGTAGCCGCGCTTACGGCATTCCTGACGGCACTGGGAACAACCAGCTGCATGGGACGAGGGCCGTTCTAGTTCTTGGCAAAACAAAACGTACTGTCTATAAGCGAAAACAAAACGTACAGTCTATAAACGATAAAGGCTTCCCACTGGAGGAAGCCTTTGTCGTCTTTATATTGGATATGATTAGTTGTATTTCAGGATCTGGCCTGGCATCAGACGGATGGACTTGCCGATGCGGTTCAGCTTGCAGAGGGCGTCGACAGTGGTGTGACACTTGCGGGCAATGCTCTGGAGGGTCTCACCCTTCTTCACCTTGTGGAAGTGCACCTCGGAAGAGAATGTGGCAGAGGGAGCTGCGATGGCCATCTCCAGATCGTCCTCGTCCTCATCGGTATCGAAGCGGCTGTTGCTGTTGTTGCCACTTACACCACGCAGACGGGTGGCCTGTGCTGACTCTGCGGCATATCTGGAGCGACGATAGGTGTAGAAGTCGCTGGTGACATCCTGGTTGCGGAAGTCGAACATCAGGGCAGGGTTGATGGCCACGCCACAGATGCGAGTCTCGAAGTGCAGGTGGCTACCTGTGCTTCGGCCAGTGTTACCACCCAGTCCGATGGGATCACCTGCCTTTACCTCCTCGTTCTCACGCACGAGTTGCTTGGACATGTGGCCGTAGTAGGTCTCCAGGCCATTATAGTGGCGGATGACCACATACTTACCGTATCCCTTGGCCTCGTATTTCACGATGCGCACCTTGCCGCTGAAAGCAGCGCGGATGGTATCGCCGATATATACCTTGATGTCGAGGCCCTTGTGCTGGCGTCCCCAGCGGGCACCGAAGCTGGAGGTGATGACTCGGCTGGGAGTCGGCATACAGAAGCCGCGAAGGTCTATGGTGGCCTCGTCAGGAAGTGCAGATGAGCTGTAGTGGGTCAGCTCGTTGTCCCACTCTTCGTAGAGGTCGCCTGCAGGATTCTCAAAGGTCTCCTGCTCAATCAGTCTGTGAAGTACTATGGAGTCGACAGCCTTCATCTTCCGGTCTACGGGAGCTTGACGCGCCAAGAGATCCTGCCCCTGTGAGGGAAGGGAAGTGAACGACATCAAAGCCAATAAAGCTGTTGTTTTAAAAATCTTACCTATAATCATTTTTCTGGTTCTGGTTTGTCTTGTTAGAGCAAAAATTCGGTGCAAAGATATAAATAATAATCTGAAAACGTGCAAGAAGTTGTAAGCGTTAACAAAGTTTTGTGTTACTTTAACACTTGAAAACTAAGAAATGGCAGCCCAATTGATGTTCGTTTTTCGCAGCTGGCGAAGCCGGTTCCACAGTGTGGCGTACTTGGGAGAATGGCACTCTGGGTCGTCGTCGACGATCTTCTGAGCCTCGTCGCGAGCCATCTGTACGAGCTGTCCGTCGCGAGCGATGTCGGCTATTTTCAGGTCGAAGGCCATGCCGCTCTGCTGGGTGCCTTCAAGGTCGCCAGGGCCACGCAGCTTCAGGTCTGCCTCTGCGATGCGGAAGCCGTCGTTGGTGTCGCACATGATGTCGATGCGCTTGCGGGTGTCGTCGCTGAGTTTGTAGGGGGTGACGAGGATGCAGAAGCTCTGGTCTGCCCCACGACCCACTCGCCCTCTGAGCTGATGGAGCTGGGAGAGTCCGAAGCGCTGTGCGTCGAGGATGACCATGACGGAGGCGTTGGGCACATTGACCCCCACCTCGATGACCGTCGTGGCGACGAGGATCTGTGTGTAGCCGCTGACGAAGCGCTGCATCTCCTCCTCCTTGTCCTTGGGCTTCATCTTGCCGTGCACCTTGCTGAGACGGAACTCAGGGAACACCTGTCGCAGCACCTCGAAGCCGTCTTCGAGATTCTTCAGGTCGCTCTTCTCGCTCTCTTCTATGAGGGGGAACACGATATACACCTGACGGCCCTCTCGAATCTGCTGGCGGATGCCGTCGTAGAGCGAGGTCATGCGCGAGTCGAAGACATGCGTGGTTCTGACGGGTTTACGGCCTGGTGGCAATTCGTCGATGACGCTCACGTCGAGGTCGCCGTAAAGGGTCATGGCCAGGGTGCGTGGGATGGGTGTGGCCGTCATCACGAGAACATGGGGAGGATTGGTGCTCTTGCTCCATAGCTTGGCGCGCTGGGCTACGCCGAAACGGTGTTGCTCGTCGACGACGACGAAGCCGAGACGAGCGAACTGCACGGTATCCTCGATGACGGCATGGGTGCCCACGAGGATGTGGATGGTGCCGTCGAGGAGCCCTTCGAGCACCTCCTCACGGCGCTTGCCCTTGACGATGCCCGTCAGCAGGGCCACGCGGAGGTCCATGCCATCGAGGAACTGCATGATGGTCTGCAGGTGCTGTTCTGCGAGGATTTCCGTGGGTGCCATGATGCAAGCCTGATAGCCGTTGTCGATGGCGATGAGCATCGACATCAGGGCCACGAGGGTCTTCCCGCTTCCCACGTCGCCCTGCAGCAGACGGTTCATCTGCCTGCCTGACCCAACGTCGCCCCTGATCTCCCTGATCACCCTTTTCTGTGCCTCCGTCAAGGGGAAGGGTAGGTGCTCGCGATAGAAGGTGTTGAAGACCTGGCCAACCTGCGAGAAGACGTAGCCTCGATATTTGCGGCGATGGTCGCTTGCGTACCTTAATATATTCAGCTGCACGTAGAAGAGCTCCTCGAACTTCAACCGTACTCTTGCACGCTCCAGGTCTCTGGCATTCTGGGGATAATGGACGGTGCGGAAGGCTTCGTCGCGCCCCATGAGATGACGCTCGTTGATAATGGGATCGGACAAGGTCTCAGGCAGTGGCGGCAGCTTTTCTACAAGCGTCTTGGTGAGTCGTTCGATGGCGCGTGAGTTCAGTCCGGTTTTCTTCATCTTCTCCGTCGTGTTGTAGTAGGGCTGGAGCCCCATCGAAGAGAGGTCTACTTTCGAGGCGTCGTCGAGGTCAGGGTGGGTGAAGTTGATGCGATTGTTGAAGACGGTAGGTTTGCCGAAGACCACGTACTCGGTGCCGATGCGGTAAGTCTGCTTGGCATATTTGCCCCCGTTGAACCAGATAAGGTCACAGATGGCCGTGCCGTCGGTAAAGTGCGCCACAACTCGCTCCTTGCGTTGCCCCATCGGGAAGGTTTCGAAGCTGAGGATATGCCCCACGACCTGTATATAAGGCATGTCGCCCGTCAGTTCATGGATGGTGTAGACCTTTGAGCGGTCCACGTATTTGTAAGGGTAGTATTCGAGCAGGTCACCATAGGTCTCGATGCCGAGTTCGTCGCTCAGCATCTTCTTGCGGTTGGGGCCTACCCCTGGCAAGAACTTGATGTCCTGACCTAAGATGTCCATTTTTTTTGTTTATAGTTTATTGTTTATAGTTTATAGTTTATTGTTTACAGTTTATAGTTTATAGTTTACAGAGGGCCTCGGCTACGACGATGTCATAGGGCGTGGTAATCTTGATGTTCTCGCGATTGCCTTCAACGAGGGTGATCTCGTGGCCATGGCTCTCCACCACAGAGGCATCGTCAGTAAAACCGTCGTTATAGGGTTGACGGTTGGCAGCCTTGAGCAACTGGATGTCGAAGGTCTGGGGTGTCTGCACCAGACGATAGTCACCACGAGGAACGGTCACGGAGCCTTTGCCCTCCAGATGGCGCACCGTCTCCACGACAGGGATGACGGGGATGACGGCCTTGGCAGTGCGAGCCGTCGCGTAGCAGTTGCGGATCACCTCGATACTGGGGAACGGGCGCACACCGTCATGCACGCCTACCACTCCCTCGGCATCGTCAGGCACCAAGGCGAGACCGTTCTGGACGGAGTGGAAACGCGTCTGTCCGCCATTGGCAAGTTGGTATTCAACCTGAAAACCATATTGACGGCAGAGCTCTTGCCAATAGTCCTGCTGGGCTTCTGGCAATACGAGGATGATCTGCAGGTCGGCAGAATACTCACGAAAGCGCTCCAGCGTCCGCATCAGCACTGGTTTGCCGGCTATGGGCAGGAACTGCTTGGGGATGTCGCTCCCCATCCGCAGGCCCTTCCCTCCAGCCACAATGATTACGTAATCCATGATTAAGTGAAAAGTGAATAGTGAAAAGTGAATAATTTGCTACCGCCATGATGCTGCGGTAGCAAATTTGTCACTATTCACTTTTAAATTCTACCATTCATTAAATGAACGAACCTCATGCCCTCGGCAATCTGGTCTGAGGTCTGCTTGTCGACCAGCTGGGTGAGCAGCTCGTAGGCGTATGGGAAGGCAGCGGCAGGTCCCTCGCCTGTGGTGATCTGGCCGTCGACGGTCACGAGGTCGCCTGTATAGGTGGCCTTCGACAGCGCCTGCTCAAAGCCGGGATAACACGTGGCCTTCTTGCCGTCGAGGATGCCCAAGGGAGCGAGCACAACAGCAGGAGAGGCGCAGATGGCCGCAATCTTCTTGCCTGCGTCGAACTGAGCCTTCAGGGCTTTGCAGACACCCTCGTGGGCGAACAGGTTGCTGGCACCAGGCATGCCACCAGGCAACATCAGCAGGTCAGCGTCGGAATAGTCGCTCTGGTCGAACTGGATGTCAGCCTCGATGCTTACACCATGAGCCGACTCCACCTGCGTGAACTCAGTCGTGCTGACTGTTACCACTTCTACACCTCCGCGACGTAGCACGTCGACGGGAATCAGGGCCTCGACATCCTCGAAGCCATCTGCCAGGAATACATAAACTTTTGCCATAGTCTTTCTATTTTAGGGTTTCGATTGCAAAGGTACAAAGAAAAAGTGAAGAGTGAAGAGTGAAGAGTGAAGAATTTGCTGCCGCTATAGTATTTTTTCTTAATTCTTAACTCTTAATTCTTATTTTCTTATTATCTTTGCAGGCAAAAGCGCAGAATTATGGAACATCCGAAACTTAAATTCGCCCTATTCGGCAATACCTACCAGACGAAGAAGTCGGCATCCATCCAGAAGGTGCTGTCCTGTCTGGCTGAACATCAGGCTGAAATCTATGTGGACAGAGAGTATTACGACTTCCTGACCCTTGACCAACATCTGGATGTCCGTGCCACGAGTATGATCGAAGGCGACGACTTCGAGGCCGACTTCGTCATCTCGATGGGTGGCGACGGCACGTTCCTGAAGGCTGCCAGCCGCGTCAGGGAGAAGATGATCCCCATTGTGGGTGTGAACATGGGGCGTCTGGGCTTCCTCGCCGACGTCAGTCCCAGTGAGATTGAACGCTGCGTGGATGCGCTCTATGAGGACGACTTCTCCATCGAGAGCAGGGCGCTCATCAAGGTGCAGACCGACGGCGAGCCGCTGGATGGCTACGACTGTGCGCTGAATGACGTGGCCATCCTGAAGCGCGATACGGCCTCGATGATCTCCATCCGCACTTCCGTCAACGGCCAGTATCTGACTACCTATCAGGCAGACGGATTGGTCGTCTCCACGCCTACTGGCTCAACGGCCTATTCCCTTTCCAACGGTGGTCCTATCATCGTGCCTGGCACCAAGGTGTTCTCCATGACGGCAGTTGCTCCTCACTCGATGAACATCCGTCCCATCGTGCTTTCCGAATCCTCGGAAATCACACTGACCGTCGAGAGTCGCAGCCATAACTTCCTTGTCGCCATCGACGGTCGTTCGGAGAAGTGCAAGGAGGGCACTCGCCTGACACTGAACCGTGCTCCTTACGACGTGAAGGTCGTGAAGCGCTCCCGTCATAGCTACTTCAACACCCTACGTGAAAAGATGATGTGGGGTGTCGATGCCCGCTGATTTTAATTAGGTTCGCGCGAAGCCAATTCCTTAAAGTGTGTTAACAAACTGAAGATTTCTTCCAAAAAGTTTGGAGGGAATGGATTTTTGGCGTACTTTTGCAGTGTACTATTAAAGTGGTACACTAATACAGGAGGATTGGTTAATGATTCAAACATTCGGAATATGGACTTTCAAGACAGTCATCTTAACGAGTTACGGCGCGATTGCGCTGAGAGGCAGAAGAAAGGCTTGCACTTTATTCTGGCATCGGTCTTTATCTGGACTGCAGTGCTGGTCGTCCATCTGACATCCCTTCCTATCGAGACCAAGAACATTCTGACATTCTGCGTGGCTGCTCCCTTGATGCCATTGGCTTGGATCATCTCGAAGCTGATTCATGTGGATTTTGAGGGAAAAGGCAATCCTCTGACAAAACTTGGAATACTCTTCTCTGCCAATCAGATTCTTTATATCCTGATTGCGATGTGGGTGTTTGCTGCAGTGCCTGAGAAGATGCTGATGGTGTATGCCATGATCTTCGGAGCCCATCTGATGCCTTATAGCTGGCTGTATCAGTCGAAGAGTTACATGGTGCTTTCCATCGCAATCCCCATCGTGGCGCTTATGGTCGGTTTAATGTCCGAGCCTTTTGTGTTGGCAGCAATGATGGTAGGTGTGGAGATTGGATTCTCAGTGAGTCTGATGATAGAGAACAAGAACAATAAATAAGATACGATTATGATAGAGGTAAACAACATCAGTTTTAAGTACGCAGGTCAGAAGGATCTGGTATTCGACGACTTCAGTCTGAGGCTGGAGGCAAACAACATCTATGGTCTGCTGGGCAAGAACGGTACAGGCAAGAGCACGCTGCTGTATCTCATCAGCGGATTGTTGAGACCCAAGAAGGGTAGTGTGGCATTCGACGGCATAGAGACCAGGCTTCGCAAGCCTGAGACGCTCCAGGAGATATTCATCGTGCCAGAGGAGTTCGACCTGCCTTCGATGTCGCTGGAGCAGTATGTGAAGATCAACGAGCCGTTCTATCCGCGTTTCTCTCGCGAGGTGCTCGAGAACTGTCTGAAGGACTTCGAACTCACGACCGACCTGAAGCTCAACGCCCTCTCGATGGGTCAGAAGAAGAAGGTGTTCATGAGCTTTGCCCTCGCTGCAGGCACGAAGCTGCTCTTGATGGACGAGCCCACCAACGGCCTCGACATCCCCTCGAAGTCGCAGTTCCGCAAGGTGGTGGCCCAGTACATGACGGAAGATCGTACGCTGATCATCTCCACCCATCAGGTACACGACGTGGAGTCGCTGCTCGACCACATCCTGATTCTCTCTCAACAGAAACTGTTGCTCGATGCGCCGGTGGCCGACATTCAGGAGAAATACACCTTCGAGTATCGCTCGCCAGCCGAGATGGAGGATGCCCTCTATGCCGAGCCGTCGCTGCAGGGTAATGCTGTGATCGCACCTCGTAAGGCCGACAGCGCAGAGACTCAGATCAATCTTGAACTGCTCTTCAACGCTGTCACCCAAGGACGTATTTAGACAGAAGAACGTTTTTGATTTAGACAGAAGAGCAAAAGAAACATAAGGCTGCGCACAGAGTGTAATGATATGTTCTTATGTTCTTGTGTCAAAAAAACAAGAAGGATTATGATACAATTCAATTTACAACGATTCATGAAGTTGGCACGATGGACGCTGACGATCGACAAGAAGTACCACATCAAGTCGTTCTTCCAGCATCTGGTGATCTTTACGATGGTGTTCGTGTTCTTCACCTCCATTGACGTCAGATGGGACGAGAAAGACGAGAACTATGTGTTTTGCGCTATTTTAACCATCGTAGCCTTTGTTGTGACGCTTGTCCTGGGCTCGTCGTTCATGTTCTATAGTATGAGTGGAAAGCACGATATGCAGAGGCTGCTGATGCTGCCGGCGTCGAACCTGGAGAAGTACCTGATGCGCTATGCCTCGTGGATTATCCTGCTGCCCATTCAGTTGGTGGCCTACTTCAGTGCCGACTTGTTACAGTATGTGTTTGGTCTGGCGGTTGGCCACGAGCAGGTGAGACTGGTGACAAGCACCGTCGCCGAGTCCTTCCAGAGCGATATGCCTCTGTCTTACCGCATGACCTTTGTCTGGCTCTTCGTGTGGCTGCATTCGGTCTATGCCGTAGGGGCAACCTTCTTCCGCTTCCGCAAGAACAACTGGATTGCGACGACTCTGGTGCTCATCGTGGTCAGCCTGTTGCTTTCTGCCATAGCAGGCCAGTGGTCGTATGTCAATATGTTCTGGTGGAATAATCATTATTTCTTCAACTTGGTGTTCCCTTTGCTGGCTGTGGTGAACTTCTTGCTGTCGTACAAGCTCTTCTGTCGTCAGCAGGTGATAGGTCGGTTCTTTAATATATGATAAGTCATGAATAGTTTCAGTCTCAATAGATTTGGAAAGACCCTTCGTTGGGTGGTGTCAGTGAACTACCGTTCATTGCTGATGTGGACTATTGGCTCTGCTTTGGGCGTGTTTTTGTATGAGGTTATGATGCAGATGATAGTAGCATACCATAATCCGTATTATTATGTCTGGGGCATAGCCGATGTTGGCGAAGCATTTATGGTGATAGCATCGGTCGTCTTTGTGTGTACAGTCGTTTCGTGTATCAAGGACAGGCTCAATCGGACCACCTTCCTGATGCTGCCTTCGTCGAACCTCGAGAAGTATCTCGCGCTGGTTTTCTACGTGACGGTCATCTGTGTGCTCTGCATGTTTCTGGCATTCGTTGTGGGTGATATGCTCCGTATGGCTTGGTTCTGGGGCAGTCATGTGCTGTCAGGGAAGGAGGCTGTTAGTACGGTACATGAATTCAATGGCGTTGAGGGAACGTATTACTTCTGGTCGTCGTCCGTCGAATTCACGTTGTCGAAGATGATTCCCCGTCTGATGACGGTGTGGGGTAGCGGCATCTATTGGACGTGGGCGAACGAATGGTCTACCTTGATCTACCATGTGTTGATTGCCGTGTGGGTGCATTCTGTCTATACGCTTGGTGGGACGCTGCTCCGCAAATACGCTTTCGCCATCACGAGTGTGGTGCTCTGGACAGTCGTAATCCTGTCCTTCAGGATAACGGAGATCTTCGATTTGTCTATATACAATTGGGTGGATCATGTCCTTCATGGCATCACTGGCATGGGTGTCGTTGTGTGTTTTGTGCTACTCGCTTTCTCTATTGTGAATTACTGGGCTTCGTTCCATATCTTCAAGCATTTCGAACTAATTACTAATAAGTGGACTAATTATGACATTCTCAAACGATAAACCCATCTACATCCAGATGTCAGACCGTCTGTGCGACGAGATCCTCTCTGGCAAGTATCAGGACGACGACCGCATTCCCAGCGTTCGTGAGTATGCCGTGCTGTTGGAGGTGAACACCAACACAGCCGTCAAGGCCTACGAGCAGCTGGCGCGCGAGGAGATCATCTACAACAAGCGTGGCCTGGGCTACTTCGTGACGAAAGGCGCGAAGAAGCAGATTCTCAAGACCCGTAGGAAGGAGTTCATGAAAGAGCGCCTGCCAGAACTGTTCCGACAGATGGCACTGCTCGACATCACCTTCGAAGACGTTGCTGAGGCCTATAAGGACTTACAGGATGTTAAATGATGACACAACTTCTGCCCATTCGTCACAAATGTCTACTGATTATCACAGATATTTTGGATATAGTGCAACTTTTCGTACTTTTGCAGCGTCTAATGGACAGAACTAAGTTAATTTAAGGTATTAAGATTGTTTTCATGATACATTTACAAGACATCAACAAGACCTATCAGGGAGCGCAGCCACTGCATGTGCTGAAGGGTATCTCGCTCGACATCGCAAAGGGGGAGTTCGTCTCCATCATGGGGGCCTCAGGCTCTGGTAAGAGTACCTTATTGAATATATTGGGTATTCTCGACAACTACGACTCTGGCACCTACGAGCTGGCAGGCGTGCCCATCTGGAACCTCTCCGAGCGCAAGGCGGCAGACTACCGTAATCGGATGATAGGTTTTATCTTCCAATCGTTTAATCTCATCTCTTTCAAGACTGCCGTGGAAAACGTTGAGTTGCCATTGTTCTATCAGGGGGTGTCGCGCAAGAAGCGCCATCAGATGGCTCTGGAGTACCTGGAGCGTCTGGGACTGCTCGACTGGGCTGAGCACTACCCCAACGAGCTGTCGGGAGGACAGAAGCAACGTGTGGCAATAGCCAGAGCACTCATCACCCGTCCGCAGATCATTCTGGCCGATGAGCCTACAGGCGCCTTGGACTCGAAGACCTCTGTGGAGGTGATGCAGCTGCTCAAGCAACTGAACCAGGACGAGGGCATGACCATCGTCGTGGTGACGCACGAAAGCGGTGTGGCGAACGAGACGAACAAGATAGTGCACATCAAGGACGGCATCATCGGTGAGATCGAAGAGAACCTGAACCACGATGCGTCGCCCTTCGGAATAAATGGAATGATGAAATAGGATCCGTGCCAAAAAAACAAGAATATGCATGATATAATATCAGAAATATGGCAGACGGCACGGCGTAATAAACTCCGTACGACGCTCACAGGGTTTGCTGTGGCGTGGGGTATCTTTATGCTCATCGTGCTGTTGGGTGCCGGCAACGGACTCATCAACGCCACCATGAAGATGTCGGGCGACTTCCTGACCAACTCCATGGAAGCGTATGGCGGTCAGACCTCCAAACCCTACCAAGGCTTGAGCGAAGGGCGTTATATCCAACTGAACAAGCGCGACATTGAAGCCAGTGAATCGGAATTCAAGAACAACATCGACGAGGTGGGAGCCTGCTACTATTTCAATACGACGGTTACCCATGGCGAGCAGTACATGAGCATGCAGATTGTTGGTGTCTATCCCGTTCATACGAAGATCGTGAAGCAGAAGCTGATCTGTGGGCGATTTGTCAACTACATCGACCAGAGAGAGAAACGCAAAGTGCTGGTGCTGAACGACAAACAGGCCAAGGAGCTGGAGCCCAGAGACTATAAGGCCATGCTTGGGAAATTCGTAAAGGTTGGCGATTTCTCGTTCAAGGTGGTTGGTATCTATAAGAATCCTGGTGATGGTGAAGGCAATGCCTATTCTGCCTATTCAACGATCAAAGGCATTTTTGGCGCCAATAACCCCAGCATTGGAAACATTGAGTTCACCTTCCACGGATTGACGACGGAGGAAGCCAACGAGACCTTCGAGAAAGACTATCGTCGCCGTCTGAATGCGAACCATCAGGCACATCCTGACGACGAGCGAAGCATCTGGATCTGGAATGCCTATACCCAGAGCCTGCAGATGGAACAGGGCCTCTCCATCATCCACACGTTCCTCTGGGTGGTTGGCTTGTTCACGCTTCTGTCAGGTATCGTGGGTGTCAGCAACATCATGCTCATCACTGTGAAGGAGCGCACCCATGAGTTTGGTATCCGTAAGGCCATCGGCGCCAAACCCTGGAGCATCCTGAAACTGATTATCACGGAGAGCGTGATTATCACCACTTTCTTCGGGTACGTGGGTATGCTGTTGGGCATCTTTGCCAATGAGTATATGGATGCCACACTGGGTCATGAGGTAACCAACCTGGGCGTAGAGAAGATCACCTTGTTTGTCAATCCTACTGTAGGACTGGATGTCTGCTTCGAGGCTACGATGGTGATGGTCATCGCAGGCACCATCGCAGGACTCATCCCTGCCTATAAGGCATCAAGAATTCGCCCCATCGAGGCATTAAGAGCAGAATAAGATTATGAGAATAGATATTGATACATACAGAGAAATCATCGACACGCTGACTCGCAACAAGTCGCGCTCGTTCCTCACTGGATTCGGTGTGTTCTGGGGCGTATTCATGCTTGTGGCGTTGATGGGAGGAGGTAAAGGACTGAAGGAGAAACTCGACAAGAACTTCGAGGGCTTCGCCCAGAATACTGTGATCATTGGAACCAATCAGACGACCAAGCCCTATAAGGGTTTCCGCAAGGGCCGTTGGTGGGTGATGGAGTATAAAGATATAGAGCGCCTGAAGCAGAAAGTGCCTGAAATCAATGCAGCAGCTCCCATCCTGTTCTCAAGTTGGCGTGGTGGCAACACGGCCTATTACGGCGATCAGAAGACTACGCCCAGAATACAGGGTACTGTGCCAGAACTCATCAAGATCATAGCTCCAAAGATGTATTACGGACGTTACCTCAACGAGATGGACATCCAGGAGCATCGTAAGGTGTGTGTCATCGGAAAGAAGGTGTATAAAGACCTTTTCAAGGAGGGTGGTGACCCCTGCGGCAAGAAGATTCGTATCGACTCGACCTATTACGAAGTGGTGGGCGTCGACTATAGCTCTGGTAATATTAATATAGGTGGACGCACGGAAGAAAAAGTCACCATCCCCATCACGATGATGCAGGCAGCCTTTAATCGTGGCAATGAGATCGATGTCATAGCAGCCACAGGCCGTCAGGGTGTGATGATGTCGAAAATCACACCACGCATCCGCGAGGCGATTACCAGAGCCCACTATGTGGATCCTACTGATGAACAGGGCATGTTCGTGTTTAATTCCGAATTGATGTTCCAGATGATCAACAACCTCTTCAAGGGCGTCAACATCCTCATCTGGCTGGTTGGCTTGGGAACCCTCCTGGCAGGTGCCATCGGCGTGTCGAACATCATGATGGTGACCGTTCGCGAGCGAACCACGGAGATTGGCATCCGTCGCGCCATCGGAGCCACCCCCAAGATGATCCTGTCGCAGATTATCTCCGAGAGTATCTTGCTGACGCTGGTGGCTGGTATGAGCGGCATCCTCTTCGGTGTGATGATACTCCAGATGCTCGAGATGTATAATACGGAGGACGGCATCATAGAAACGCACTTCCAGGTCAATTTCTGGACGGCCATCTTCTGTGCCGTCGTAGTCAGCACGCTTGGTGTACTGGCAGGCCTCGCCCCAGCGGCAAGAGCCATGAGCATCAAACCTGTTGACGCAATGAGGGATGAATAAGAATTATAGTATTGAAGAATTGAAAAAACAGAAATAATTATGAAAAGGTATTCAAAACTGATTATCGCAGCGATTATCGCTCTGATCTTCATCGGAACGTTCGTGTTCCTCTGGCAGAAGAGCCAGCCAAAGGAGGTTGTCTACAACGAGTTCACTCCAAAACTTGACAGCATCCAGAAAACAACTATCATCACAGGCAAGATAGAGCCTCGCAACGAGGTGAATATCAAGCCGCAGATCTCTGGCATCATCTCAGAACTGTACAAGGAGGCTGGCGACTACGTGAATGCCGGCGATGTGATAGCCAAGGTGAAGGTGGTGCCTGAAATGGGACAGCTGAGTTCTGCCGAGATGCGCGTGCGTCTGGCAGAGATTAACCTGAAGCAGGCTCAGGTCGACTTCCAGCGCGAGGAGAACCTCTTCAACCAGAAGCTTGTGTCGGCTGATGAGTTTGACAAGATCAAGGCGTCGCTGGATCAGGCCAAGCACGAGAAGCTGGCTGCTGAGGATGCCCTGCAGGTGGTGAGAGACGGCTTCTCGAAGTCGAACGCCAAGGCCTCGTCCACCCTGATTCGTTCTACCATCAGCGGCGTTATCCTCGACATTCCTGTAAAGGTGGGATACTCTGTCATCCAGGTGAACACGATGAACGAGGGAACGACGATTGCGACTGTAGCCAACATGAACAATCTGATCTTCAGAGGAAACATCGATGAGACAGAGGTGGGACAGCTGGTAAACGGCATGAACATGAGGATCACCATCGGTGCCCTGCAGGACCTGAAGTTCGACGCAGCCCTCGAGTACGTCTCGCCGAAGGCTGTCGAGAGCAATGGCGCCAACCAGTTTGAGATTAAGGCAGCTGTGAAGCTCACAGAGGGAGGAAAAATCCGTTCAGGCTATAGCGCCAATGCAGAGATCGTACTGGCAAAGGCCGACAAAGTGCTCAGCATCCCTGAGAGCGCCATCGAGTTCAGCGGCGATTCTACCTTCGTATATGTTGTCAAAGAGGAGGGAAAGTCGAAGACCTACGAGCGCAAACAGGTGGAGACGGGCCTCTCCGACGGCGTGGACATTGAAATCAAGAAGGGTATTACTGCCAAGGACAAAGTTCGTGGCCCTGAGATTATCACAGACGAGGATTAATAATGGTGAGTGGTTATGAAAAAGACGTTTATCATCCTATTGCTCGTAGTGCTTGCCAGGCTGGATGTGCTTGCACAGCCGAAGGCATGGAGCCTCAGAGAGTGCTGCGACTATGCTGTGGAGCATAACATCAGCATCAAGCAGCAAGAGAACCAGCGCCGTCAGCAGGAGCTCGAACTCTCTACGGCCAAGAACTCCAGACTGCCAGACCTTAGTGCTTCTGTGGGACAGAACTTCTCCTTCGGGCGAGGTCTGACCTCAGAGAACACCTATTCGAATACGAATACCTCCTCGACTTCCTTCCAGTTGGGTACGAGTGTGCCTCTCTTTACTGGATTCCAGATCCCTAACCAGATCAAGCTCAACCAGTTGAATCTGGAGGCTGCCACAGCCGATCTTGAGAAGGCGAAGAACGATATCCGCATGCAGGTGGCGCAGGCCTACGTACAGATCCTATACGACATGGAGATTGCCGACGTCGCAAAGCGACAGATTGAGATAGACTCTGCTCAGGTAGCCCGTCTGGAGGCCTTTGTCAAGAACGGCAAGGCGGCTGAGGCTGAACTCTCACAGCAGAAAGCCACGCTGGCCAATAGCCGACTTACTGCTACACAGGCAGACAACAATACCCGTCTGGCTCTGCTCACGCTCACGCAACTCCTCGAACTGCCCACGCCTGAGGGCTTCTCCATCGTGCGTCCTGAGCTATCCGAGATCCCTGATTTCGCAGACAGTCGGAACCTCTCGCCTGACCTTATCTACGCCGAGGCCTTGGGAGTGAAGCCTGAGATACTTTCCCAGGAGCTGAAGCTCAAAGGCACAGAACACAGCATCAAAATCGCACAGGCAGGCCACTATCCCACGTTGTCGCTGAGTGGAGGGCTGGGCACTAATTACTATACCACATCTGGCTTTCCGTCTGATAACTTCGGAAAGCAGATGAAGAACAACTTCTCGCAGTTCATCGGACTGAATCTGAATGTGCCCATCTTCAACCGATTCCAGACGCGCAACAACGTCCGCAATGCCCGTATCAATCAGGAGAACCAGCAGCTGGCGCTCGACAACACGAAGAAGACGCTCTACAAGGAGATTCAGCAAGTGTACTACAACGCGCTGAATGCCCAGACCAAGGAGCGCTCATCGGCTGAGGCTGTAGCCAGCTCGCGCGATGCCTTCGAGCTGATGCAGGCCAAGTATGAGAACGGAAAGGCTTCTGTCACAGAGTTCAACGAGTCGAAGAACAACTTCCTGAAGTCGGAGTCCGACCTTGTCCAGGCCCGTTACGAGAACCTCTACCAGCACGCTTTGCTTGAGTTCTACAGGGGTAGGGAACTGGCTTTCTGAGACGGTCTTTAAGCGAAAGGCAAAGGTTTCAGAAGTCGGACTGTTGGTAAGAATATCTTACATTGGGATTTTCCATACGATTGTCTGGGAGTTTACAGGCAGTAAAGTCGGAGTTTAGTCAGCCTAAACTCCGACTTTAGTCTATCTAAACCCTGACTTTAGTTAGCCTAAAATCGGCCTTTTCATAAGGCTTTGTAAATCAGACAGATACAGAAGGCGTAAAAGCGGATGTTGGTATTGTGAATTTTGTTGACAATCTGGGCGCTCTGAGAACCTGATGATTGTGTGGTCTCGCCTTCGTTTCATCGTGAGATCCTTTCTTTTCCAGCTAAGGAAAACTGGCATAATAGTGCCGTAAAATGAGGCTTTAACGGCAAAGATTGTATAATTTGTGTTAATTCTTCCGTTGTTTTCTTGTGAAATAATCAATTTATATCTAAATTTGCGAACCATTATGATTAGAACTCTGACCTCATACCTCCGAATATTGCTGGCTGTAGCATTTTTAGCGCTTAGCAGCGTGGCCTCTTACGCAGACAAGACTGTTGCAGAATTGACTGGTGAGGACAGGGAGATGTATGACATGTTCCGCCATCTGCTCATGAACGGAACGCCAGAGGAGTTCTATAGTTTTGCTGACGAATACGCCAAGAATCTCCACGAGAAGGGCTATATGATGCTCTATTACAAGCTATTGAGCAACAAGGGCTTCTATGCGCTCAGGCATAATCAGATGTTTCGAGCCATTCAGTATGCAAAGGATCTGGACCAAGAAGTGAGGAAAGACAGCGCCAGCGACTATTACTATCTGGCCACGGGCTTGTATGGTGATGTCTACAGCAGCAGCCATGACATGGCTCGCGCAGAGAGGTACTTCAAGCAGGCTCTTGAGGAAGCGGGCGACCGCGACGTGAAGTTCTCGATGCGTGTATACCTGCATCTGGCAGAGATGCTGTGCATGAAAGATCCGCAGAGGGCGCTCGAGTGGGCAGAGAAGGCCATCACAACCTCCAAGGAAGTGGACAATATCGACTACCTATCCATGTCGCTGGCCATGAAGGCCTACATCTATTATATTATAGGTGATCAGACGGAATTCTTCCACGCCTATTTCCAGTACACGAATCTGCGAAAGATGGATAAGCCCGATTTCAACTATCGTTATGACAATATCCTGGAGGTGGCCAAGCTTACATTCGACAAGAAATACGACGCAGCCCTGGCCAAGGCCAAGGAAGGCAATTTGGCCGTCGACAGCGCGCTGGCCGTCGTACGTATCTATGCCTTGAAGGGCGACATTGACAAGGGCTTCGAGGCCATGAAGAGCCGCTATCTGGAGCTGGACTCCATCTACAGTATCATTCAGGATGCCAACTTCAACCATCTGGCAGCGGAGACCGACTTGATGCGTTCTCGCGAGGAGGTCAAAGCCAACAAGATGCTGTCGAAGCGACTCAGATACTGGCTGTTTGGAGCAACGGCAGTCTTCCTGTTCATTTATATCATGGGCCGTCGGCGCCTGATGAAGAAGATATGGGCTCGAGGCAAGGAGCTGAAAGACGCGCTTGCCCGTGCTGAAGAGTCTGACCGCATGAAGTCTACCTTCATCAAAAGCATAAGCCACGAGGTTCGTACACCCCTCAATGCTGTGGCTGGATTCACGGAAGTAATTTGCTCGCCTGACAATCAGCTCTCCGACGATGAGAAGCGCGATATGCAGGTACGCATCTCAAGCAATGTGAATTTGATAGCCTCCATCATCAACGAGCTGCTGGAGTTCTCGAAGAGCGAGAGCGAGAAGGTTGTGGCTGAAAAGGAGATGGCCGATGTGTGGGTTAACAACATCGGGCAGATGGTGATTCAGGAGGCCAAGGGCAAGCAGAATACAGGTGTCGTGCTACAGTTTGAGACGGATTTACCAGATGATTTCAAGATCCGCTCCAATACGTATCGGCTGAAGACGGCCGTTGCGCACTTGGTCGACAATGCCATCAAATTCACGGAGAAAGGCTCAGTGGTACTACGCTGTGAGCTTCAGGACAATCATGTGCGCTACATCGTGACGGATACGGGTTGCGGCATTAAGGAGGAAGACCGCGAACGTATCTTTGAGAACTTTCATAAGGGTGACGACTTCAAAGTCGGTGTAGGCTTAGGACTTTCTATAAGCCGTCGGATGTTGCAAACCCTTGGAGGCGACGTCTGGCTCGACACCACCTATACCAATGGTGCCCGCTTTATCATCTCCCTCCCTTGTGGCGGTTAGCCCGCTGTTCGCGGTATTTGGCTTTCTGACGGGCTGACCCGCTGCCGTGGGCACCTGTGATGTACTGCTTTTTCTTAGCCTTGGTCTTCACTTTCCCTTCGTCCTTGGGCTTGTCGCCTCCACGTCCGAAATTGATGCCGTTCTCGAGTATTCTCTGAAAATCGTCCATTTCTTTTTATGTTTACGGTTTACAGTTTACGGTTTACAGATGATTACATCTGCGGTAGTACAGCCTCCAGTCATTTCAACTGTAAACTGTAAACCGTAAACTGTAAACAAAATCAATGATGGAACAGCCTGACGCCTGTAAACGCCATAGCGATGCCGTATTTGTCGCAAGTCATGATGACATGATCGTCGCGGACGCTGCCACCAGCCTGGGCGATGAACTCCACGCCACTCTTATGGGCACGCTCGATATTGTCGCCGAAGGGGAAGAAGGCATCCGAGCCGAGGGCTACCTTCGTGTTCTGGGCTATCCAGGCTTTCTTCTCTTCCATCGTCAGCACCTCTGGCTGCGTCTTGAAGAACTGCTGCCAGGCACCGTCGCGAAGCACGTCGTCGTGTTCGTCCTCAGAGATATACACGTCGATGGTGTTGTCGCGGTCGGCACGGCGAATACCATCCACGAAGGGCAGGTTCATTACTTTTGGATGCTGACGGAGCCACCAGATGTCGGCCTTGTTGCCAGCCAGACGAGTACAATGGATGCGGCTCTGCTGACCTGCGCCGATGCCGATGGCCTGACCGTCTTTCACGTAGCAGACGGAGTTCGACTGTGTGTATTTCAGCGTGATGAGGGCAATGATCAGGTCGCGTTTGGCCTCAGGGGTGAAGGTCTTGTTCTGCGTGGGGATGTTCTCGAAGAGGGCATCGTCGTCAAGCTTGATTTCGTTGCGCCCCTGCTCGAAGGTAATGCCGAAGACCTGCTTGCGCTCAACGGGCTCAGGCTTATAGTCAGGATCGATCTTGATCACGTTATAGGTACCCTTGCGCTTGTCCTTCAGGATCTCGATGGCCTCAGGGGTATAGTCTGGGGCAATCACACCATCGCTCACTTCGCGCTTCAGGATCTTGGCGGTGGTGGCGTCGCAGGTGTCGCTTAATGCCACGAAATCGCCATAGCTCGACATGCGGTCAGCACCTCTGGCTCTGGCATAGGCACAGGCGATGGGGCTCTCGTCGAGGCCAGCGATGTCATCCACGAAATAGATCTTCTTCAGCGTGTCGCTCAAGGGCAGACCTACGGCAGCACCGGCAGGTGAGACGTGCTTGAACGAGGCAGCAGCGGGCAGGCCTGTGGCAGCCTTCAGCTCCTTCACCAGCTGCCAGGCATTGAAGGCGTCGAGGAAATTGATGTAGCCAGGACGACCGTTGATCACTTCGATGGGTAACTCTCCCTCCGTCATGAAGATGCGTGAGGGTTTCTGATTCGGATTGCATCCGTACTTGAGTGCTAATTCTTTCATCTTTATCGCGTTATTTCTAATTTTGGCGCAAAAATACAAAATATTTTAGACATAAGGCCATAAGTACATATTATTTTTTGTTTCTTTTGTTCTTTTGTCTAAAAAAAATAGTACCTTTGCAGACTGATAAACAAAAGAGTAAAAGCGGAATGAAGGAATCCCAAAACAGAATCATCAGTTTGCCAAAGATCTCGGACACCCGAGGGAATCTCTCTATTATCGAGCAGCTCAGGCATGTGCCGTTCGAGATAAAGCGTGTCTATTGGATCTATGATGTGCCTGGAGGGGAAACCCGTGGAGGCCATGCCTACAAGGAGAGCGAGGAGTTCATCGTGGCACTCTCAGGTTCCTTCGATGTTGAACTCGACGACGGTGAGCAGAAGCAGACCTATCAGCTGAACCGCTCGTACAAGGGACTCTATGTGGCCAAGGCCATGTGGCGACGCATGACCAATTTCTCCACGAACTCGCTGGCCCTGGTGCTTTCGTCGACAGACTACGATCCCAATGACTACATCATGGACTACCAGGACTTCCAGCTCTGGCTGAAGGGACAGACCATGTTGACTGCCAATGTGAACAATACCTCTGCTACGATTATTAATAATGTTCGCGTGCCGAATGCCGTGAGCTATGCCAAGAGCGTGTTCGACAGTTCGCTCTATGAGCTGAACAAGATGCATGATGCGGAAGGTAACCTGACGTATATCTATCAGAATGTTCATGTGCCGTTCGAGATTAACCGTGTGTTTTATAGCTACGACATTCCAGGTGGAGAGGAACGAGGCGGACATGCCCATAAGGAATGCCACCAGTTTATCATTGCTGCCTCAGGCAGCTTCGAGGTGGTACTCGACGATGGCACCAATAAGCGTACAGTTGCCCTCAATCGTCCTTTCTGGGGACTGCATGTACCGCCTGGCATCTGGTCGTCTGAGCAGGGATTCTCTTCTGGCAGCATCTGTCTGGTGCTGGCCAGCCATGCTTATTCTGAAGACGACTATATCCGCAATTACGACGAGTTTCTTGAATATATAAAGAAATAGTTTATAGTTTACTGTTTACAGATATGGTGAAACTTTTGGATCTTCAGGCCATCACGATGCAGCATGCCGAGGAGTATGAGGCAGCTGCCAAGCGAGTGATAGAGTCTGGATGGTTTTTGCAAGGGCGTGAGAACGAGACGTTCGAACATGACTATGCCCGATATATCGGCACACAGCATTGTGTGGCTGTGGCAAACGGTTTGGATGCTTTGAAGCTGATCCTGCGAGGCTATAAGGAACTGGGTGTGATGAAGGATGGCGACGAGATTATCGTACCAGCCAATACTTATATTGCGACCATCCTGGCTATTACCGACAATCAGCTGGTGCCTGTGTTGGTAGAGCCTACATGGGAGCATCTCGAACTGGATATCAACAAGGTTGAGGAGGCTATCACGCCGAAAACGAAGGGTGTGATGACGGTACATCTCTATGGACGTATCGCCTACAACGACGAACTGGGTGACATCTGCCGTCGTCACGGACTGAAGCTGATGGAAGACTGTGCCCAGAGTCACGGCTGCTCTTGGAAGGGTGTGAAGACTGGAGCTCTCGGTGATGCAGCGGCCCATTCCTTCTATCCAGGCAAGAACCTCGGAGCCTTTGGCGATGCAGGGGCTGTGACCACAGACGACGAGGAACTGGCTTCCGTGATACGGGCTTTGGCTAACTATGGTAGCCAGAAGAAGTACGTGTTCCGTTATGTCGGCATCAACAGTCGTATGTCTGAACTGGATGCTGCCATACTCGATGTGAAACTGAAATACTTGGACGAGGACAATCAGAAGCGTCAGCAGCTGGCGGCCTACTATTACGAGGCCATCGGCAATCCGCTGATTACCCTTCCACGAAAACTTAGCGATGAGAACAATGTCTACCATCAGTTCCCCATCTTCTGTGAACGGCGCGATGAATTGCAGGCATATCTCAAGGAGGGTGGGGTGCAGACGTTGATTCACTATCCGATACCCCCGCATAAGCAGGAGTGTTACAAGGAGTGGAACGACCGTACTTATCCTATTACAGAGCGCATCCACCAGCAGGAACTCTCCATTCCGATGAATCAGGTGGTGAGTCGTGAGGAGGCAGAGATCGTTGTCCGGCTGCTCAATAATTTCCGATGAATATGGAACAGAAGAAAAAGATATCTGTAGTAATCCCTGAGTATTGTGGGGAATCGATGCTTCCAGAACTGCTGAAGCGTCTGCACGCAACGCTACAGACGATTACCGAAAGTTATGAGATTATCCTCGTCAATGACTGTTCCCCTGATCATGTCTGGGAGGCCATCCGTCAGGTCTGTGCCATCGACAAGCGTGTTGTTGGCCTCAATCTGAGCCGGAACTTCGGAGAGCACTATGCTATTTCGGCTGGTTTGCGCTATGCCAAGGGGGAATATATTGTCGTGATGGACTGTGACCTGCAGAATCGGCCAGAAGATATTCCTGCCCTTTATCAGAAGGCACAGGAGGGATGGGATGTGGTTCATGCCCGTCGCTTGCACAAGAAGTTCGGAATCTGGAAGCGGATGTCGTCGAGTGTGTTCCATGCTGTCTACGACTGGATGACTGGCCATAAGTCTGACTCCAGCATTGCTGAGTTCGGTATCTATAGTGCCCGTATCATTCGCGAGTATAACAAACTGGGTGAAGTGGCCCGCTCTTTCAATTTCCTGATAGAGTTTTTGGGATTCCGTGTGACGGCTATCGATGTGGCGCACGATTCCCGTGCAGACGGAGGCGGTTCTTCCTATACGTTTCGCAAACTGTTCCGATTGGCAATGGACTCTATCATCGCCGACAGCACACGGCCATTGAAGATGGCTGTAGTAGCTGGCTTCACGATGTCGCTCGTTTCTGTCATGATGGCGGTCTATAATGTCATTGCCTATTTCTTTGAACTCGATACGGTACGTGGATATACCACTACCATTTTCTCTATCTGGTTCGCCTGTGGGCTGTTGCTTTTCGTGATGGGGGTTCTTGGCCTTTATATAGGGCGTATTTTCGACCAGGTGAAGGCACGCCCGATTTTTATCGTGATGGATGAACTGAATGTGGGAGAAGACTAACCTTCTCCCACATTCAAAAAGATATTAGGAATCCCTTATTTCTTCTTTTCGTAGATATAGAACGGCAAGTTCAGATATATTCGCTTCAGCCGTAGCTCATAGCCTGCAGTCTCTATATCGTGTAATATTTGATACTTGTCGGTTTGGTTCTCGCGGCAGTAGGTCACTACGAAGTCGGCCTTCCTGTCGGTCAGAATCTTCTTGTGGTCGCGAATCATTGCTGGGGTTCCTCCGTTAGGATAGGCAAACTGGTCGCCTGCGGGAAGCACACCATACATGACTCCGAAGCCGAACTCCTGACATTCGTAGCTCAGCAGCTTAGGATGTTCTACATCTTTCATCACATCGGAGATGGCCTGAAATGCTTCGCGGTCCTCGTTGTGGGTAAATATGGTGTTCTGCCGTAACTCACCGATAATAAGGTTCCCATATAGGCAGCTGCATACGATGTAAGCTGTCAGCAGACCGTAACAGCACAGGCGTGCTGTCTGCTTGTAGATAAGCAGTACGGCAATGAACAAATAGAGGGTAAAGATATAGCAGACACCGTAATAGTAATTCCAGACGTTGTGACGTGTTGATATGGCAATGAAGATCAGGGCAATGATAACTGGCGCATATTTGTATCGCTTCAGCCGCAGACTCAACAGCATGCCGCTCAAGAAAATGGCAACAATAAATATAATCTTGCGGTAATCTGCCAGAATGCCTGCCAGATCTTGCATATATGAGGGACTGTCACTGTTTTCATTCGTCACCGTTTCATAGGCCAGCACGAAGTAATTGTGGAAGAATGCACCGAGTGTGTCGGTCATAATGAAATATATGATGAATGGCGCTACGATCACCGCAGAGATGGCAATCATCCATAAGAAAGGTTTCACTAGGCCCCTCTTGCTCTTATACTGGTCCCAAAGGGCAATAAGCACGATGACACCCTGAGCAGCTGCAACATTGTACTTCATCATCACCAATGTGGTGAAGCAGCCTCCCAGCATCAAGAAATCGATCATATCGTTTCGCTCCTCTGCATAGAGTCTCTTAAACAAGGCGTAGAGTGAAATGGCAACGAACGGCAGCATCAGATCTTCGGAGCGTGTCTCGAAGTGGAACCAGGGGAAGAAATATACGAAGATCATCGGTAGTGTGGCTGCCAGACTGGCAAGGTTGCCCTGCAGGAATATCTTTGCCGTCTTGTAGTTAAAGAAGAGTGTTATCGCATAGAATACACCCGAGACCACATACATGCCGTGATAGTTGAATGGTGAGATGAGATAGCCGATTCCGTAGAAGGTCCAAATCAATGGCCCTTTGAAATCTGTAAACTCTACATAAGGTCGTAAACCGTACATGAATGCCTTACCCTCCATAAAGAACCAGGCGGAATCCACACGATGGGCCAATCCAAAGAAGGGGGAGTCGTTAGAGAGGAACAGCTGGACGATGAAAGACCATAGGGTGAAAAGAAGCAGCACTTTCATGTCTGACAGCTGATCGAACGTTTTGTGAGATTTCATAATGAATATTCAATTTTGGGCACAAAGGTACAAATAAGTGGGAAGAAAACCAAATAAATATCTGAATAATCGCTAAATAGTATGAAAACATTTGGTGGAATGGGAGTGAATGCATAATTTTGCAAACGATGAAGAAGGTACTAATTGGTATGCTGCTGTTCTTGGGCTGTTCGACGCTGGCAGTTGCTCAAAGACGGCTTGTGGTGGTCGACGTTGAAACGCTAATTCCTGTCTCAGGAGCCAATGTGGTCAGCAGGGAGGGAAACAGCGTGACAGACTCGTTGGGCCACGTGAGTGTATCCGATAGCTGCAGGTCGCTGTCGTTTTCGCATACCAATTACGAGAGCCGTCTTATTAACCTGAACGAGGTGCGTGACACGGTCTACATGATTTCCAAACTGCTGAACCTGAAGGAGGTTATCGTCTTTGGACATGGGAAAAAACGTGACTACAGCGAACTGCAGAAACGCTTGGGACTTGATCGAGTGGAGGCTCAGTTGGCTTCAGGCGGAAAGCGTGGTATGGACCTCGTACAGCTGTTCAACACTCTGTTCGTTCCCAAGAAGTGGCGCGCCAGCTATCGCAAGCAGCAGCGCATGAAGCGTCTCAGGGAAATACTTGACAGTTACTAAGAAAAAAGTATGGAAAAGAAACGTATCGCTCTCCGAAAACTGTTGGAGGCAGTGGAAAAGGAAATCCTTCGTAAGCCAGATCGTAAGACGTTGGATCATCTGTCTTTATTGGCAGGCTTCCAAGATTGGGACAGCTTCCAAAAAGCATTGCACGGTGAGAACAGTGCCGACGCTAATTACAAATAAAAAAGGCTCCTTTTCAGGAACCTCGATTTGCATTTCTTACTCTGCGGTAATAGCGCGACGCTTCTCCTTGATGCGGGCTGCCTTACCAGTGAGCTTGCGCAGGTAGTAAAGCTTGGCGCGACGAACCTTACCAACCTTGTTCACCTCGATACTGTCGATGTTCGGTGATTCAATGGGGAAGATACGCTCGACACCTACAGTGCCTGACATCTTACGAACGGTGAAACGCTTCTTGTCTCCGTGACCGCAGATCTTGATGACAACACCGCGGTAGAGCTGGATACGCTCCTTTGAACCCTCGATAATTTTGTAAGCGACAGTGATAGTGTCACCAGCCTTGAACTCTGGAAACTTCTTGCCGGTTGCAAATGCTTCTTCAGCAACTTTAATTAAATCCATTTTTTACTATTTTACTTTTTTGCTGTATCGTTCCAACGCAACATAGACGGGCCACTCGTTGCTTCCCTCCATCGGTTACGCCGAAAAGCGGGTGCAAAGGTACTAATTTCCTCTGACATAAGCAGAATATGATTTCGTTTACCGCCGTGATTTAACATTATTTATTGTTTTCGGAGGTGTCTTGGCTCCTTAATATGTAGAATTTTTGGCTTCCTCGGCCTTGAAAGGTGATACCCGAGGCTGGGTCTTTGGAGATTTTCCGCAGTTCCAATGAGGCTGTCGTTTTCGACAACCCTGTCAGATCGGCGTAGTGCTTTACACGCATCACGACATGCTTCTTCAGAAATTCGCGGGCCATCGCCGTCCGTTCCTCCAAAGTGGTCTTGGGTTTCTTAAGACGGCTCACACCGCCACTCGACAGCACACACTTCCTACGGGTCGTGCGGATCAAATCGGGATCGGCCTTGAACGACACGCCCCTTACCTCGATGCTGCTGGCGTTGCGCTTGGTCTCTCCAGGTTCGAAGGCATCGGGCAGCATGTCCTTGCGCACACCCAGCCTCGCAGTGAATAGCCCCACTTCGTCAATTTTCACTGAGAATCCGTTGGCCAGACAGCCTGGAAGTTTCTCGGCAATCTGTGTCAGCACAGCCTTGTAGGTGCTTCTCGGCAGACTTCCATCGCGACAAAGCACGTCAATGAACTGCTCGTGGTTCATCGCCCTCGTCACCATCTTGTAGTAAGCCTGTGTATGGCCCGTTCCGTTCAGGTCGGCAATCTCTTTCTTAATGTATTTCGCGTCCATGTTACTCTTATTTTCTGCAAAGGTAATCATAATGTTCCAAAAACATCTGTTCCTTGCCGAAGAATTAACAAACTTTGTCTTAGAATCATTGTTCTTCGACGTAGAACAAACATTCCACGTCGAAAATTCAACTTCACAAGCCTTCAAACTCCCATTCACAAGTGTTATAAGTCACCTTTTCAACGCTTCTCTCTCAACTTTACAAGCCTTGTCCCAACGGCATCAGTGTGCAAGGATTCGAATGTTTTTCCGATAAAAGTATTGTTATATGGGAAAAAAGGATTAAATTTGCAGTCGATAAGATTGATCATCATTTTAGGAGGACAAAGATATATTAGTGGCAATTGACGAATAGCAATGGCACAAGTTTACAATGAGGAACCGGCCTCTGGGTTCGTCAGACCTGATGATATTCTAAAGGCAGATCGATTTACGGACTTTTCCACCGTGTCAAGTAGAGGATATAGTCTGCTGACGCGGGCTAAGCGGCATGGACGATGGTGGATGCTGAAAGGATTAAAAGAACAGTATCGTCAGGATACTGTGTTTAGGGCATTGCTGCAAAAGGAGTATGAGATAACCAGCCAGTTGCAGCATCCGATGGTGGTGTCTGCGTTTTCCCTTGAAGAGGTTGAAGGATTAGGTCTTTGCATTGTGATGGAGTGGGTGGACGGCGTAACACTTAAAGAATGGCTGGCACAGGGAAAGCATACGAAAAAGCAACGTCGCCATGTGGCAGATATGCTTTTGCATGCATTGGCCTATGTGCATAGCCGCCAAACACAACACAGAGACCTGAAGCCCTCAAACATCATGCTTACTAACGATGGTCAGCATCTGAAACTCATTGACTTCGGACTTTCCGATACAGAAAGCCACGCTATTTTGAAGGCACCCGCAGGTACTGAGGGGTATATGGCTCCCGATGGACCTTCTGATATCTATTCTTTGGGCTGTATCCTCCGTGAACTCCACTTGGGGCAATTGTCGTGTATGGTAGTCCAGAAGTGCTGTGCGCCTCTCCGTCGTCGTTATACTGATATTCCGACTATTCAAAAGGACTTGCACCGTTGTTGGCTGTGGCCACGTCGGCTACTTATCATAGCTGGTCTTGTGATTGCGTTGGTAAGTCTCTTTCTGCTGAATCTGTCCCACACCCAAGAAAACATACGGACGGTCAATGATTCGCTGAAAGTATTTAATGAGGAAAACAAAACGATGATTCATTCTGGAAAGGAAAAGACTGATTCGCTGCAACTCCAGATAAATCAGATTACTGACCAGCGGGAGTCAGAGCAGGCAACCATCCAGCGTCGCCAGGACGATATCAACGAGGCGAAAAGAAAAATAGACCAGCAGATGCAGGCTTATGGCATTCAGCAGATGCTGGACACGGCGAGATGCCAGCGAAACATCACAATCCCTTTCCTGAGAATCACCGATGAACTTATCGGGGACACAAAGGATCCGGAATTAAAAGAGTATATCCAGGAGCGCTATCGCAAGCCTTGGCTAAGGCGAATGTCGGAACTGCCCTTCGACTAATCACACACCTCAATCACCACGCCGTCACGCTGTCCTGCTACGTAGACCATTGGCGGCATGCCTTGATGTACCATATCGTCAAGATATAGCGGTTCGTGCTGAATCATCAAGTGACAACGAAATGTATCGCCTACGCTTAGTTTTGTGTTCTTGGCTTCTACGATCTCAAAGTAGCCGCATTCTTTATGCCTGACGACAATCCGCCTATCTGGTCGCCACGTAATGACCAAGCGCTGTCCGCGTCTCAGATCTTCTGCAGTCACCCTTTCCTCTGTTTTGATGCCGCTTTGCACCTCGTCCTTGTTCTCCGCCTGATAACAAAAGATCTCATAGTCGCGATAACCCGCAAATCGCGCCAACACATCCAGCGTGTGTGGCCTGGTCTGCACTTCCTCGTTCTTCAGATATCCCCAAAAGCGTTTCAGGGTTGTAGGTGATAACCTCTCGCGCGTATGCGATAATAATAGGTGGCTCAGTTGCTCAAAGTCAGCGGCCTTGGACAGTTTATGTCCGAGTATCCGTTCCACTTCCTGTTTCAGTAATTCCTGTTTCATGCTGCGAAGATACAAAGAAATATTCATTCTTGCAAGATAACAGGCGAAAAGGACTGAAAAGGACTTGCACATACGCTTTTTATAGACTATTTTTGTCCCCAAAATAAAAAAACAGCTCACAATGTTGCAAGTTTCGGAAAAATTGCTTATCTTTGCCTCGTCGTTTGTGAATAACATTCGACGACATCGAGGAGAGCGATTAAGCTTTGACCCGCCAGAGAATCTGCAAAATTCGAAGTATAAGGGTGAAAAGTCTGAAAGCTGCTTCTCCTGCAGTAGCATATATACTGCTCTCTCCTGTGTGGAGTTGGCTCGCATATATCCCTGCAGGTGTGAGCTGATTTCATTCTTACTTATACGGGTATTGCAGAACCTTCTGGCTAAGGATGCGAGAAGGCTCACACTCTTTGTGCATAGATGTTATTAAACCAATTAAATATAAGTATTATGGGATTATTTAAGACATTATTTGGTGATGCAGCCGAGGAGCTAAAAAAAAGCTACGAAGATGCCAAGAAAGATGTACTTAACGAATTAGGATTTAAGTCTTCGAAATCATTGGAATCTTCAACGCCCAAAAGTAACAATGGCCGAAAAGTAAGTAGAAAAGCAACTGCCAAAAAACAAAACACTATTGTAGGGAAACTGGAACCGCCAAAGAAATTATGTTGGGTACACGACTTAGAACTCCTATATGACGGGAGTAAATATGCATTGAAATATACTGGGAAAAAAGGGGAAACTACACAATACATATATGACGATGTAGATTTACTAAACGAGTATCAGGCACGTTTGGCTCAAAAACAAGCTGACGGTTCAATGCTTTATGGCGTAGCATGTACATGTGGATGGAGTTTTTTACTTACGAATTGTGAATATACAAAAGTTACTTTCCTTGATGGAAGAGGCGCAGTCTTAGCTATAGATGAAGACGGTGACGAATATGCTATTGACAGGTGGGGAAAGCCTTATACCTTAGAGGTATATAGGGAAATGGTTGAGGAAGAAATTAATAATAACGAATTATAAATAATAAAGATATGAAAACAATAACTGGAATTTTTTTAGATCGTCTTTCATCTGAACAAAACGCAGATGGTAAGTTCGATGTTATGATAAAACGTGACAAAGGGACTTATAGAACAGGGTTTATTTTTGATTCTATCAAATTGATGAGTGAATTTGCTATTCGTACATGTCAAATAGACTCAGAAGGAAATAAAAAGTTTGGAGTAGTTACAGTATGTGATTATCCAATGTGTTTTCCTTGTATTTTTGATAAAGTCAAACCATATAAAGGTCAAATATTGCAGTTATTCATAGGTGAAGAAGATTATTATATTGATCGTTTTGGACAAATATATAGTAAGGAATTCATGGAAATAAGAGATTTATGACGTTATATAAATATAAAAGACTCGAAAATCTTGCTTATTTCTTAGATATTATAGTCAAGAAACGCTTGTATGGTGCTACCATTAAAGAACTGAACGACCCAATGGAAGGGTATTTCAGTTCTGAAGAATTCAATAGTGAAGAATGGGAGCACATCAAGAAACTTAAGAAAGAAGTCAGAATATGTTCACTCTCAACAAATAAAGACAATGCTCTTCTATGGGCTCATTATGCGAATGAACATAAAGGATGTTGTGTTGAAGTAGAGGTGGCTGAAGATATTTCATGGAAGCGAATAGACGTCAATTATTGTTCAAGCTTTCCTATACTTCACTCTGGACTGACAGATGATGAAGTCATTGAGATACTTTTTAAAACCAAGTCTGATTTTTGGAGTTATGAGGACGAGGTGCGTTTTGTAAAAAGGTTGCCTCTTTCTAAAGATCAGAAACCACACAAAGCCAACCTTCCAGTTAAAGTGAAGAAAATCTATTTGGGTGTAAGAGTCACGGCAGAAGAGAAAGATAGAATAGTTCGGATAGTAAATGCTATTGATAGCAATATCGTTGTCGAGAAGATAAAGCGTAAGGATATTAAATTTTGGAGAGGCCAATAAATGATATCAATTCTAAATATTACACAGAAATGTCCTTATGTGGATTGTTGCAGCTATGCTGACAGTGTAGAATGCATTGATAATTATTGTGGTTGTTTAAAAAGATATTTAAATAAGGAAGAAGCCGAAAATCCTTCAAAGAGTAGGCGCTATTTAAAACAGTAAGAACAATGAAAAAGTATTCAAAGCCTCAGATGATGGCAAAGAACGCTCCTACAGGTTCGTATGCAGCAGGTTGCCCTGCAAAAGGAACAGGTGGCTGGTGGGGATCCGGTGGTACATTTTGGAGCTCCGCTTGCAAAAACTGTGAGCGTGTTAAGTAATCCTTTTAAGACTGCGCACGAAATATTGCGCAGTCTATTTTATGTTTTTCATTATGTTAGTAAGACAAAGTAAGAATAGTTTTATTAGAATTTACGATAATTGTGAATTGGGATATATAAGCAACCAACTCACCAAGTATGATCGCACATACAACGAAAGTGGAGCTATTTTTCTCTCGCAAATAAGTCGTCAACCCAAGGATATTAGGACTATGGTTGATAACATTTCATCAATCTACTCAGAAGCAGATAGCAAAACAATAGAAAAGGATTTCATAAGTTTTATCGAAGAGTTGGCAGAATCCCAATTTATCGTAATGGGGGAAAGTCTGGAAGAACTCGGCCAAAAAGACTTAGCCTTTAGCTACTCTTCGAATAGTCCCAAAACATTTACAGATTATTATCCGCAAAAAACAAAACAAAAAGTCCAACGCGATACCGAAGAGTTCTTTTTGCGGCATGATCAAAGAAAACCACGACTTGCAAGCCTTCAGTTTGAACTGACAAGTAGATGTAACGAGAGATGTATCCATTGTTATATCCCAAACGGAAAAAAGAATGCAGGCTTCGATATGTCTTTTGAAAGATTCAAATATGTTCTTGATCAGTATGCTGAAATGGGAGGCTTACAAGTAACTCTCTCTGGTGGCGAAGCTCTCATGAACAAGGATATTGTCGAGATGCTATGGTATTGTCGTAAGAAAGACATGCAAATATCGTTGTTAACGAATCTGATTTCACTCAAAGATGAGCATATCCCTATACTTAGGGATGTAAATCTCTCACTAATACAAGTCTCTCTCTATAGTATGAACGCTGAAAAACATGATTTTATAACTACGGTGAAAGGTTCTTTTGAAAAGACTAAGACAGCCATTGAAAAGCTGCATAATGCCGACATCCCCGTTCAAATATCCTGCCCCATAATGAAAGCCAACAAAGATGGATATGACGAGGTTATGAAATATGCACAAAGACATCGTATGAAAGCACAGACAGATTATATAATGATGGCACAAGCTGACCTTGACACTTCGAATTTGGCAAACCGTATCTCAATAGAAGAAACAGAAAAGGTGATTCGTGATATCATGGAAAATGATATGGATTACCAGATAGAGACATTGTCACAAGAACCACTATCCAGCATTTCCGAAGAAGAGTTTGCAGAAATGCCTCTATGTGGTGCAGGTTTTAATGATTTGTGTGTTACTGTAAACGGAGACGTCTATCCCTGTGCTGGATGGCAAGGTTTTGTCGTTGGAAATGTATTCCGTGAATCATTAAAGGAAATTTGGGAACACTCTCCAAAGCTGGAACAGATACGAAAGATCAAACAAAAAGATTTCCCCAAATGTTTAAAATGTGAAGCAAGAGATTTCTGCAATATGTGCCTTGTCAGAAACTATAATGAGAGTGGTGGAGACATGTTCAAAATCAACGAACATTTTTGTAAGGTAGCTTTCTTAAATAAGCAGATTGCCGAAGAATGGCAGAAGTCCCATCCCATAAGAGTAAGCAATGATTGACAATCACGTACATATAGGTTGGTACACTGACGGTTATCACTATCCATCAGAAGTATGGAAGGTAGAACAGGATGCAGGAATCGATGAGATTGCAGTTTCAAGTACCTCGACATGTGCGGAATTGTATAAACTTGTTGTTAGGGAGATGCGTGAACTTATCCATTTAGGTGGTTCACGCATTCACCCGATACTTTGGGTGACTCCACGAATGATGAAAACTTGGGGACTGAGTTATATGATTCACAGTAAAATTGAATGGCAAGGTCTCAAGATGCATTGGGAAGCTCATAGAGAATGGTACTACAATAAGAAACTACTACATAATGCGTTGGAGATAGCACGTTGGATTGAAGTACCAGTATTATTTCATACAGGGGATTTCAAAGAGTGTAAGGCAAGTGTCTTTATGGATATATGTAAACAATATAATGATTTGACGTATGTGCTGGCTCATGGCCGTCCACTTGACGAAGCGAAGGACGTTTTGGAAGAGTGTCCTAATGTATATGTGGATAGCGCTTTTATGCCTGCTGACCAAGTGAAAGAGTTAGCAGATGCAGGATATTCAAATAGAATTCTGTTTGGAACAGATGTCCCAATAAATCTATTATACAATAAAGAGATGTCAGCAGCTGACTATATAAGGAACTGCTTGACAGAACTACAGGACACTTTATCGCCAGAGCAATTAAAAATAATTATTTCAAACAAACTTTATAAGTAAATGGAGATATTAGCAATTATAGGCATTATAGCATTGGTTCTCATCATCTTCACAGGTGGAGGTCTTTTTGGTTGGGTTTTAAAAGGAATCGGAACTGTCTTTGAATTCCTGCTTGATGGCTGGGGCTATTGTTTAGGTATCATTTTCTGGATTATCATTATCTTCATTGCCTTAATAGCTTTGGCTTCGTAATTGTTTTTTACTGTTATTGTTAGTCTTATAGATTTTTGACGAGTTCTTTTTGAATTATATCTTATATATTACTATATTTGTTGCGTATAAATCAAGGGTTTCGAAATTTGTAGAATTAATTATTAATGACAGCAATGAATGAATTAAAGGCGTCGCCGATGCTATATCTTTCAGGTGGTTCGAAGGAGTTGTTTCACAGCAATTTCCTTTATTGGCTGGGCGTGAACTATCGAGGTGCATTCCAAGAGTTAATGACAAAAATGTGCCATATCAATGCTTCATGGCCAGAGGGTTGGACGATTCGACGCGAACACAAGCATCTGGATCTTTGTGTCACATATAATGAATGTGCTTTCATCATTATTGAGAATAAGGTAAAAAGCTTGCCTGATCTGATGCAACTGCGCAGATACGAAAAGGTTTATGCGAACCACGATAAAGGATGTACATACGTGGTATTATCGCTAGTTATGGATTTTCCCGGCTAAAAGTATTTGAATGAAAATACGCGCTGGCAGCTTCACCACTATGATGAATTGGCAGAATTGATAAGAGATTTTTGCTCTGATAGCGTCATCTGCCAGGAACACAAACCTTATATCCGAGACTATTGTCTGTTTGTTGAAAATCTATGCAAGTTGTCTGGAACATGGACTATTGACGAACAATCCCCATTCCTCTCCCAATGCGATAATCTGCATGGGTTGAGGTTGACTGACATCTACGAGAAAGTGCGCTATGCCCAGATTGCAGCTTTGCTCGCAGAAAAGCTCAAAACCCGCATGGTCAATGACTCTGATGAGGGAAAAGTCATTCTTGGCATGAGTAACACAGATGTCATCTTGAGACGTGGACGTGAAGATGCTGATGAAATCCTAAGTTTCTATGGATGTCCTGAGGCAAAGCCTTTCCAACAGGTTTTTATCAGTAGCGGAATGAGTCATGGTGTCGGGCTGGTAGAGGCTAAGATAAAAATTACAGAGGATTGTTGTCTTGTCATTCAGGTTCAAGGTAATCACTACTGTCATGCTATAGAACGTGAAAACATTTTTGAAAAA
>Ga0247608_10001122_pt1 | contig 38643 bp, 36 predicted proteins | sample 176DNAGHGlowgp2_FD_193490 | JGI IMG/M metagenome (GOLD analysis project Ga0247608, IMG submission 193490) | Sheep rumen microbial communities from Palmerston North, Manawatu-Wanganui, New Zealand - 1766 DNA GHGlow gp2 | ecosystem: Host-associated > Mammals > Digestive system > Stomach > Rumen ...
CATCATTTTCCTTGATGCCTCTGTCCGCTGGCTCCTTTCCAAAAGCGTTGACATCTCTCTTGCCGCCACCAATCTCCTTAACGAGACAGACTATCGCTACACCTCTTTCGGCTCCCTCTCAGAATCTTTGTATTCTTTCAACATACGACCAAGAAATATTATCATAAAAATACAAATCAAGATATAGAAAACTATCACTTTATGTCAAACTTTCAAAAAAACAGTAAGGATTATGGAGAACCCGACATTACCTACCAACTGGCTGGCTGCGCTGACAAGCGGGAGATTGAAGGTAAGGATCATGGGGATTTCTAAGGAAGCCTACGACCACTGGATTGCCTTCGGACTGTTAGGTCTCATCGGAGGAAAGATGATCTGGGAGAGTTTCAGTCCTGAGGAAGAGCATCATTTCAATCCCTGTCGTCTGCGCACCCAACTGCTCCTAGCCGTTGCCACCAGCATCGACGCACTGGCTGTCGGCATCTCCTTTGCCTGCACGGGCTATACCGCCCTCAGCCAACTCACCTTACCGCTCCTCCTCATAGGCTTGGTATCCTTTCTCTTCAGTATCGTCGGCTACCACTTGGGCCGTTGTTTCGGAAAGACCATCATCCGCCGACTAAACCCCGAACTCGTAGGAGGCACCATCCTCATCTTGATAGGCGTGAAGGTTTTAATGTCGCATCTATTACAATAATCATCCAAGAATCAAAAGTTCAAAATATAATATGGTAAAGAAACAAACAATACAAGCACTACATCGGAAGAGGGGGACAAAGACAACAAATGGCGCACCTTTCTTGTATCTTTGCATCGTGAACAATAGAAAATCCTTTTAAACAAAGGTGTTTCGAGAGAATCAGGTTGAGTGTTGGCCAAAAACGTAAAAACACTGGATTATTTCTCTTTCATTTATTTTTTACCTTAAAACTTGCTGAATTCAGAAAAACGTTGTATCTTTGCATTCGAACACCGTCATGATGTCCGAGTGCGGACGACGGTGGGACATTGAGGGTAAAATATAACAAGCGTTTGCTTTGTTCGGATAGCTTTACGAATCTACCACATTCAAAAAGAATCCAATCCGAAAGAATAAGTGCAAGCGTCTGTGCGTTAAGCATGGACGTGGCTTATCTGGATTGGTGGGCTTGTGGTAGAGCCTGTGAAGCTTGGATGAGAATATCGTTCATGCTTTCTTTGTGCTCTATACTAAGCCTACTACCTCCGAAGATAAGCAATACGCCAAAATGCATAGCGTATGGCAAATACAAACCTTGCAAATGCAAAGACTGCGAAGAACGATGAGTTCTATACGCAGTATGCTGACATACAAAAAGAGATCAACGCTTATCTGGATTACAACCCAGACGTGTTTCGCGACAAGACGGTGCTACTGCCTTGCGATGATCCTGAGTGGAGTAACTTTACCAAGTTCTTCGCCCAGAACTTTCAGTTGTTCGGACTGAAGAAGCTGATTTCTACGAGCTTCGCCCCTGAGAGTAAGAAATACAAATTGCCGTATCAGCCCACCCTATTCGAGACATCACAGCCCCATTTCAATGCAGACAAGACTAAGACGAATGGCAAGATATTCGTTTTGGAACGAGACATCACCGGCGACAATCGTATCGACATCAATGATCTGGAATGGCAGTACCTTGAGGGCGATGGAGATTTCCGCAGTAAGGAAGTAATAACTTTACGCGACGAAGCAGATATCGTTATCACCAACCCACCGTTCTCGCTATTCAGAGAATTCGTGGCATGGCTTATGGATTCAAGTAAAGCGTTTATTATCATTGGGAATCTAAATGCAATTTCGTACAAAGAGGTTTTTCCTCTCATCAAGTTCAACAAAATGTGGCTTGGCGTAACCTGTTTTAATACCGGCATGTATTTCCGGGTTCCAGATAGATTTGAATATGCTTCAACTTACAAATTTGAAAGAGAACAAAACGGGGTAAAGGTGAATCGTGTACCAGGTGTATGTTGGTTTACAAACATTGATCATGGCAGACGTCATCAGCCTCTCCGATTAATGACAATGACTGAGAACTTTAAACATAGTAAACATAAAGAAATTCGTGGACGCAAAGATTACATCCATTACGAAAACTATGATGCAATAGAAGTTCCTTATACCGATGCAATTCCTTCTGATTTCGACGGAGCAATGGGCGTTCCTCTTACTTTTTTGGATAAATATTGCCCTGAACAGTTTGAAATCATTGGGCAAACGCAAGGAGATTCTGGTAAAGAGCTTGGACTAAAACCATTCCCTCGTGAACTAAAAAAACTGAATCCAAGCCTACGAGACGGTCAGTTGTTTTATATGGAAGATGGCATCCCTCAAAAGCCTTACGCACGAATACTAATCCGCAAAAAACAATAAGTATATGAAGACAGAACTAAAGATCTATACAGTAGAGCAGATATGCGACGGCTTTGACTACAACGAATTCGAAGGCAAGGGCGTATATGGTATGGCTGGTCAGTTGGTGATTCAGCCAGAGTATCAGCGTAACTACATCTATGCCGACGGCAAAAAGGATGTGGCTGTGATCGAATCAGTATTGAAAGGCTATCCCCTCGGCCTTATATATTTTAATAATAATGTAGAGACGGGGAAATATGAGGTGCTCGATGGGCAGCAGCGCATCACTTCGCTGGGGCGGTTTGTGAAGAATAAGTTTGCCGTGAAGGTGAATGGACTGGAACAGATATTCGACGGTCTGAATGAAGGATTGCAACAGAAGGTTCTGAAAACAGAGCTGCTGGTGTATATCTGCGAGGGTGAAGGCGAACATGCTGAAGAGGAAATCAAGGAATGGTTCAAGACGATCAACATCGCGGGTATCCCATTGAACGAACAGGAAGAGTTGAATGCTATTTACAGCGGTCCGTTTGTAACGTTATGTAAGGCTGAGTTCTCAAATTCTCAGAATGCCAACATACAGCGTTGGGAGAGTTTCGTAAAGGGGCCGGCTAACCGTCAGCAGTTCTTAGCAACAGCCCTGAAATGGGTGAGCAAAGGTAATGTCGATGGCTATATGAGTGCACATCGTAGAGACACAAATATCAATGAGATCAAAACCTATTTTAATACCGTCATCAACTGGGCTGACATTATCTTCAACGATATCTATCCAGAGATGCAGGGACTGAACTGGGGCGACCTCTATGAGCGGTTCCATGCGAATGCCTATAATCACAATGAGGTGTCGGCAAAGGTCGCAGAACTTTTTCAGGATGACTTCGTATCAGACCACAAGGGCATTTTTGAGTATGTACTTGGCGGTTGTAAGGAGACGCGCCTGTTGAATGTTCGACTGTTCGACAAACCGACTATGCGTAAAAAGTATGAACAGCAAACGGCTAAGGCTAAGGCAGAAGGCATATCAAACTGTCCTTATTGTGCTATCGGCCACGATGCCAACCGTCAGCGCATTTGGAAACTTGAAGAGATGGATGCCGACCATGTAGCAGCCTGGAGCAAAGGTGGTGAAACCACGATTGATAACTGTCAGATGCTCTGCAAGACACATAACAGAGCAAAAGGAAACAGATAATAAATACCTATACAATATGATAGAGAAATGGAATTACTTTGTTTATGACCTATGTGAGGCCAAGAAGAAGGATGTTGATGAGGACAGCTATCATACTCTCATTGAGACCCAGCTGCAACATTTAGGATGGGCAAAGTTCAAGGGAGAGATATGCCACAAACCCAATATCCATATCGGCAATAACAACCGTATTGAGCCCGACATCTTAATAAAGAGGGATGGTGAAGACGAATTTGTGATTGAGGTAAAACGACCGTCACACAAGCAAAGTAAAAAAGACGTAGAACAACTGTTGTCATATATGCGTCTGCTGAAACTTAGTGTAGGCATCTATATGGGAGAGCATATAGAAATCTTTTATGATATGCCCTCGAGTAAGGAGGCTGTACCTATCATGAAGGTTCCATTGGAAATTGACAACAAACTAGGGGCAAGGTTTATAGATAAATTCTTAAAAGACAATTTCAGCAAGGAGTCCATTGTGGACTTCTGTGAAGAACGGATTCAGGAGATACAACGTCAGAACAGTTTAAATGAAATCAAAGAGAGCCTGATAGCAGATGCACAGACACAAATTGCAGAAAGTTTGAAGCCTTATTTGATGGATAAATATGGCGGTAGTTTCTCTGAGGAAGAAATCAAAGGCATGTTGGCAACTATGCATTTTTCTGCTTCTGCTGATGGCTGCTGTCCAGAGCCAAAGGTAGTTGTTCCCAAGTCTCAACCTAAGCCCAAGAGTAATGTTATCAAGTGTCACCTAACCAGAAATGCTGATGCTCAGGGACTTTACGATTCTGCTGATCAGTCTCTGACAGTTCTCAAGGGTAGTCGTATCAATCCTATACACGTAAGAAAGATTAGTGAAGCAGGAAAGAAAAAACGTGAGTGGCTGTTTACGGAATATACAGAAATACGAGATGGAAAGAGGATTGTAAAGGTAGATGTGCGCTTCGACACACCCAGCGGAGCAGCCCAGTTCTGTGTCGGAGGCTCTGCAAACGGTTGGAGTGAGTGGAAGGATGAAGAAGGACGTGAGTTGAATGTGTATCGTGTCAAAAGTGGTACGCCTAAGAAAGAAGGCATTTTTGATGCAAACAGGGTTACAGACCCACGCGAGTTCCATCTGGACTTCTGGACGAAATACAAAGCCAAGCTGGAGGCAACGGGAAAGATTCCTACCTTACAGACACCACAGCCGCACAACTGGTACAATGTCAGGATTGGACGTTCAAACATCATGCTGAACATGTTATGTAATACACAGAAAAACTTTGTAGGAGTACGTCTTTATATAAGGAATTCTGTCGTGGATAAGTATTATCCTATACTCGAGGCAAAAAAAGACGAGATAAACAATGCTTTGGGGTGCAAACCAGTCTGGGATTGCAATCCGTCGGCTAAGGATAAGACAATCGGCCTGAATCATAAGACGGATCTGACAAATCCTGGGAAAGTAGAAGAAACCCTCGAATGGATGGTGCAGCAAACGCTAATTTTCTATAATGTATTCTCAAAAGAGGTGAAAGAGATTAAATAAAAAGATGCAGGGCGTTAAAAGTCCTGCAACTGAAATACATTTTTTATGAAAAGGAATGAATTGTATGCGATTTTTTTCGTATATTTGTACCCGGATATCTAATAATCAATAGCTATGGCGTATACAAATTACATTACTGATGTAAAGGGTTATATCCAGGCTCTTTTTGAAGATGCCGTAGGCCTTTCTGTTGTCGAGATGGAAAGAGATTGGAAAGAGTTTCTGAATACGAAGACCTCAGACTCTGTCTCAAAAATGGATTTGGCCTATGAGCTTGCTCAACCATATAAAGAAGAGATACCCTTTTACGGCCTTCTTTATTTTAAGTTGTGTTGTTGTCTTTATAGAAAAGACCACCAGAAGAAAGAACTTTATGAAGAAGCTGTAAAATACCTCCATCATCCAGAAATATTGAAATATGCACAACTAAATCAAAGTTTTTTTCTTGAGAGATTTCAAGAAGAGTATATTGAGGGGATTCAAGAAGAAGCGTTAAAGCGCATCAAGCATGTTGAGCGTTTGCAACCTTTTATGGGTGATGACCAATGGAATTTCCATGATGGTGTTATTCATGAAATGAGGTTTGACCGTGAAAAGGATAGTCTTACGGTTGTCATCGATACCTATTGCAGAACGTGGTCTAACAGCGGAAATGAAACTTATTTGGTTCCTTTTATATTTACCCATTGTGTGAACATAGAAACCAATTTGGAGGTTGGTAATGACTATATTTGGACAAGCCGGATATATCTATTAAATGATTTTCTCTATGTAGAGTTTGAATCAGCCCATCTGAAGGTGAGCAGTAAACAATTGGCCATCGGTAAAGTTGTTACTAAAAAATAAAATCCTTATGAAGTCGGAAGATAAAAACAAAGAACTTGATATCAACGAGGTGGCTATCACATTAGAGGTGGATAGTGATGTGATTGACAAGGTGCGCAGTGGTGAGGTAACGCACATTGCCTTACAAATCAATGAGCAGAATCAGAATTTGATATTGGAAAGCATTGACGGGAATCTGGTATTGGTTGTTGATGATATGCCAACCACCTATCACGGCTGCTATCTATATAATAATGGTGTGTTTCCATACGCCATAAAGAGCTCATTAAGCTTCTTAGTCCTTAACGGCGGTGAAGACGATTGTCTTACACGCATTATCAGTGTTGACACAGAACCTGGTACACGTTTCAATTTTCAGGGGAATGGCAAACCCATCGTGGAAGACCCAAACGGTGACAGCTGTGTATGGGAAGTGAGTTTTGAGGTGGTGCCTATGCCTGTTGAGCCTCGGCATTATCTGATGCGGTGGAATCCTTCTATCAGTTCCTTCAAAGAGAAGGATTATAAGGAATGCGTGGAAAACATGGTGCATGGGATGTTCCGCATAAACTGGAGTATCTATGAGTGGGAAGAGGCTCGAAGGGGTGACTCTTTCTATATGTTGCGTACTGGTGACTATAAGGCGGGCATTGTGTTTAGCGGACAGTTTATCTCTGACCCCTACCCTGCCGATGACTGGGCTGGATCAACCAAGCGGAGGATGTATGTGGATCTGATATGTATGGATCCTACTGATCCAAGAGAAAAGCCTCATCTCTCGCTTGATAAATTAAAGATGGAGATTCCAGAATTTGATTGGTCGAAAGGTCACTCTGGGGCTTTATTGCCAAAAGATATTGTTACGAAGTTGGATGAATTAGATGATGAGGAAGAAGATGTTTTTCCATTAGCCAACTAGGTTTTATAGGAGTGATGATCAAGCCTGTGTTTAAATGCATCCATTCGTCTATATGTCATCCCCCACCGGGGTAAAGTATGCCCTGAATCTGGGGCAAGTCATTCCGGCCCCGGAAAAGTATGCCCTGAATCTGGGGCAAGATATTCTGACCTCGGAAAAGTATGCCCTGAATCTGGGGCAAGATATTCCGACCCCGGAAAAGTATGCCCTGAATCTGGGGCAAGATATTCCGGCCCCGGAAAAGTATGCCCTGAATCTGGGGCAAGATATTCCGACCCCGGGGAAGTATGCCCTGAATCTGGGGCAAAGAATTCTGACTCGGGAAAGTCTGCCCTGAATCTGAGGCACATTTCTACCCCCTGTGCATAAGTATGAACTGGATTCAGGGCAAGGTTTTACCCCCTGGGGATGGCTTGCCCGAAATCTCAGGCATAATAATACGAGTTCGGAATGGTTCTGCTTTTTCTTGTAAAATCAGATATTTCTTGGCTTTTATTTTGTCAATTGTGAAATATTATGTATCTTTGCGCCTAAATTAAATATGTATGAAACATCTCATAATAAGAAACATTGGACCACTAAATGAGGTGGATATTGCTTTGAATAAGATAAACTTGATTATTGGACCTCAAAGTACGGGAAAGAGTTGTATCTTGAAAATTGCCAGTTTCTGTGCATGGTTAGAAAAATCAATTTCCTTAAACCAGGATAAAAGATCTTTTCTAACAAGAGAGGCTATAGATAAGAGTTTGATAGCCTTTCACAACTTGCAAGGTTACATCAATGATAATTCTTTCTTTGAATACGAAACAGATATTATGAAATTCTCTTTTTCATTCAAAGAAGACAAATCTGTATTTGAATGGAAGGATGGACGATGGGATTTTAAGCGTAGTAAAATTGCTTATATTGTAGCCGAGAGGAATATTCTTTCTGTTATTCCCAATTGGTTTGAGATTGATTTCCCCAATAATAGTATCCGTTATTTCATGAAAGAGTGGCAGAATGCCAGAAATAATTTAGGAACAAGAGAACAACTACCTATTTTAAATACGGGTGTCGGATACAAATACGACAAAGACAGAGGGATAGATAGAATTATTCTTAATGACGGGAAAGAATTTGGCTTGCTAAATGCTTCAAGCGGATTGCAATCCCTTGTTCCATTGTTTGTCTTCATAGATTATATTTCTAAAGACATCTTCAAATTAGATATCAAAAGCATAAAGGATCAAGATACAAAAGTTAATTTGCTCTACCAATTAAAGGATAATCATCCTTCTGGCGAGTATATTTATATTGAAAATCACGGTATTTCCATTGCTTCAGATGATTTACACATTATTGTTGATAACTTTACAAATTACGACCATAGCGATATCTTCCTCGAAGAGCCAGAAGAGAATCTTTTCCCTGAGACTCAACGAGATTTGGTGAATTGGTTGGTAGAAACTGTGAATGGTGAAAGGAATCATACATTGTTTATTGCTACTCATAGCCCATACATCATGTCAGCTTTTAACAATCTGATTCAGGCTGGTGATATAATAGAGGAATCACCAGAGAAGGAGGCTGAGGTAGAGAAGATTATTGGTGGAAATCGTGCTATTAATTACGATGATGTGGCTGCTTTCGCTATCGCAAATGGTTGTGTTCACAGTATCAAGGATGATGAGTTACGACTGATGTCGCCTTCTGAACTTGATACAGTCTCTGATGATATTACTTACGTTTTCAATCAGTTAATTGAATTATGAGAGACATCCCAGTAAGTATTATTCGCAAGAGAAGGGATTCTCTGATTGTATTAAAGGAAAAGAAAAGTAAGTTAACGCTACTCAACCCTAAAAAGAAATTATATCACGAAGTTAAGGTTGATGGCAATCTGTATGCCATCACTGAAACCAAAGAAAAGAAATGCGATTATCTGGAAATAGGAAAGGAGACACTGGATGCATTCTTTATTGAGTTAAAGGGTATTGATATCGATACTGCTTACGAGCAGTTGTTGGCTTCAATCAAGAATATCAATGTAGGTGAAGTGGGTAAGAAAGTTGCGATAGCAGTAACACCCCATATTCCTAAGGCTAACGTAAAATTCCAGAAATATTTGAAGTTGTGCAAGAGGCAAGGTGCAGAACTAAAGGTTGTAAATAGTGGCAGTAATTTTGAGTTATACAAAACATAGACGTAAGCCATCAGTAAACCCCGTATTGCTGGGTTCCTTCTAAAATGTTGGAGTTATTTTCAAAATCTTGTAAGATTCTTTGGGTGATGATTTCCTGAGGGCGGAATCCCTTGCCCCAGATTCGGGGCTGGCTTTCCCGAGGTTAGGATAAAGGGCGAGGCTGTAGTACAACTTTTCCTTTATTTTAGAACGATTTGCGTTAATTCTCCAAAAACCATTGTTCTTTTCAACTTTTTTCGTAACTTTGCGACAAAGTCGCGAAGATACTGCCACTCGGAAGAAAAAATAAACGAGTTTATTTTGTTCTTCGCTCGTTTTTTCGTATCTTTGCACCCGACAATCGGTTCACCTTTAGGTGACTAATAGGGAATCGGGTGGAAATCCCGAGCAGACCCGCTGCTGTGAGTCGTCTTTTTCGGCGCAAACACATCGTCACTGAGATTATCGGGAAGACGTTTGCTGCTAGACGACAAGTCAGAAGACCTGCCGATTTGTCTTGATCGTTTGCCTGTCTCTGGGATTAGACGGCAACGAGGAAATAGAGATGTGAAGAAGTGAAAAGTGAAAGGTATGGGATAGGTATCTGCGTGAAGCGGTGGCGGATGATGCTGCTGCTACTTTTCACTTTCCACTTTTCATCTCTCACTTCTATTGCTCAGAGCAAGTTGGACTCCGTACAGCACGTTCGGGAGATTGTCGTGGTGTCAAGACCTGCGATGCGAGAGGTGGTACCCAGTCAGAAACTCAACGGTGAGATGCTGGAGAAACTGAACTCCCACTCCGTGGCCGATGCCCTGCGTTATTTCTCTGGTATCCAGTTGAAGGACTATGGCGGCGTGGGGGGTATCAAGACGGTGAATATCCGTTCGATGGGTACTCATCACTTAGGCATCTCCTACGACGGAATTCAGTTGGGCAATGCCCAGAACGGACAGATAGACCTGGGACAGTTCTCGCTCGACAATGTGGAGGAGATCACTCTCTACAATGGTCAGAAGAGTGCCATCTTCCAACCCGCCTCCGACTTCGGGAATGCAGGAGCCATCTATATCCGTACGAAGGCACCTGATCTCTCCATGCAGAATTATCGGTTGAAGTTTAAGGCTCAGTATGGAAGCAGTGATATGTTCCGATTCTCGACTCTCTGGGAACAGAGACTTTCCGAAGCAGTGAGTTCTTCAGTGAGTGCGGGTTTCCTGACAGCCAGCGGCAAGTATAAGTTCCGTTACGAACGGCGCTATCCGAACGGTGAGACAGCCTGGGACACAACCGCCGTGCGTCAGAACGGCGATATCCATGCCGAACGTATCGAGGCAAACCTCTTCGGACGACTGGATCAGGGCGGTTGGCAGGTGAAGGGTTATCTCTATAACTCTGCCCGAGGCATCCCTGGGGCCATCGTCAACAACGTGTGGCGAAGAGGAGAGCGCCAACAAGACCTGAACACCTTTGTGCAGGCGGCCTTCGACAAGAACATCGGCAACGGGTTCAGTACCCGTTGGCTGGCGAAGTACGCCTACTACAACACCCACTATGTGAATAAGGACTCCACACAACTGCCCGTTGACAACCGCTACAAGCAACAGGAGTTCTATCTCTCTACCGCCAATGTACTGGAACTGTTGCCCAATTGGAGTGCCTCGCTGAGTTACGACTTCAAGTGGAATAAGTTGAATGCCGACACCTATAACTTTGCCTTCCCAACGCGCCTCTCCAACCTTGTGAGTCTCGCTACTGCCGTCGACTACAAACATTTGAAGGCACAAGGCTCCGTACTCGCCACCTTCATCCACGACAAGACGCATCACGGAAGTCATTCACTCTCGAAACTCACTCCTGCCCTCTTCGTGAATATCTATCCCTTCCGAGGCACGTTCTTCTCGATGCGGGCCTATGTGAAGAAGAGTTTCCGCATGCCTACCTTCAATGACCTCTACTATACCGATATGGGTAATGCCAACCTCGTGCCGGAGAGTGCCTTGCAGTACGATGCAGGCTTCGCCCTCAACAAGCACTTCGAGCATGGTGTCATCCGTCATGCGGAGATGCACTTCGATGCCTATTATAATACGGTACACGACAAGATCGTGGCCTACCCCAAGGGACAGCAGTTCCGTTGGACGATGCTCAACCTGGGTAAGGTGCATATCAAGGGCATTGATGTGGAGGCAGAGGCAGACTTCCAGATTGGCAAGGATCTGGTGGCTACGGCCCGGGCCCAATACACCTACCAGGATGCACGAGACGTGACGGACCCCGCTGATAGTTATTACAACGACCAGATACCCTACATCCCCTGGCACTCCGGCTCTGCCATCCTCGGCCTCAGTTACAAGAACTGGGATCTGAACTACTCGTTCATCTATGCAGGCGAACGCTACGACGAGCAGGAGAATATTCTCTATAACCACATGGAACCCTGGTACACCAGCGACCTGAGCCTTGTCTGCCGATTCCAATGGCAGAAGGTGCTCTGGAGGGCGCAACTGGATGTCAATAATATCTTAGACCAGGACTACGAGGTCATTGTCAACTACCCCATGCCGGGTCGTAACTATGCCCTCACTTTAAGTGTTGAGATATGAAACGACTATGGCTTTACATATGGCCCCTCCTGATGCTCGCCTCTTGCAGAGACGATGTGATGGTGGTACCGATGGAGGATATCAACACTGGTGGAAAGACGGTGAAGAGTGAGATCATCGGGATGTACCTGCTCAACGAGGGGAATATGGGTTCCAACAAATCAACCCTCGACTACCTCGACCTCTCGGGAAATGACGAGACGGTGCATTATTACAGAAATATCTATTCCGAGAGAAACCCCACTACGGTGATGATGCTGGGCGATGTGGGCAACGACTGTCAGATATACGGTTCCCGTCTTTGGCTCGTCATCAACTGTTCCAACAAGGTGGAGGTGGCCCGTGCCGAGGATGCTGTCAGAATTGGAAAGGTAGATATCCCCAACTGCCGCTATGTGACGTTTAAGGATGGTTTTGCATACGTCTCGTCGTATGTCAGTCCCGTCTATGGCGATGGCACCTCACCCTTAGGGATGGTCTATAGAGTAGATACACTTTCATTGCAGAAGACAGACTCCTGTACTGTCGGATACCAGCCCGAAGAGATGGCTATCCTCGGCAATCATCTTTTCGTTGCGAATAGCGGAGGCTATCAGGGGATGACGGGACAGGGCTATGAGAGTACGGTGAGTATGATAGATCTCAAGACGATGCAGGAGACAGACAAGATAGAGGTGGCTCCTAACCTGCACCATGTGAAGGCCGACAGATACGGACAACTCTGGGTGACGGCCCGAGGCAACTATACCAATGAAACGGGCAGTCTCTGGTGGCTGACAAAGGATGCTAATGGCAAGATGCAGGTTGGCGGACACCTGGACCAGGCCGTCAGCGACCTGTGCATCGTGGGTGACTCGCTCTATTTCTACGGCAGTCAGTGGAGCGAGGTGACGATGAAGAATACCGTCACTTACGGCATCATCAATGTACGTACCCACCAGATTGTCACCAACAGCCTCTCCACTGCCCCGGAGATCCAGAAGATCCGTATGCCCTATGGCATCATCGTGAATCCCATTCACAGGGACTTCTACCTGATGGATGCCAAGAACTATGTCTCCAGCGGTGAACTGTTGCACTTCCTCCCCGACGGCACCTTCGACTGGAAGGTCAAGACGGGGGACATCCCTGCACATGCGGCGTTTGTATTTAAATGAGGAATTAGGAATTAGAAATTAGGAATTATGATTACCGTGCTATCGAATAACAGGACAAGGGTGATGGTGAGAGTACTGACTATACTTTTCACTTTTCACTTTTCACTTTTCACGGCATCTGCCCAGCGGATGGATGATGTGACGGAGCACTCGAAATATATCCAGGCAGTAGATGAATACCGCCCGGCTCCCGGACAGTATGTCAACGATGCCCCAGAATATGAAGAGGGGGATATGGAAACCGATATGATCCGTAAGTGCAACGAAAGTCTTGCTGGCAAGAGTCCTACAGACCAGGATGCCCACATCGTTGCCCTTGGCGGATGGGGCGGCTATATCACCTTCCACTTCGACCACTCCATTGCAAACCTCCCAGGACAGCGCGACTTCGCCGTCTGGGGCAATGCCTATCAGGAGATGAGAAAACTCGTCTTCGGCGGCATGAATGAGGCGGGTGTGGTGATGGTGTCAAAAGATGCCAATGGCAACGGTCTGCCTGACGACCCCTGGTATGAAATCAGTGGCAGTTGCGACGTGGATAGTGTAGGAAAAGTGATGTATGACTATGAGGTAACATACCACAAGAACCCGATGGGAGACATTCCCTGGATAGACAATCGTGGCAATAGTGGCACCATCGACCGTAACCACTACCATACACAGGAGTATTATCCCCAGTGGTTACCCGACGGACTGACGTTCCGAGGCACCCGTCTGCCCAACAATATGCAGAACCTCTCTGACAAGGTGGATCAGGGCTGGAGCCCCTATTACTATGTGCTTATCGGCTTCCGTTATGGCTATGCCGACAACCTGCCCAACTTCACCGACAATGCTGATGCTACCTCTTATAATTATGAGGGCTGTGGTATCGATATCTCCTGGGCTGTCGATGAGAACCGCCAGCCTGTCCACCTCGACTTCATCGACTTCGTCAGAGTCTATACCGGTTTGAACCAGAAATGTCCACAGCCCGAATGGTGGGGCGAGACCTCTACGGAGTTTGCGGGTGCTGAGGATATCCACCTCGAAGCCTCACTTCAGGCCATCCGTCAGGCACAGGAGATGGCCCGCAAAGCCGATGTTGACGGAGACGGACACATCACAGCCAGTGACATCACTGCCATCACCGATGTCATATTCGGCAAAACAGACAGAATCACTCGCGAAGCAGCCGACGTCAACGGTGACGGAAGCGTGACAGTGGCTGACATCATCGCCGTAGTCAATATGATCTATAGTCAACTTTATTAATAAACATGTTTCACTCTAAAACAAAACAGTTATGAAAACAAACAAATTTTTCGCACTTGCCACCATCGTATGTGGTTTTGCAATGTCAATGACTTCTTGTAATGAGAAAGACAATCCTGTAGATGGTGAAAAGACCACTGCCACCATTGGTTTCGAGGGAGCAACTCTTAATGCCCAGGGATTCTGGTGTGGTGAGGTTAATGACAATGGAATAGACAACGGATGGGGTGGAATGGCCTATCCCTGTATCTATAAAGAAAGCGGTGCAGAATTCAACACAACATTTAGTGTCACTTACTGGTCTGGCTATGCCATCTCTAACCGTACACAGACAGGTTTTGCATTTGGCGACTATACTCCTGAAGGAATGCCTGACCAGTTCAATAATGTCACTGGAAAGGCACATGGCGGCAAGAACTTCTGCGTAGTTCAGACCTATGGTGAGACCATCAACCTGAATGGTGCTACCGTTAAGGGTTTCTGGTATACTAACAGTAGTTATACCGCTGATGCATACGTTAATGGTGATGGTATGACACCTGGTAAGTTTGAGGCCGACGACTGGTTCAGGTGTGTACTCTATCCTACTCCAGTTGAGGGTGTTGGTGGTGCACGCTACGAGATCTACCTTGCAAAGGATGGCGACTATGTAAAGGACTGGCAGTATTGCGACCTTAGCAATGTGGATGCCTTCAAGAATATCAAGAGCATCTCATTCGCTTTCGAAGGCACTAAGGCCAACGACTGGGGCCTGACCACGCCGACCTATATCTGTATTGATGATATGGTTATCGAAAAGTAAAAGACCTTGAAATACGTTAAGTTATTATTCCTGGTGACACTGTTCTCAGCCTGCAAGGGGAGCCAGACCTCCTCTGTGCAGGCCGAGGGCGACACCGTCACCTTCAAGTACGCCACCCTGCTCAGTGTCGTGAGATACGATGGCTATGTGGTGGCGTCACTCAAAAACCCGTGGAAAGAGGGGATGACACTGCATCGGTATGTGCTCATCCCCTCTTCTGCTAGTTCGGCGGATTTCGAATCCGCCGAAACCTTGGCAAAAGCCAATGGTTCCACCATTATCCGTACACCTTTGACCCGTTCCACCATCTTCACCACCGTCCACTGTGCCATGCTGATGTCACTCGGCAAGGAAGACTGTATCTCTGGTGTAGCCGATTTGAAGTACATCAAGATTCCCTGGATTCAGGAACAGGTGAAAAAAGGCAAGATTGCCGATGTGGGCGACGGACTCAGTCCTGTGGTGGAGAAGATTATCGACCAGCGACCTGATGCCATCTTCCTCTCTCCTTTCGAGAACAGCGGGGGCTACGGCAAACTCGAAGAGATAGATATCCCCCTTGTGGAGTGTGCTGAATATATGGAAAAGACACCCTTAGGCCGTGCCGAGTGGCTACGTTTCTACGGCATCCTCTTCGGCTGTGAGCAGAAGGCAGACAGTCTCTTCCACGTTGTCGATAGCAACTACAACGCCCTCAAAGCCCTCGCTCAGAATCATGGGGACTGGCACAATGATAGTAGCGCAGCGAAGATCAGGGTGCCTATCCCCGTGATTCGTCCAACAACCCTTCTCGACAAGGTGACTGGCAGCGTCTGGTATGTGCCAGGCGGCCAAAGCACCATCGGCCAGATGATTCAGGATGCTGGCGGCGACTACCCCTGGGCGAAGGATGAGCACAGCGGTTCTGTCTCCCTCCCCTTCGAGGCTGTCTTGGAGAAGGCTGGTGAGGCTGATGTGTGGCTCTTCCGCTACAGCAGCGACCACGACATCACCTATGCCGAACTCAGCGCCGAGCATCACGGTTATGATCAGTTCCGTGCCTTCCGACAGAAGAATGTCTATGGTTGTGATGTTGAACGCTCCCCGTTCTATGAAGAGTCTCCCTTCCGTCCTGACTGGCTCCTTAACGACTTCATCCATATCCTCCATCCCGAAATCGAAGGTCTCGCCCCCCTCCGCTACTATAAAGAACTACCATAAGAGTGGTACACCGATTGGTCTTCACATAAGACTCTTAAGCCTTACCTCCGCCACCCCAACAACTATCGCCTTGGGGGTTGGGGTGGCGGCATGCGCACAGGACCTCGGGGCATCATTTGGTCCTCTTTGCCCCAGATGGCTTCCTTAAGTATATGACCGAAGTCAAAGCCGAACTTCTGTCCATTATTGAATTTGATGTAGGGGCTGACAATAGGATCCGTTACCCATTGTCCCGTCATTGGGTTCAGATAGCGCCTGACACCAGCATCCACACCAAAGTTCTTGTGGATTTTAAAGTCTGCGTAGCCGCCATAGTTTGTTGTAGCCAGATAGGGATTCACCGCAGGGGTTATCATGGATGAATTGCCATAGTAATAGCCGAAAGCATGAAGAGAGAGGGCATTGCTCACCCGATAACCCACCGTACCTCCTACCCCATAGCGCGTCTGTAGGAATCCCATTCCTACAAAACGATATTTGTCGGCCAGTGCAGAGGCGGAGAAACAAACCCGTTAGTCGGCTGGATGAGGTTTAGCCATAGCGTCGAATCTCGTTCCGTCAGAAGCGAGTCACCCTTCAGCATCTTCCCGCCCAGACGAAGGGAATCCGCAGGAATCTTTTTGTCTCCCTCGATTTCTGTCTGTGCCGATGCCACAGATGTCAACACGGACAGAATGGCTATCAGTATCGTCTTACTGGCTCTCATCATTGTATTTACAACCATTGGTATGGCCGCAAAGATAGAAAAAAGAATCGAAACAACAAAGATAATCTGAAAAAAGTTGTACCTTTGTCTTAGGAAAACGGAGGGTTCGATTGGAAGATCAGGGTGCCTGTCCCCGTGATTCTTGACGGTACTTATGAAAATTACAACGGTTATTTCGTCTTGTTGTTGTCGGGATATTTTTTGTTCTCAATACGCTTGGCCTTGGCCTCAGAGGCGTCAGAGAGTTTTCCTTTCAGATAAGCCTCAATGACCAGTCCAGCCATCGGCGCTGCCAAGTCGGCACCAAAGCCACCATGCTCCACATAGACGGCAATGGCAATCTTCGGGTTGTTCATCGGCGCAAAACCGATAAAGGCGGAATGGTCCTCGCCAGGATTCTCGATAGTACCCGTCTTGCCACAGATGGGATAGGTGGTCTTTATGCTTGTGGCTGTCCCTTTCTCCACAGCAAGACGCATACCCTCGACAACGGGGGCATAGGCCTCTTTCGCAACCTTTGTCTGTCGTTTGGTGAGATAGCGCTGGTTCGTTGTCTCCTTATGGATATGAGGCACATAATACCACCCACGGTTGGCAATCGTGACTGACAGGTTGCATAGTTGCAAAGGCGTGCAGGTAACATCACCCTGACCCATGCCAGCCCACCAGATGGTCTTACCATCCCAACCGTCCTTATATCGGCGGTTCAGGTAGTCGACACCTGCCAACAGGCCGCCCTGTTCGCCTGGGATGTCAATATGCATAGGGCCGCCAAGTCCCATCGACTGCATATAACTGCGCCAGGTGGTGATAGCCTCCTCCTTCGATTCGTACACAAAATCATCATTGATCATCGAACCGAAGTTCACGATGAACCAGGTGTTACAACTCTGCGCCAGCGCATCTTTCAGATCCAGTGGCGAACGGTGCTTATGGCAGCCCACCTTGATATTTCCGTCGGTGATGCCGCTGTTACATTCCATCTTGGTATCAGGCGTGACGATACCCTCCGACAAAAGTGTCAGAGCCTGAGCCGTCTTGAAGGTCGAGCCTGGTGCCTGTGGCTTACCAATGGCCTGCCGCACATCATATCCTTGTGGGGTGTTCGTCGCCAGACAGATAATCTCGCCATTCTCAGGATTAATGGCCACAATGCTGCCAGTCTTCCCTTTCAGCAAACGTTCGCCTAACTGCTGCAAGATTGGCCTTACCGTCAACGGTCCGTCTGTCGGCAACCCCTGCGCCCATATCGGAACGATTCTGAGCAGAATCAAAAAAACAAATAACAATCCTCTTCTCATTTGAGTATAACGTAAAAAGGTGAGAATTATTTAAGGGCTTTGTCCACGCTGCCGGCATCGAGGAGGCGCTGCTTGGCCTCCTCATAACTCAGTCCGAGGGAGTCCTGAAGCATCCGTGTGCCACGATCCACGAGTTTGGCGTTTGTCAACTGCATCTTTACCATGCGGTTGCCCTTGACGCGGCCCAGACGGATCATCAGCGAGGTGGAAATCATATTCAGCACCATCTTCTGGGCCGTTCCACTCTTCATACGACTGGAACCAGTCACGAACTCCGGGCCTACGATGGTCTCAATGGAATATTCTGCTGCCTGAGCAAGAGGGGTATTGGGATTGCTGGTGATACAACCCGTCAGCAGACCGTTCTTGCGAGCCTCGCTGACAGCACCAACGACGTATGGCGTTGTGCCTGAGGCAGCAATCCCTATCACGGTGTCGTCTGCCGTGGGATGGTAAACCTGCACATCCTCCCAGCCCTTCTCCGTGATGTCCTCTGCCTTCTCGACAGCGTGGCGCAAGGCACGTTCTCCACCTGCGATGATGCCAATAACCCAAGTGTCAGGCACACCGAAGGTGGGAGGGAGTTCGCTGGCATCCAGCACCCCTAATCGTCCGCTGGTACCAGCCCCCACATAGAAGAGTCTTCCGCCCCGTTTCATTCTTGGTTCGATGGCTTCTACCAAGGCCTCTATCTGCGGAAGAGCCTTCCGCACAGCCTCTGCCACCAGCGCATCCTCATCGTTGATGTGCTGCAAGAGTTCGGCTACCGACATCTGTTCCAGATGATCGTAGTGCGACGGTTGTTCTGTAATCTTGTTGTCCACCGATGCAAAAGTACAAAGAATAATTCAACCGTCCAAGAAAAACGAGGAAAAGATTGACTATTCGTTGAGATGCAGGCGGAGGCCGAATTCAATGGAAGGGGCCAGAGGATGCTCCTTATAATAATGTTCGAGCGAAGTGCCATCGTCAAAGAAATAACCGAGCGAAGGTTCGAGATAGACACCAAGTTTGGGGATGAAGGTGTATTCTGCTCCTGCTGCCGCATTGACTGACCACTGCCAAGGTTTCTTGCTGGTGCTGCCAACTTCCAAGTCGGCACGCACACATTTTTCTACCATCGCCCCACCAGAGAGATAGAAACGGACATGACTTGTTGACCACAATTGCCAGGCAAGGCCAACAGGAATGCCAAGATAGTGCAGTTTCTGATTGTAGTGGATGTTGGGATAAAGCGGGATGCTGAACTCTGAAGAAAGACGAGTATAGTTGATACCACTGAGCAACGCCAGATGCGGATTAAGTTGATACTGCACACTCACTCCGAAGCGCACAGGGAGGTGGTGCTTCGAGACGAAGTCGGTATTGGTATAGGAATTGGTATAGGTATTATGATAATTTTTTTCGTCGAGGGCGTCTCCTATATTAGCATGAGAATACAGACGGTCAGTTCGCACGGAGTTGTTGGCAGCAAGCAGTCCGCCAGAGGCATTTACGCCCACAGACCATTTGTTAGTTTGATGTTTGAAATTTGCGCTAGGCTCTGCCGCTTTACTTGGCAAAGATGTTTGAAATTTATGATTACTCTGCTGCGTAGATTGTTTGGCCTCAGCATTCTCTTTTAATTCCAAGTTCTCAGTTTGCTGAGGCTCATCAGGTACCTGCTCGACTGCTGTTGTTTCAGATGATGGCTCACTAGGGGTGTCACCCTCGTGTGAGACAAACCTCACAGCAGGGCCTGACCCCCTATGAGCCGACCTCTTGTGAGTCTCTTCTTTCGCCAAAAGATTGGGTTGCACATCCTCATTCAGCAGTTCTGGCTGCTCTTGCCGAGATAGAGAGTCAGAAGTAGCAATCTGTGCCTGTTTTGGAGCAGTATCCAACTCCTGAGTCTGATAGACAGCGAAGAACCCCACAAGCACCAGTATCCCTGCTACTGCCGCCCAGTACCAACGCTTAGCGACTGATTTACGGACAGGCTCTGGCGAGAGTCCCATCTGCTTGCAGATATCGTCCCACAGCCCTGGAGGTGGATCCATCTGATGACCCTCCAACTTGCGTTTCATGTCGTCTATCCAGTTCTCTTTCATCATTTACCGTTTGTTAGTTCTTTGATTCGCTTGGCCAATAGTCGCTTTGCATAATAGAATTGTGAGGCAGAGGTACTCTCTGTGATACCCAGCAGTTCTGCTATCTGCCTGTGCGAATAGTCTTCGAAGACGTAGAGGTTCACCACCATGCGATAGCCGTCAGGCAGTTCGCTGATCAGTTGGTGGAGTGCGTCTGGCGAGAGGCTTTCAGTTTGTGGCTCACCGTCATCCATGAGGGTCTCCTCCCCATGACTCTCCACAAAGAGCAGTTTCTTTCGTTTTCGCAGAAACGAGAGTGCCTCATTGGCTACCACCCGCTTCATCCAGCCCCTGAGGGCTTCCTCACTACGATAGTCGATGGTCGGGAGCAATGTGAATATCTTCACAAAACTGTTCTGCAGCACATCCTTTGCATCTTCCTCGGAAGGCACATAGCGATAGCAGACCGATGACAGTTCCTCGACGTACATCTGATAGAACTGGCTCATCGCCCTCTGGTCTTTCTGCCGTATGCGCTCAACGAGTTCCTTGACCATTTTTCTTTGCGCTCTACAATAATAATGTCAAAAGTACATAAATCTTGTATGGATTTCTTTTCTTTTTAGATTCTTTAACACTCCGTCATACAAGTTTTTCCCTTTTTTCGCATTATATTTGCAGAAAGAATTAATAATGCAAACAAAACGAACAAGTATGAAAAGAATCATTTTATTATGGATGGGTGCAGTGATGCTCACACTAAGCAGTTGTTCTACCAGCGACAGTATTACAGAATCCTTTTCACTTTCGAAGGTCTCGCATAGCCAATGTGCAAACCATTCATCACGGACACGTGGCGAAGATGAAAACGGGTTTTCATCTAAACTAAAACTGACATATAATAAGGCTGACCAGACCATTACTGGTGAGTATATTAATTATATGCTGAGTTGCGACTATACCGATGCTGGCATCAACATTGAACAGGATGCTGATGGTACGCTCGTGTTGAACCCTTGGAACAAAGCCGAGAATTTAGTGGACTGCATCTGCAACATCAACATCTATTTCACCATCCGTAATGCTACCATGCAGAACTACCACTTGGTGCTGAATCGTCGTACTGTAACAGTCGTAGATCCAGATGGCTTAAAACACCAAGAGACATGGACTGACTACGATGGCTACATCTCCTTCATGGATCAGAATGTGATTACAATCGACTTATCTTCAACAGGAGAAAATTACAGGTCTTTGAATAAAGATGATATCAACACACTCCTAATCAACAATAGTTATAATGATGATACAGAAAAATACTCTGTTACAAACAACCATTTTTATATCAACAAGATGCCCATCTTAGACAATAATTGTCCTGGATTTATTTTCCACTGTGGTATAGAGAAGTCACCTGATTTACGAGAACTGATAATCCGAATAATAGGTGTCAAGCAAGACATAGATGCATTTCAAGTGGGAGAAACATTCCAGTTGAACCAGTTTAATGCCAGTTTGATGCCTATCGAAGAATGTGCCACCACACCTGCACAATTTGGAGCCACAAAAGGAAGTATTAAACTTGTGGATAAGAAAAAGGCTGGCGACAAAGACGTATTAACCTTCCAAATCATCGATCTGGCTTTCGAAAAGGGTTACACCATCAACGGCACTGTGGATTTCGAGTATGAGGGAACCGTGTATTGAATAACATATAGCAAAGATGAAGGAAAAAAGTCTTTTATGGATAAGCGTACTCCTACTGATGTCAGGAATGCTTTGTGCTTGCAGCAGCCATGAGGAAGACGAGACGTCAACGTTATGTGGCTACTGGAAAGTCATCTCTGATAATCAAAATGAAATCAAAGACAACAATAGCCAAGGTGGATTATGCTTTAAGAATGATGGTGAGATCATTGAATGGGCAATGAACTCCGAGAGCTGGTATGAGATACACAGAGGGAAATGGTGGGTTTCTGACGAGGGAGACATCATGGTTGATGTCTATGAAGGTGTCATGTGCCCTATCTATACTGCTATTGAGAAATTGTCAAAGACCCATCTTGTCATTCGCAGTTGGGGAGGCTTCGCTGGTACATCACGTGAAGAAGGCCATGATGTGGAATATCTGAAATTAGAGAATGCACCTAATTACGACAACTTAAACCAAATACAATTATAACCCAATATGAAGAAGAATCTGATTTCATTGGCAGCGATGGCGCTAAGCAGCCTGATGCTGTCGTGTTCCTCTTCGGAGGATGCTGTGGATCTTGGCGAGGCCAAGACGGTGGTTAATATGTTGTCGGAGCCGATCCCCATCAATCTGACTACAGAGCAGCAGGTGTTTGTCAACGACAACAACCAGTTTACGATGAAATTCCTGAAGACAGTCAATGATGTGGACCAGAATGGCAAGAGTTTTATCTACTCGCCACTGAGCATCACCTACGTTTTAGGAATGGTGAACGATGCGGCTGAAGGAGAGACAGAGAAAGAACTGGAGCAGACTTTAGGCTTCCACGAGGGAGGCATTCAGGCTGTCAACGACTACTGTAAGAAACTGATAGATGGTCTGCCTAAGGTGGATGAGAAGGTGACGCTGGATATCGCCAATGCCATCTTCCTGAACAAAGATTACACCCTGAAGCCGCAGTTCGAGCAGGATATGCAGACCTACTATAATGCCAAAGCCGAGGCACTCGACTTCTCAGCATCCAGTACCCTCAATCATATCAATGGCTGGTGTAACGAGAAGACCAACGGCATGATACCCACCATCCTTGACGAAGTGGATCCCATGATGGTATCCTATCTGCTCAATGCTATCTATTTCAAGGCAGACTGGGCCTCGAAGTTCGACCAAAAGAATACGAAGGAAGAGACCTTCACCACAGAAAGTGGCATAACCAAGTTGCCTTTGATGCACCAGAACGTGCTGATTAGTTATCTGAAAACCAACTCTTATTCTGCTGTTATCCTACCATATGGTTCTGGACTTTGGAATATGACTGTGTTACTGCCAGAAAAGGGGAAAACGACAGACGATGTCATTAAAGAGATGACACAAAGTAGTTTTTTTAATAATCCTGGTTGGTGCGAAACAGGAGGAAACTACTTCGAAGGCTATGAAGTGGATTTGAAATTGCCACGTTTTGAAACAAGTTCGGATACAGACTTATTAGAGGGTGGACTCGTGAGGTTAATGCAGAAGATGGGCATCAAGTTGGCCTTCGACTCTTATTATGCAGAAATTCCTAATATGTGTGACAGACCTGTCTATATTGATATGATGCGTCAGAAGGCTAAGATCAAAGTGAATGAGGAAGGTTCTGAAGCCGCTGCTGTTACTGTGGCTGGCGTTAAAAATCTGTCAACGTCTCAAGAACCTATTAAGTATCCCAAGGCTACCTTCCATGCCAATCGTCCCTTCGTCTATGTCATCCGCGAAGCCTCATCAGGCGTTATCCTCTTCGTAGGAAAATATACTGGCAGATAAAAAACAGTACTAAGCGAAACAGGGGAAAAGACTAGGGGTAACAGGGAGAAAGGCACGTCCTAACAGGGAACGAGACTAGGGTTAACCAGATTCGGGCGGCCGCCCCTATTAATCAGGGCGGGCGCCCTGATATATTGGAGCACCCGCCCTGATATATGCGAGCGGTCGGCAAAATCCGATTTTATATCCCCTAATACTACTTGTAGTATTATTCCTCTGCGAAGGCAGCGGCTTCTGCCTCAGCGATGATATCCTCGCGGGATTTCTCCTTGTGAGTGATGTGGGAGAGATCTAAGTCATCATCGGAAAGAATCTCTGACATCTCTGGAGTCTCTGGGGTTTTCTTGGATGGAGAGACCTCCTCTAAGTCCTCCTGGCTACCATCTCCTGTCTCCTGACTCCTAATCAAGAAGTCCTGCTGTTCCTTCTCAGGATCAGGCACAGACATTGTGGGCTCCTCTTCCATCTTCGTGCGGTCAGACTTGGCCTTGAAGATGGCATCGATGAACTGCGGCTCACGCTTCAGTTTCTGGAGTGTATCCTTCGAAGCCAGTTGCTGGGCCTCCTTCTTGGAATAGCCAGAGCCTTTCTCACCCTCTACGCCTTCGAGCAGTACCTGGAAACTGAAGACAGGACTGCCATTATCGTCTTTCTTCTGTTTCAGCATCCGATACTCCATCCGCACCTTGTTCTTCTGGCTCCATTCCAGAAGTTTCGACTTGAAGTTGACTTCCTTGAAGGCCACCTTGTCGAGATTGATATATTTGCCCAGCACCCGATTCTCCCAAAACCACATACAGGTATCATAGCCCCGATCCAGATAGATGGCTCCCACCAGAGCCTCGAAGGCATTACCGCCCACGTAACTGTTGTGCGAGTTGCTGTGGCCGGCTGAGAGAATAAGTTGCGAGAGCCCCATCTCGTTGGCAAGTTTACCCAGCGTCTCACGGGAAACAAGTTTCGAACGGGTATTCGTCAGGAAACCCTCACGCTTGCCCTCATAATGGCGATAGACGATATGACCAACTGCTGCATCGAGGATGGCATCCCCAAGAAACTCCAATCGCTCATTGTTCAGCGGCTTGCCCTTGTCGTTGCGCCTGCCGATACTCTTATGCATCAGAGCCTGACGGTAGTACTCGATGTTGTGGGGATAGAAGCCCAATATCTCGTAGAGAGCCGAAAAAAGCTCCTTTTCCTTGCGGAAAGGGAGCCTTATTCTGTCAATGATATTATTAATCCACATACTTCTTGAATACCACACAAGCATTGTGGCCACCGAAACCGAAGGTGTTGCTAAGTCCGGCACGCACCTCACGCTTCTGGGCCTTGTTGAATGTGAAGTTCAGGTTGTAGTCGATCTCGGGATCCTCATCGCCCTCCTCGTGGTTGATGGTGGGAGGAATGATGTCGTTCTTCACTGCGAGGATGGTAGCCATTGCCTCAACGGCGCCGGCAGCACCCAACAGGTGACCAGTCATCGACTTCGTAGATGAGATGTTCAGCTTGTAGGCAGCCTCGCCAAACACTTCCTTGATGGCCTTGGCCTCAGAGATGTCACCCACATGGGTAGAAGTACCATGCACGTTGATGTAGTCAATCTCATCAGGCTGCATGCCTGCATCTTCGAGAGCACTCTGCATCACGAGTTTGGCACCTAAGCCCTCCGGATGAGAAGCCGTGATATGATGGGCATCGGCACTCATACCAGCACCAACCATCTCTGCATAGATCTTCGCACCACGAGCCTTGGCATGCTCCAACTCTTCAAGAATCAGACAACCGGCACCCTCGCCCATGATGAACCCGTCGCGACTGGCGCTGAACGGACGGCTGGCCTTCTCTGGCTCATCGTTGCGGGTAGAGAGGGCGTGCATGGCATTGAAGCCGCCTACACCACAGGCACAGATGGCTGCCTCAGCACCACCGGCAACGATGGCATTTGCCTTACCTAAGCGAATCAGATTGAAGGCGTCAGCCAGTGCATTCGATGAAGAGGCACAAGCGGAAGCAGTGATATAGTTGGGACCGTGGAAGCCATACATGATGGACACCTGTCCGGCTGCGATGTCAGCAATCATCTTCGGGATGAAGAACGGATTGAACTTCGGGCCGTCAGCCTCATGCTTTGCATAATAACTCACCTCCTCCTCGAAGGTCTTGATACCACCGATACCAACACCGAAGACAACACCGATACGGTTTTTGTCTACCGACTCCAAATCCATACCACAGTCTTCCACTGCCTGCTTGGCAGCAATCATAGCCAACTGTGTATAGCGGTCCATCTTACGGGCCTCCTTGCGGTCGAGGTAGTCGTTCACATTGAGGTTCTTCACCTCACAGGCGAACTGTGTCTTAAACAGACTTGCATCGAAAAGTGTAATAGGTGCTGCGCCGCTGACTCCGTTGATGAGGTTATTCCACATCTCATCAGGAGTGTTGCCGACTGGTGTCACTGCGCCCAGACCTGTTACAACTACTCTTTTTAATTCCATAAGCAATTAGTAATGAATAATTAGTAATGAGTAATTATGATTACTTCATCTGGCAGAAAATGCTTGCCAGGTAATCATAATTACTCACTACTAATTACTAATTTCTCATTATATTTATTTTGCGTTCTCCTCGATATAAGCGATAGCGTCACCTACTGTACCGATCTTCTCAGCCTTATCGTCGGGAATAGAAATACCAAACTCCTTCTCAAATTCCATGATGAGTTCTACGGTATCCAGTGAATCTGCACCCAGATCATTTGTGAAACTTGCCTCTGGCTTTACCTCAGCCTCATCAACACCCAGTTTGTCTACGATAATAGCCTTTACTTTGCTTTCAATTTCTGACATAATTTTCTTTCTTTAAAATGTTAATAATGTATTTGCTATCTTGAAAATTTAGCGGTTTTTCCGCTTTCGGGGTGCAAAGTAACACATTTTCTTTGAGTTACGCAAACTTTTTGAGGAAAAAGTGACTATTGTTTGCACATTTAGGGTGTGATTGTGCATAAATTTGCCCTTTTTGTGTGCGTTACCAGCGATAAAAATGCAAAATTAGATGAAAATATCCGTAATTAGTTGGTTAATTGAAAAAGTTTCTGTAGTTTTGCACCTAAGAAACAATTTAGTATCAAAATGTCGTTTACCGAGCACGCTAATCAGATCTTCAATCAGGTGATCAGCGACTATCATCTGACTGATAATATAGATACGCCTATCCACAATCCCTATGAGAGGGACAGTATTGACCACAGTCTCTATCTGAAATGCTGGATAGACACCGTTCAGTGGCACTATGAGGATATCATACGCGACCCTCATATCAATCCGACGGAGGCTCTTGCACTGAAGCGTCGGATTGACCGCAGCAACCAGGACCGTACGGATCTGGTGGAGGAAATCGATTCCTACTTCCGTCAGTTATACAGTCAGGTGAAACCCCTGCCTGACGCCCGACTCAATACAGAGAGTCCTGCCTGGGCCGTTGACCGGCTGAGCATCCTGGCCCTGAAAATCTACCACATGCAGGAACAGGTGGAGCGCAAGGATGTCTCAACAGACCATATTGCCAAGTGTCAGGCTAAACTTGATGTACTCTTGGAACAGCAGAAAGACTTGTCACTGGCCATCGACCAACTATTGGAAGACATCGAGGCTGGCAGGAAATATATGAAGGTATATCGCCAGATGAAGATGTACAACGATCCTTCAACGAATCCGATATTCTATAAGAAGTGAAAAAGGAGCATATACTGGTTATCCGTTTCTCGTCATTAGGCGATGTGGCTATGACTGTGCCTGTGGTATGGTCATTGGCACACCAGTATCCCAATATCCGCATCACGGTGCTGAGCCGCAAATATGCCAGGACGCTGTTCGATGACCTTGCTCCTAATGTGAATTTCATGGAGGCTGACCTAAAGGTGGAGTATCACGGCATCAGAGGCCTGAACTCTCTCTATCGTCGACTGGTGGCCAAGCAGTTTACAAAGGTGGCAGACCTACACAATGTGCTTCGTTCTGAATATCTCCGTATGCGCTTTAACTTAGGGCGCTACCGGGTGGAACATATCAACAAGCATCGGAAAGACCGTCGCCATCTGGTTTCCCAGAAGAGAAAAAGCATGAAGCAACTTCCCACCTCTTTTAATAATTATATAGAGGTGTTCGAACGCTTGGGCTATCCTGTTGACATCAGCCACTTCCATAGCATCTTCCCGGAAGAAGGCGGCAACCTCAATCTGTTACCTAAGGAGATCGGTCCCAAGAAGGATTTCGAACAGTGGATAGGCATTGCGCCCTTTGCTGCCCACGAGGGAAAGATCTATCCCCCGCGACTGATGGAACAGGTGATCCATCAGTTGTTGGAGAAATATCCCCAGTGCCGTATCTTCTTTTTCGGACGAGGTGAACAAGAAGACAAATATTTCAGTCTCTGGTGCGCCCAGTATCGGCAATGTATCAATGCCAGCCACTATTGCGAGAATATGTATCAGGAACTCATTATCATGAGTCATCTGGATGCGATGCTTTCGATGGATTCCGCCAATATGCACCTGGCTTCGCTCACTGCCACACCTGTGGTCAGTGTCTGGGGAGCCACCCATCCGTATGCCGGCTTTATGGGATTCGGACAAACGAAGGAGAATGCCATCCAACTGGACCTTGACTGTCGCCCTTGCAGTATCTATGGACAAAAACCTTGTCAGCGGGGCGACTATGCTTGCTTAAAGAACATTCCGCCAGAGCGGATTGTTGAGAGAATAACAACCATCATTAATAACTAAAAAAGTACGATTATGAAAAAGTATGTTTGCGACGTATGTGGTTACATCTATGATCCGGCAGAAGGTGACGCTGATAGCGGCATCGCTCCCGGCACAGCCTTCGAAGACATCCCCGAGGATTGGGTATGCCCCGTCTGCGGAGTCGGCAAGAGTGATTTCTCACCCGTTGAAGAGTAAAGTGGTTCTTAAGCAGTCAGTTATCACCAGATAGTAGTGCCGTCATTAAAAAAGTACTGTCGTAGTGAAGATTGCGACAGTACTTTTTTGTCTATTTGATGACTCTTTTTCTACCATTGTTGATATACACACCCTTTGTCGGCACGTTCACACGGCGTCCCTGCAAGTCGAACCAACTGTCTGAACGTTCAGCGTCAATCGTCTTGATACCTGTTGCCTCGCCATTGATGTTGAACGATATGCCACGATATCGAGCAGAGGCTGCTGGCGGATTATAAGTTCTACGACACGATTTCCTGACCTCGAAAAACCTTCACCAGAATCTGGGACAAGAAAAACCTACCTCAGGAAATCATCACCCAAATAGGGTCACTTGCAAAAGGCTGTGTTTAAACGCATTCATTTGTCTATCTTTCATCCTCCCACCGGGGTAAAGTCAGCCCAAAATCTCGGGCACGCTTATGCACCCTGGGCAGAAATATGCCCTGAATCTCGGACACGTTTCTACCCCCTGGGCAGAAGTATGAACCAGATTCAGGGCAAGGTTTCACCCCCCTGGGGATGGCTTGCCCGAAATCTCAGGCATAAAAAAACGAGTCCGGAATGGCTCTATCTGATTCTTGGTTGATGATTACAGATTGCTATTGTTCGCCTTTCTTCAACCTCTTGATGGCCTGCAACTGTTCGGGCGAGAAGTCTGGAATGTTGTGGTCGCGCTCGTACTTCTGGAGTTCGGCAAGTGTCATGTCACAGGCATGCCCCTCATTCAGTTCCTTACAGCGAGCCTTGTACTCGGCTTCATCCATATAACTGTGGCCAGTAGTGTAAATGTAGTAGATTTTTATTTCACGGCCCTTGTCAATGTCCCGCTCCCATTGGTTCATGGTCATCACATGACGGGTGATGTCAGGGGTATCATCTCCGTCATCCAACTGATAGATAGAGACGTATTTGTATTGATAGTTATCTTCCTGGTTTTTCTTCAGCCGTTTCTCCCTGCCGTGCACCTCGTCTGCGTACATCTGCACTCGTGACGCATCAATCGTCGTTCGACTCAGATTGCCTGAGTGAATGACCTGTCCTACCACCTCATTCGTGGGAATCTCAACACACCAGCGGTCGGGGCCGGCACTCACCATTGTGAAGCGATACTCTTCCTGTGCCCTGTCGAGTTTATGCCATTTCTCAAATGGTTGGTGATAGGTATTCTTTATCGAATTTTCCACTTGATTCTCCATGCTTGAGCCATGCCAACGTGGGGCCTTGTTGGCAAAGGCGCCACGGGATGAGACGAAGCGTATCTTGGCCTTATAGTTGTTCTTGACCTCATAGGCCACTGGCACGATACCTCCACCGTAGGCCCGGAGCGAGTCGCCGATGTATAAAAAGGCGCGGTAGTAGTATTCCGTGTAGAGATAGGGCTTGGGCTTGACGACGACCTCTGCCAGTCCGTAATCCACATCCTCCATCGTGACACGTCCGTCGGTCAGCGATGCAACGCTGACAAGTTGAGTCTTATAGGCCACGTGTGTCAGGACCACCTTCGCCACTCCCTTCACATCAGTCAATGTGCCACTGATGTCTGTGGTACCTATAAGCACGCCATCTTCGGTTAATACGCTCACCAACGGAATAGCATTACCATCCGCGTCCACTACCTGTATCTTCTGTGCCTGTGCGCTGATGGATACCATGATAGCAACAAAGACCATCTTTATTACTCTTTTCATACTGATATATTGTCTTATTTGTTAAAGATTACGACTCATTATAGATTCCGCTGAGGACTAAAGTGCCAGATAATGATGCCGGCTGTGACTGAGACATTCATGGAATGTTTGGTGCCAAATTGTGGAATTTCAAGACACCCATCGCAGATATCGATGACTTCCTGATGAACACCCTTTACTTCGTTACCTAATATGACAGCGTATTTTTTCTCTTTTACTGGTTGGAAGTCTTGCAACATCGTAGAGCCATGAGCCTGTTCAACGGCAAAAACCTCATAACCCTCAGACTTCAGTTGCTGCACGGCCTCTATAGCCGTTGGAAAATATTTCCAACTGACACTATCTTCAGCCCCTAAGGCTGTCTTATGAATCTCAGTACTTGGAGGTGTTGAGGTGATGCCACACAGATAGACAGCCTCTATCCGGAAAGCATCACCAGTACGGAACACACTACCCACATTATGCATCGAACGCACATCGTCGAGCACTACCACCAATGGTAGTTTCTCTGCCTGCTTGAATTCATCAACAGACAGACGATGCATCTCTATGGTGCGGAGTTTCTTCAAATCTTACAACTTATAGCCAAGCGTCAAAGTAATGAGACTATTACGAGAGGAAACATCTATACCTTTAAATAATTTAATCAGTCCGAAATTATAACGGGCATCAAAGACTATTTTATTGTATTCGTATGAAAAACCAACAGGAATAGAAAGATCGAATTTATTCATAGTGACTTCCTGGTTTGGGAATAAAAAGTCCAATGCCTCATCGAGATCCATCTTCCTATCATCTGTTTTCAACTTTGTCTTTACTCGAAAAGATGGTTGTATACCTGCCTTGACAGCAAGACCCTCCACCAAATAATAGTTAAGTGTGATAGGTACTGCTGCGTAATAATAATCAAAAGTTGCAGTATATTCTGAATTTGATGTATCAAAATAATCAAACTTATAACCCTGATTAGTAAATAACAATCCACCAGCAACACTCAGTTGATCCGTAAAATAGTATTCTGCCTCAAAACCATAGGTCAGATTTACTTTCATCTTAGTATCCTCAGAGAATAAATCATCACCTGTAATATTAGAAAACGATACACCTATTCTGGGCTGAATTGTTATATCACCCTCTTCATGCTGTGCCTGAGTAGTCATTGTAATTGCCATTAAGGCTAAAATTAAAAAATTCTTCTTCATACCTTATTATATTTATATATATCGACCGCAAAAATACAACATAGTTAGCAAATTACCAAATGATTGTGGATAAAAGTGTGGATATCTATGTGAAAAAGATGTGGATTACTTTACAATTCCATTATGATTCCTCAAAATTAACGATATCTGATGATTTATTATTGTAAAATTACTAAGATTTCCACTATTTTTTGCAGAAAAATAATATAAACTTATTAATTTTGCACCAAAATAGAAAATTGTGGATAAATTATCTTAGATATTCATTATCAGAGAGAAATAATTCACAATAGTAATGATAAATGGATGCTAATAAGTGAATAACTTACTATACAAGAGAATCTGTCAGAAGTTACAAACATATTCACGGCATATCATACTAATCATTCCTGTTTTTAAAAAAGAAAGAATAAAAAATAATAATAATATGGTGGTGTTGAAAAAGGAGTGGATCAAGCAAGGATTTATCGATGAACCTGTTGCAGACAATATTGATTTGAAGGCAGAAATCCGTCGGATGTGCAAAGAAAAGGATGCTATCATCTTAGCGCACTATTATACCATAGGTGATATCCAGGATATTGCAGACTTTGTAGGTGACTCTCTGGCTTTGGCTCGTAAGGCTGCAGAGACAGATGCGAAGATGATGGTGATGTGTGGTGTTCACTTTATGGCAGAGACTTGTAAACTGCTCTCACCCGATAAGACTGTATTGTGTCCTGATCTGAATGCTGGTTGTAGTCTGGCGGACAGTTGTAAGGCAGAGGATTTGAAGAAATATAAGAAAGAGCATCCTGGTTATCAGGTTGTCTCTTATGTGAATACTACTGCTGCTGTAAAGGCTCTGACGGATGTCGTAGTGACTTCTGGTAATGCCAAGAAAGTTGTAGATCAGTTGCCTAAGGATGCTAAATTGATTTTTGGACCTGACTATAATCTTGGTAATTATATAAATGAAGTGACAGGCCGTGATATGTTGCTTTGGAATGGTGGTTGTCATGTGCATGAGCGTTTCTCTGTCTCAAAGATTATTGAATTAAAAAAGCAATATCCTGATGCTATAGTGATGGCTCATTTGGAATGTAAAGGACCTGTTTTGGCTTTGGCAGATGTAAAGGGAAGTACAGCCACGATGTTGAACTATGCCCAGCAGAGTGATAAGAAGCAGTTTATCGTGGCTACAGAGGCTGGTATTCTCCACGAGATGCAACGAACATGTCCTGATAAGGAATTTATCCCAGTGCCTCCTGAAATCAGCGAGAGCGGCTTGGAATGCAGTTGTAATGAGTGTCAGTATATGAAGATGAATACTCTTCTTAAAATATACAATGCCCTCAAATATGGCTGGCCTTCTGTTGAAGTAGATCCAAAGATAGCCAAGAAAGCAGTGAAACCTATCGAAAGAATGTTGGAATTAAGTTAAATGAATTTAAGGATCATCATAACTATTATTTTTTCCTATTTAGAATTATTATGTTCTTATAGCCAGAATGTAATACCAACACGCGATTATTATGTGGAAATAGAGAATGAGGCTGTACATCATTATTTAAGAGATGTAGTCTATGAACCTTATGATAATAGTTTGATTGATGATTATCGTAAAGGTTTGCTGTATAGAGGTGATTGGCCTAATCCTGTAATTATGGATATTCCTCAATCTACCTATAATAGTTTATATATAGTTTGTTGTGATGATGAGACACTGAAAGATAGTCTGATATTTCATATATCTGCAACCAATAAAAAAGTAGAACTATATAATTTCATACCAAATCGTATCTATCGTTATCAAATAAAGAATGGTGATGATGTTTTGCAACAAGGAAAGATATATGCCAGTGGTAAGTTACGACAAATAAAAGTATGTAGTAAAGTACCAAACGTTCGTGACTTGGGTGGTTGGAAAACTGCTGATAATATGCAGATACGTTATGGTAAGATATTCCGAGGTACAGAATTGAATGGAACTTATATTGCTACTGAAGAAGGTATTGATATATTACGTGGACTGGGTATCAGTGCAGAATTGGACTTACGTGCTGATTATAATAAAGCACATGGAGTTTCGGCTTTTGGATTTAGCAATGATTCTTCTGGTGGAAAAATACCTGCTTTTTATTATAGTTCAGATAGTGGACAATTGCCTTCACACATGACTGATAATGTTTATTTAAAAAAATGGCAACTTGAATTTAATTTTATAGTGAATAATCTTCGTCAAGGTCGTGCTGTTTATGAACATTGTGTATATGGAAAAGACCGTACTGGTTTTCTTTCATTTCTGTTAGAGGGTTTATTAGGTGTGTCATATAGTGATTTAGCAAAGGAATATGAATTGACTTTTTTTTGTAACAAAATAAAAAGTACAAAAGACAGTATAGATAAAGTATTTGATTATATAGAAACCATGGATGGCGCAACCTTACGTGATAAATTTAATGCCTTTTTTGTGGATAAGATAAAAGCGAAACAAGAAGATATAGATTTTTTTCGCAATGAAATGCTCGAACCCTCCAGTTCCTTAAATATTATTATACCTATTATTGAAAAAGGTAATGCCAATGATGATGAAGAGGTAGATGAAAAGGATATTATGGATATTGTGAACTATTTGATGGGGAAGCAAACTTCAACAGGAAAATTCGATGAAAATGAGGCTGATATAAATGGGGACAATATGATTAATATTGCTGATATTGTAAAGATTGTAAAAAAAATAAAGCAAATAAGATGAGTTATTTGATGATTATTTTATTTCCGCTATGAATATAAATACCATGCTTCAATGGTTTTGTAGAGTCTATACGTTGTCCATTAAGGGTATAGATGTAGTTATCTGATTTTTTATTGATTGTTAAGGAAGGAATATTTGCGAAAATCCTATCCATATATTCCTTATCATATTGTACGGGGAATCCTTTTTTATCTACGGCTTCCAAATGTTTTGTAATCCAGTCGCAGATATATTCATATTCTTTGTCGAAGTCAATCATTTCACCCATTATATCGCTATCGCCACTCCACTTGTCTGTTTCACGTTGTGCTGCTCCACTTTTTTTAATGGCATTATAGTATTTTGTAATTCGTTTTATAAGACTGTCTGTTGAAAGCAAATTACCATCCTGACGCAATTCCTGATAGCGCTCATTCACCCTATCATTGTAATTTAATGCATTAGTACGGTTGAAATTAAAGAAACTGGCAATAGCCACATCTACGAAATACTCGGGTGATGTAAGGTCGTCTTTTTCGTTTACCAAGGTTCCTCCCCATCGCTGACCAAAAGTACAATCCAGATCCCATGGTGCAAGTGTCATACGTTGAGTAGTGGCTTTGTCGTATATAGTCCAGAACATATTCTTTCCACTGTTATCGATGGCATTGATTGAACTTAAAAAGACATTGTAGTCTATCATTACTGGTACATCTAACAGTTCTTCGACTTGTTCTTCAAACTTTTTTGCATCGTAACAGAGAATGAGTATTTTATTATTGATATCCACAAATGTTTTCCAGTCAGTACTGTCACAATCATCGCCTGGCTCTGGATATTTTACTTCGTAACCCAAAAGGGTGTCAGAGTAGTTGTCATAACTATAGATGGAATCGTTCATAGAAGTATTCTCCCATGTTTTTCCCTTATATAGTAGTCCATGAATTTTCCCAGATTCATCAACTTTCTTAAGTTTCAATTGTTTACGATCCATTTTTTCAGAGAAATTGTAAATACCTCTGTATTCATCATTGAGAAAGACCTCAACTATGCATCCTCTAACTCCGTTGAGTGCCTTAGGCTCTTTGTCAGCATAATATGGTTTATGTGCCATATCATTCCAGAGATCCATTGCTATCCTGTTGCGCATACGGAACACATCTGGCTGTCCGGCATCCAGCATCCAGTTATTGTCTTTACGCATATCAAATAGTTTGATATCATCATCAAACTTGATGTTGTAGTTCCGTTTATGCTTATCATCAGTATTGGTAATACCTCCGCGCCATTTAATTCTGGCAGTAAGTTCGTAGTCATCGCTTTGTTCATCAGGATTGGAAACAGTTATTGTTCCATTCTGATACTCATAACTGAAATCTCCATTCAAATGGATTATAGGTAGAAAAGTGAATTGTATAATACCAGTAATGGTATTACCTTCTACATCTGTGATGTTTGTCTGATAAGTGCTTTCTGCTGTTATATTATTAAATGTATACTGGTTGTTTACTCTATTATTATCAATAGTCAAATCATTCCATCCTTCTTGTATAGTAATGGTTAATTGGTTGTCTTTTCCAAACATAGTTTCTGGAATAGTGGCTAACCAGGTGTTAGTCTGACAGTCATAATGTACAATATGATTGTTAATCAGAAATTGTGCCTGTAGATGGCATGTCAGACTTATTACTAAAAATGAAAGGAATACTCTTTTCATATCAATTCTAATGATTAGTTTACAACGGCTATCTTACAAACCGTTCCTTTGTTCCCTTCACTTGTAGCAGTTGCCACCATATAGATTCCAGATGCCACACGGTTGCCGTTTTTGTCTTTTCCATCCCAGGTAAATGATCCGCCGTTGCTACGTCCTTCTGCTATGAGGGTACCGTTAGAAGATAGAATCTTAACATCAGCATTGAATGTAAGACCCACGATTGTTATCAGTCCAGTATAGTCTGGGGTGACAGGATTAGGATATGCCCATACATTGTCTTCTGTCATCTCTGGATTGATATCAGTAGCATCGCTGATAAAAGAACAAAGACCATTATCCGTACCAAAGAATACTTCCCCAGTCTTCTCATTGATGGCAATAGAATGAATGATATTTGAAAGTAATTCACTATTCTCTGTTGTGAAATGCTGTAACTGTACAATATTATCTGCACTGATCAAATACACCCCATTGCCATTGGTACCCATCCATTTTCTGTTTCCGGCATCAATGGCGATAGCAGTGATGTCCACTTTGTTAAGGAGATAGTCAGCATAGTTGGTACCGTCGTTACGTGGAACCTTTACTTGTGTGTAGACAGGATTACTTGCTTCAATTTGTGACTTCTCAAGCAAGATAGGTCCTAAATCTGTACCAAACCATATATTGCCTTCCTTGTCTTCGCATACACATCTTATTCCGTGTGTGGTTGAAATGGCCGTACCATCTTGGTTGACGAAGTTGTAATATTCTATACAGGAATTATTGTTCATATCATATCGGTAGGCAGCAGGTCTGTCCCAACTATTGTTGACAAACCACATATAGCCCTTGCTGTCTATGATGATGTTTGACAGGTTACGATTACTCTTATTGGTAAATCCATTACCATCGTATTTCATCACCTCTGGAACATGATATGATACAAACTCACCTGATTTTGTATATTTGATGACAGACTGGGTTGGGGCTTCACTATTCAGCAACCACAAATCACCAGCCTTATCATATTTAACTCCTGTCACCATTTGGTGGTTTAAACTTGTTCCATTATAGGCTTCGATGGGACTGTTTTCACTATTGTAGTGTTTTACAAACTTTCCGTTTCTGAATTCAAAGAGTCCGGCTCTTGCTCCAGCAAAAAAATGTGTCTCATCTAACGGATCAATGTCCACAGCATAGACATTAACAAAACTCCTGCCTATTTTTTCATATACCGTTTCTGTTTCGAATGAGTTCCAGTCGTTATCTTTCAAAACTTGTATTGTGGCATTAACCTCATCACTGTTGTTATTGTCACTGGTAATGAGTTTGCCGCCTATGAACCTCATAAATCCGAAAAGGTTGTATTTCGGACCTCCAGGATTGAGGGTTGATATTACTTTATAATAGGTCTCCCAGTCTTTTTGGTCAAAGATAAAGGTGTTAACAGGGTATTCTTCTGTTGTAGTCCAGTTGGCTGGATCAAGAAGATTACTGGAAAGAGGTGCTGAAATAATTATTGAGTCATCTATCTTGGCATAGATGGTATTGTCTCTGATGCTGCAAGCCGTGATATTCTTTCCTAAATGATAGGTTTCTGTGATCTCTGCTTTCTGAATATTGACCTTGACAATACCGAAACCTGTAGAGAGATAGGCAAATTGTCCTTCAATATAGATATGATTGACAGTCTTGTCTTCTGTCATCGTCTTCGAATAAAGAGATGAGATATTGGTAATATTACCATTGGTCTCAATCAGGTCGATATTGGAGTTCTGATACACAGCAATCAGTCTCTTAGCCTGTTTGCTCCAACCTATTAGTTTGATGTTGGTGTCAGAGAGACCGTTTGTTTTGTCAAAGGTTGTTATGCTCTGGTCTTTTTGGTTGTACATATAAAGACCATTGCTGGCTCTGACAAAGATATCATCGCCTGAAGCATAGATTTGTTCTATGTGATTATATGAGAGATAGTTCTTCCACGTTCCAACCTGAGCAGACAGAGGTAAGCAAGTAAAAAGGTAAAAAGGTAGAAAACATTTTACCCAGAAGTTTCTTTTTATTGTAAAAACTATCCTCATGATTCTTTTACGTTTTTATCTTTAATAGGTAATCTGCCAATTTCTGCGTGGCTCTGGCACGATGACTGATATGATTCTTGATGTCCATACCTAATTCAGCAAATGTATGGTCGTAGCCATCAGGTTGGAAGATGGGATCATAGCCGAAGCCCTCCCCTCCCCTCCGCTCTCGGATAATCTCACCATTGACGATTCCCTCAAACTGATGGATCTCCTTGATACTGTTACAGCCACAGGGACAGATATTCTTTTTCTGTATTAACGTAATAACAGTACGAAATCTTGCTTTACGGTTGTTATTATTTCCTAATTCCTTTAAAAGTTTCGTCATATTGGCCTCTGAGTCGTGACCCTCGCCAGCATAACGGGCAGAATAGACACCAGGAGCCCCATCCAGCGCCTCCACCTCCAAACCAGTATCATCTGCAAAGCAGTCCAGATGGTAATGGTCATAGACATACTGTGCCTTCTGCAAGGCATTCTCTTCGAGTGTCTTGCCTGTTTCAGGGATGTCCACATCACAATTGATATCTTTCAGTGAAAGCACCTCGATACTCTCACCGAGAATATCACGAATCTCAGTGAGTTTATGCTGATTGTTCGTTGCGAAAACTATCTTCATACTTCCTTTATCTTCTTCT